>VOFG01002766.1_pt1 | contig 34337 bp, 43 predicted proteins | sample 5384171 | NCBI WGS metagenome assembly VOFG01 (sample SAMN12384726, study PRJNA508395) | human gut metagenome | isolation source: healthy gut F | host: Homo sapiens
ATCGGCAGCCCTTCCTGCAAAAACGCTGTTCGTGCGGTTTTGATCGACAGCACCTCGTCGGCGAATCCCGTCCCGTAAATATCGTCGCAGCAGGCGGCGACCGGAATCCGTTGCCCCGGGCCAGATTTTTCGTATATTCGTGCAGGTGAACCGGAATCGGTCTTCAGATTGATCATGCCGCCCTCGCGCAGAAAGCGGGCGTACATAGCCAGAAATTGCGGGGCGGTCAACCGTTTTTGATCCGGTTTTGTTCAGTTGCGGATCGGGAACGTGATCCAGATCTCATCGACTTCGCCGGGAGCGAAACACGAATCGATAATTCGATCCGCGTACGCAGGAAAGCCACGTTCTTCATTCCGTTCTCCGTCGCGGTCTTGGCCCCGCGCCAAGCGGGCGCCTTTGACGTCCACCCCGATAAATTCCGTTCCGGGAAACGTTCGCCCAACGCCACGGTATATTCGCCGCGCCCGCACCCCAATTCCAAAACGATCGGTCGGTCGTTCCCGAAAAATCGCGGTTCCACTTCCCTTTAACGCATAATCTTTCCGGAAAACCTCCTCGAACCCAGGCTGAACGACACAACGGAACGTGGCATTCTCCGCAAAACGTCTGATCTTATCTTTTTCCCATTCGATCTCTTCGACTGATCCGGAAACCGATCCGGTATTCCGGGAATCTCTACTCAATAAATATCCATTCCGACGGCAGCAACGCCCTCCACCTCTTCGCCGGGCATCAACGGCTCGAACTGAAACAGGTAACTGCCCGGCCGCGACAGGCACACCCCGCTGCGGGTAAGCCTGGCTGACGTCCCGGTAAAGCCCCAACCCCGGATGCCCGTCCGGCACGTGCACCACCACCGTATCGCGCCAGCGATACCCGGCAGGCGTTACGGTGGTCACGGCCAATACCAACCGGTCGTAACTGAAATTACTGCCGTACCGCACGACGACATCCATCGTCCGCAGCGACGCGGTATCGGTATTCTCGAAACTGACGGCGACCCGCTCCGACCGGTTCCATCCGTACTGATCGGTTTCCGCCACCGAAGCCTGCTGCGGCGCGAGGGCATGACACCATAGTCGCCAGGCAAACCAGTCCCGGCAACCTCCGGACAATCTTACTCGCCGGCGCCACCTTTTTCCTGTTTTCCGCCGCCGGACTGCTGTCCGTCGCGGTTCTGTCCCTCCGTTGGGATTGCGACGGCGATTACGGCCGTTGTTGCGACGCGGCGCATCTCGCGGGCCGCCGGGCACCCCGGCCCAGGCATCGGCGGAACGCGCTGTTTGCGGGCAGGTTGCTGACCTGGCGCCGGTTTATCGGAACGCCGGTTTTCCGGTTTCCCCGAAGCCGGCTTCTGCTCCCTCGCCCCTTTCGGCGATCCGGAACGAGGTATCGCCGCTCTGACTCGCTCCGGCCGGCGCTTTCCGCTTTTTTACGGTTTTTGCGCCGGCGCTTGCTGCTTATCGAAACGGGTCCAGGCTCTCTTCGCCCACCACGTTGGCAAACGTCGGTTCGATATCGACCGATACGGGCGAAGCGTCGCTCAACCGTTCCGGCTTGTTTCCTTTCTGGTTCATCCGGATCACCTCGCGCACCCGTTTCGACCGGCAGCGCAACCAGATTCGCCTGCGATCCCGGATCCGTCGCAAACCACATCGTGCGCTCCAGAATATCGCTTTTTCACCAGGAAGTAATCGCCTTCGATCGTCTGCAACGGCTGGTTGACGCGGGAAATCCTTGCGGGCGTCCAGGTACGTATCCAGTTCGTACACCAGACAGCACTTCAGCTTGCCGCACTGTCCGGCCAGTTTTCTGCGGGTTCAGCGAAATCTCCTGATGCCGCGCCGAGTTGGTCGTCACCGATACGAAATTCGAGATCCACGACGCGCAACACAGCTCCCGGCCGCAGGACCCCCCGCCGATGCGCCCGGCCTCCTGCCGCGCCCCCGATCTCTGCTTCATCTCGACCCGGATGCGGAACTGCTCGGCGAAGACCTTTGATCAACTCGCGGAAATCGACCCGTTCGTCGGCGATGTAATAGAAAATAGCCTTGATCTTATCGCCCCTGGTATTCGACGTCGCCGATCTTCATATTCAGGTTCAGGCTGGCCGCGATCTGGCGCGAACGGATCATCGTTTCGTGCTCGAGACCGATCGCCTCCTGCCACTTTTCGATGTCGTAAGGTTTCGCCTTGCGGTAAATTTTCTTGAATTCGCCGTTCTGCGGATTGAACCCCACGCGCTTCATCTGCCGGGCTACCATATCGCCGGTCAGCGACACGATCCCGATGTCGTGTCCGGGCGAGGCCTCGACGGCCACGATGTCGCCGCGCTTGAGCGGCAGGCCGTTGACATTCCGGTAATAACTCTTCCGCGTATTCTTAAAGCGCACCTCGAAAATATCGTCCGGAAAACTTCCGGCATGCCCTCGAGCCAGTCGTAGGCATGCAACTTAAAACAGCCCGAACAGGGCGACGCCGAAACCTCTCCGCCGCACCGGCAGAACTCGCAGCCCCGTCCGATGTCGAGCGTCGATTTCGCATCTTTATTTTTACACTCTTTGCAATCCATCCGAATATATGTTGTTAGGCTCTTCCCGGATCATTTCCGGCCGGGAACGTCTTTTCGTAAAAAGACCGGCCGGAGCACCGAAAGCGCCGGTAATTTGCACCTTCTGCCCGCAATAGCACAAAGTAATAAATTTTTTCCGGATTGCCGTTTTCCGGCGATCCGGAAAACGGAGAACCGTTTGCGAAAACCCGATTTTCGCTTATCTTTGGGAAAGCGGCACACCGTTTGCCGCGACGACTTTAAAAACTGCGCTTATGGAGATCATTCACGACACACAGCGCCGCCGGTTCGAAATCGACGGCAGAAGGACACCGGGCCTACCTCGAGTACGTCCCGGTCGAAGGAGGGATCGACATCGTCCACACGATCGTATCGCCGATGCTCGGAGGCCGCGGCTACGGCTCCCGGTTGGTACGCAACGCGCTCGACTACGCCCGCGACAACGGGCTGAAAGTAATCCCGTCCTGCTCGTTCGTCGGAGTCTATCTGGAAAGACACCCGGAGTACAAGGCACTGCTGTTTAAATAGGCTCTCCCGACCGGTTCTGTTGCGTATCGAAAAAAACGCCGGAAAAAAAAATAGATGGTACTCGACCGCGCTGCGCCAGTAATCGTGCGTATGTTGTCCGGGCCGCACGATGTAGTCGTGGAAATGTGATAATACAGCATCTGCTCGTGGAGTTGCCGGTTGACCTCGAAAAATAGTCTTCCGTTCCGCAGTCGATCACGATCGCCAATTGTCCCGGCTGCAAGCCGTAATCGACCGGCCGGGCTTTCGTCGAGGCCACCTCCCGGTTCGCATCGGTAAACGGCACCACGCGGTACAGTTGACTGAGTACGGTATGTTCGTCCCACACCGCCCGGTTTTCGGCATACGACCGAGTTGCTCGCTGATTTTCCAATTGTTCGGGAAAGGCCGGATATCGACTCCGCCGCTCATCGACCCGCACGCGCCGAAAAACGTCCCGGATGCCGGAAAGCCAGCCATAAAGCACCGTGCCCGCCCATACTGGCCTTACCCCGTAATCGCCCGCCCGCGGCGGTCGGGCAACGTCCGGTAATGCGCATCCACATAAGCCACCAGTTCCGTCCCGACATAAGTCTCGTAACGGCTGCGGGGATTGACCGGACTGTCCCAATACCAGCTCGACTCGCCGTCCGGACACACGACAATCACCCCGAAAGCGGAAGCCGTCTGCGGCAGTTCGGGCTTCGTTTTACGCAACCAGCTGTCGTACCGATTATTATACCCGTGCAATAGATACACCACCGGGTAACGGCCGACGGCGTTCCGACCGTACCCGGCCGGCAGGATCACGACGTTTTTGATCTTCTTGTCCATCGAAGGACTGTAAACCTCCCACCGTATCGACCGTCTGCGCCCGCACGGACGCCGCGGCCAACAATACCGCCGCAAACAGGACGGCGCATTTTCGCATACTTTTCATACCGATCATTCCGATTTTGTCGGCAAAATAAGAATTTACCCTCGAACGGCATCGGATCGAATGAAAACCCGCTTCTGATGAAGCGGGCTTTTTCGAAAACGGAACGCACAAACGTTACACATATAGATCGCCACATCGCCCGGATCGACGTTCATCGCCGGAGATAATCTCCGGCCGATACGATCGAACCGTCTTTCAGAATACGTTTTACGGACGGATCGGCCGAGAAGATCAGCCTCATCGGCTGCTGATAATCGCGGTTGACGATCACCAGGAACGTGCGACCGTCGTTTTCCAGCAGCGAAATCACGGCTCCCCAACCCTTCCGTTTCGAGAACGTCGACCGGTTCGGGCAATGGTCAGCCGCTGCGTACCGCGCGGAATCGTTTTGCCGGTATGGCGCACCCATTTGACCTTCGCCCCGGCGAAAAACGCCCGACAGCGCCTTGATCTCCCCGTTCACCTGCGCCGCACCAGATCATAGGCGACCGTCCGCCTGCCGTCCAGGCCGATCGGTCCGAACTCGTAGTCGAAACCTCCGAATTCACGGGCCTCCAGTAAGTGAAATACTGCAGGCCTTGTGCGCCGTAAGCCAAGTCGCTGAACATCTGCAGCCGCAGCGTGGCGAGGGTCGGATGCGGGTATTTCAATGCTTGGTAGCCATGGCGAACGCCCAGAAATCCTTGCCGGCCTTTTTTCGATTCGTCCGAAAACTCCTCGAGGTTCTCGTACCATTCCGGCTTCATGCCGTCGTACGTGATCGGATAGTGGTCGAACGACAGGAACTGCATCGGCACCTCCCGATCGAACCGCGACACGTACTCGCGGTAACTTTGAACGCCCAGCGCATCGAGATGCTCCTTGCCGCCGTTCGGGAACAGGTTCAAATAACAAAAATGCTTGTCATCGACCGCCTGCACCTTCCGGGCCCATTCGCCCAATGCGGGGAAATCGCTGCTGAGCGGTTCGTCGCGCAGGGAAATATCCGGCCAACGCCGGATGTTTCATAAAGCGTTTCACGGTAGCCTCCGTATCGTTGCGTAATTCGGGACAGGCGGCGATTATCTTAACCCCTACTTTTTGGGCCGCATCGAGCGCTGCTTCACGACCTCGTCCGCATTGGAATACCCCCTGAAATTGAGGGTAAATCCGGCGTCCTTGAGCTCCTGGAACCGTTCCACCTTAGCTTCGTCGGCCGGAATGCCGTACCAGGCCAAGATCGGAATCTCCTTCTGCGGCAGCTTCGGCTGGGCGCCGAGGATTCCGGCCCCCAGCAGCGTCGCGGCACAACACAGCAACAGCGTATTTATCCGTACTCTTTTCATCCCTATTGCAGCATAAATTACGGCATCCCCCGGCTCGACCATCAACGTCGAAGAGTAGAGCGACGCCGGAACGATCGAACCGTCTTTCAAATCGCTTCGCCGACGGATCGAGTTCGATATCCATTGCATCCGGTCGTTGAAATCGCGGTTGACGATTACCAGGAACCGGTTGTCTCCGTTCTGCAATTCGGAAACGACGGCGCCGGTTCCGGTCGTTTGCAGCTTTGACCGACGCGGGCAGCTCCGCCAACGGAGTAGTTCCCTGCGGGGAATCGTATCGCCGGTATGACGTACGGACAGCACTTTCGCACCGAGGAACACGCCGGTAAGCGCCTTGATCTCACGGTTCAATTCCGTCACCTTGTCATAGACGTCGGTACGCTTGCCGTCCAGACCGATCGGCCCGTGGTGGAAATTCAATTCGGGTTCTTTCCCGGAGTCCAGTAAGTAAAATACTGCAGCCCCTGGGCCCCATAAGCCAGGTTGCTGAACATCTGCAACCGCATCTGGGCCAGATCCGGGATCGGATACGGATCGTGCGCGGTCGCCAGCGAAGGCCCAGAACGGTTTCCCGGCCAGGCGCGCTTCGTCCGAGAAGATCTCCAGATTCTCGTAATAATCCGGACGCAGCGTCCGGCCTACGACCGGATAATGGTCGAACGACAGCAACTGCAACGGCACCTCCTGATCGAAGCGGTGCACGTAATCGCGGTAGCTGTCGGCTTTCAACGCCTCCAGGGAAGCGTACGTGGGCAGCAGGTTCAGGTAGCAGAAATGCGCGTCGTCGGTGGCGCGGATCCGTTTCGCCCACTGTCCCAGCTCGGCGAACGACTCGGTGTTCGGCTCGTCGCGCAGGAAATAACCCGCCGTCGCCGGATGGTTCATAAAGCGTTTCACGGTCGCTTCGGGTTCCTTTTTCGAGCTCCGGGCACGAAACGATCAGTTTGACGCCGGCCGCCTGCGCCGTATCCAGCGCCCGCTGCATCGCATCGGCATCGGGGTAACTGGTAAAAACTGTGTGTGATCCCGGTTTCCTTCATTTCGCGGAAACGTTCGAGCGTCGTACAGTCGGACGGGATGCTGTGCCAAGCCAGGATCGGCATTTTCGCCGGTCGCCTGCAGTTTCGGCCAGACAGCCTGTTCCGCCACCTGCTTCTGTCCGGAATTACAACATCCGGCCAGACCGGCAGCCAATAGAGACAGCAAGAAGATTTTTTCATCGGTCTAAGTTTTAGTATTTTATGAATATTCTGATTTCAAATTTAATAAAATTTCCGCAATCGACGGAATAAACGCCTCATTTTTATCTCCATACAAAAACGGAGGCGTTTACATGCCTCCGTTTCCGTCGATCGCGACCGTCCGCTATTCCACCGTAAAGGTATATTTGCCCGAACGCACCGTATATTCGGCGTAATCGTCCTTCATGCCGTTATAAACGATATTCCCGTCTTTCTTACCGGTTCCGTCCGTGCGAACGGCCGAAGGGGCTTTCGCATCCGGTACGCAACACCGTAGCCGTACAGCCTACCGGCACTTCGACCGTCATCGTAAACCGACCGCCCCGTTTGCTCCAGTCGACCGACGCTTGCCCGTAAGTGAGTCGCCGTGGCGTACTTCGCCCAGTCGATCTGCGATACCGGCTGCGGGCGAAACACGATATGACGGTAACCGGGCTGCGACGGGTCGGCGTTCAGGCCGGTCAGTTTGCGGTAGAACCAGGTCAGTGAACCGCCGAACATCGGATGGTTGCGCGAATTTTCGCCGTTCCACTGTTCCCAAGTCGTCGTGGCGCCCTGGTCGATCCAGTGACCGAAACTCGGATAGTCCCGTTTGTTCATCGCTTCGTAAGCCAATTCGCCCAATCCGTTCTCGGCCAGCACCTCGAAGAAGAACTGGGTGCCGAAAAATGCCGGTATCCAGATGACCTCCGGTATCGAGAATATCCTGCCTGAGCGACGCCACTACCCGGTCGCGGTATTCGTCGGGGAAACCCCGATCCGCAATGCGAAAATATTTCCTCCGTAACGGCCGTAAGTTCCTTTCTGCGGATCGTAGAAACGCTTGTGGAAAGCGGCAGCCGTCCGGTCGGCCAGCTCACGGTAGGCCTTTGCATCGTCCGTCTTGCCGAGCGCTTCGGCTGCGCGGGCCGTGTAATCGGCGCAACGCCACAGGTAGAACGTATGCACCATTTCCGCAGGCGGAAAATCGAAGGCCGGACACCAGTCGCCGAGGTTCATCCACTGGTTCGGCGTTTGCATCAGCATGACGCCGTCGTCGCCACCCAGTTCTGCATGAAACGGATCTGCTCCTTCATCGCGTCGTAATTGCCGGCCAGCAGGTCGCGGTCGCCGTAGTGCACGTAGAATTCCCACGGCATGATATTCATCGCGGCTCCCCCACGCCACGCCGCCGCCGCAGCCGGGCTGCCACGGCGCGCCGTTGGGCACGTAACCCGTCTCCGGATTCTGCGCCCCCCACATGTCGCGAATCCACTTGTTGTAAAATGCCGCGGCATCAAGGTTATGCATCACCGTCACACACGCGACCTGCCCGTCGCCCGTATAGGCCGAACGTTCGCGGTGCGGGCAATCGCTGGCCACGCCGCCGTGCATGTTATCGGTCTGACTGCGCCACCAGATTCGGTTAATCGTATTGAACAGCGGGTTGGAACATTCGAAACGTCCGGTAGTAGCCACGTTCGAATAGACCGCTTCGGCTGTCACCTGTTCGGGGGTCAGTTCGCCGGGCCAGCCGCTGAGCTCCACCTCGCGAAATACGTACCAGGTAAAAACGGGTGTGGTACGACTCGGGGCCGCCGCCCTTCATCGTATAACTGTTCGAACCGACCGGCGATTCGCAGATATAACGGATATCGATCTTCTGCCCGGATTCGCCCCGGACATCTTTCAAATGCAGCCAACCCGAAATTTCCTGGCCGAAATCCACTTTATAACGGCCATCGCCGAGTTTTTCGATCTTCACCGGTTCAAGCCGTTCCATCACCCGGTCGGGCGGACGTTCTGCGCGACGAGCTTCCTTCCGGCGCTTTGCGCAACGCGACCGGCTGCCAGGCCGAGTCGTCGAATCCCGGAGCGCACCACCCCGGTTGTTCGCGGCGGGCGTCGTACTGTTCGCCGGAATAGACCCCGTCGGAGACGATCGCGCTTTCGGACGCTTTCCACGACCCGTCGCTCAATACCACGTCTGCGTTCCGTCCGCATAGGTTATATGCAGTTCCCAAAAAGCGGGGCGACCCGAACGCCATTACCCAATGGATCTTCGCATTGTAGAAACCGTTGCCGAGAATCGCTCCTGAGCACGTTTTCGCCGCGGCGCACCCGGTCGGTCACGTCGTATCCGACGTACATCCCGGTACTCCCTGAAATTATCCTCGACCGGGATTCCGCGCTTTCGAGCCCGGGACGCTTGCCGTATTGGTCTGGTTCGGAGCCAACACGTCGTCGCCGACCTTTTCGCCGTTCATATACAACTCGAAATAACCGAGGCCGGTTCCGTAAGAAGTAAGCCGAAGCGACCTCCTTATCCACGCCGAACGACTTGCGCAGCAACAGGGGCCGGGGGCGGCACATCCTTGCCCAGGGCCTCCAGCGACTCCTCGCCCTGCCACGGCGCGCCGATCCAGCGGCATTTCCACTCCGACGGATCGAGGATACCCCATATTCCAGCGGGCCGGTTCGCTCCACGCCGATACGTTGCCCTTCCCGTCCCACACGCGCACCCGCCACCAGCAGGTCTCGCGCGACTGCAACGGCTTTCCCGCATATTTCACCAGCGTGGACTGCGGACTTTTACTTTCCCGCTGTTCCACAGATCGGCCGTCCCGTCCCGCAACGCTTTTTCGGTAGCGGCCCCCTCGATCTGGTATGCCCGCTGCTCCTGGCCGCGGAAGGCCTGCGGCAGCGGTATTGATCCACGACAAGCGGGGATGCCGCGCGTCTACGACCGACGGGTCGGTCTGGTATTCGCAGGTCAGCTTTCCGGGAACGATTCCGGCGCTTCCGCGCGCCGCGGACGACGCGCCGGAAACGACCAGACAGGCCGCCAATAGCAGGCCCGCAACTTTTGCACTCGGTTTTTTTTCATAAATTCGGTTATTTAGGTTTTCCGCATCCTCCCGCGGTCATAAAATCGGGAGTTCGACAAAATTACCATTTTCGCGGATTTTCCGAACGATTTCGACAGGCATAAAAAACGGAGGGAAAATTTCCCTCCGACAAACATTATTTTCGAAAACAGCGACTTTCAATACCCTACCACTCTTCGCCGTCCGGCTCGGGCTTTCCCGGCAATCCGTCGCGAAACCCCATCGAAGCGTGCGTCCCGTCGCAGTACGGCTTGTTGGACGACTGGCCGCAACGGCACAATGTCACCCGGTTGCGGATCTCGTAGACAAACCCGTCTTCGCGTTGAATCGGAATGCCGCCGCGCACCCACAACGCGCCGCTGCACCGCGCTGCGGATCTTCCAACAGGCCGAGCGAAGGTTCGAAATGCGGTTCGTGCGGATGGCTGGCGTCGAGCCACGCCGAAAGACGTCCGGCCGGACAACGGGTCCGCCTCGCGGATCGTCAGGTCGCGGGCGCGTTCGCCTCCTCCTCTACCAGATTCCCACCTGCCCCTTCGCATCGCAGAAACGGGCGAAAGCGCAATACTCGCGGTTATCGGTCAACGCCACTTCCGGACCGCCGAACGACTCGGCTTCATCCAGCAGCGGTTCTTCCGATGCGGTAAGCGACGGTCCCAGTCGGTATGCACGTGCGAACCGTCGCAGTACGGTTTGGTCTTCGACGCGCCGCAACGGCACAGCGCCGTCGGTTCGTCTTGGGTAAGCATACTCTTTGCCCGCCTTGTAATACCAGATTTCGCCTTCGCGGTTCGGCAACATGAATTGTTGTTTCAGTGGCGGCTGTCCGTAAACCAGATAGGGCCCTTCCTCCATAACGGTGATATGAAACCGGTCGGGGGCCACTTTCGTGCCCGGTTGTACATTGAACTTTTCCATGTGATTGATGTGTTTAAAAATCGTTTACGGATTTTCGAACGTGCAACAATCATACCCGTCGGCCGGAAGAAGGATAAAATACGCGTCTTTCGCTGCGCAGGAACAGAATCGCCACAACGGCCGCCAGCAGGTCGGCGGCCGGGATCGATAGCCACACTCCGGTCAGGCCGAACCAGCGCGAAAAGAAATAGAGCGCCGGGATCAGGAAAATCACCTGTCGGGACAACCCCATGAAAACGGCCTTCTGAGCCTTGCTGATCGACTGCAGGAATACCGAAACGACGATCTGAAAACCGTCCAGAAACAGCAGGCAGTACCCCAGCCGCATCCCGTGCACGGCCATAGCCGTCAGATCGGGATCGTCGGTAAAAGCCCTGACGAGCCAGCGGGGAAACAGTTCGGAAGCGAGGAAACCGACCGTAACGATCAGCGTGGCGATCCGGATCGTCAGCAGCAGCAACATCTTTGACCCGTTTGTGTTTTCCGGCGCCGTAATTGAAGCCGACGATCGGCTGCATCCCCTGGCAAAGCCCGAGCACGCACATCACGATCAGCATACCGAAGCTGTTGATGATGCCGAATGCTCCGATCGCCAGGTGGTCGCCCCTTCGCGCACCAGTTGGTTGTTCATAATGATGTTGACGACGCTCGCCGCCAGGTTCATCAGGAACGGGGCCATGCCGATCGAAACGATGTTGCGGATGATCCGGGCTTTCGGCCGGAAGCAGCCGACCCGGAAATGCACCTGGTGTTTGGTGTTGAAAAAGTGACTCATCACGAACAGCATGCTGACAAACATCGAGATGACCGTCGCGACGGCCGCCCCTCGATCCCCATATTCAATCCGAAAATGAAGATCGGATCGAGGATCACGTTCAGCCCAACGCCGATCAGAATCGTGTACATCGACTTGCGCGGATAACCGGTGGCCCGCATCACCCCGCTGAAACTGTAACTGAGGTTCGACAGGACGCTCCCCGGAATCACGATCCGCAGGTAATCCTTCGCATACGGGATCGTCTGCGCGCTGCCGCCGAACGCCAACAGGATATCGTCCAAGTAGAGCATCGAAAAAGTAATCAGCACCGCCGAAAACAAAAAAACGTCAGCACGAAAGCGTTCCCCAGGATATTACGCGCGCCCAACGCACATCATTCATTCCCAGCACGATGGATATCCGAGCCGACGCGCCAACGCCGACCAGCGTACCGATCGCCATCACGAGCGTCATCAGCGGGAAAGTCAACGCCAGCCCCGAAATCGCCAACGGGCCCACGCCCTGCCCGATAAAAAAATTCTGTCGACGATGTTGTACAACGACGCCATCACCATCCCGATCACCGCCGGAATGGAATAATCGAGTAATAACTTCCCTACGCGCTCCGACCCGAGCCGGGCCGTCGCTTGATCCATCTGCACTGCCATATTTCGTTTTTTTCTGATACGCCGTTCCGGAGAGGACGGCCGAGACAGGACAAAAGATACCGAATTTCAACCGAAAAATCCGCAATCTCACCTATAATATATTGCATATTCCACAGAAATGATTAGTTTTGTATGCGTAGGGCCGTATCATACAAGTACTAACGAATTCTATTCGGAAATCATGAAATCCGTAAAGTCCTGCCGACGCTGTCGATCCTGTTGCCGGCGGTTTCCGTTGCGCAGGCGGCGCGTCCGCTGCGGGGAATCCGCATCGTCAGTCCGGCAAATCCCGTAACGATCTACCTGAACGGCGAGCGGGTCTTGTCCGTCACCAACAGTTGTTTCATCGCCAACCTGAAAAGCGGCGACTGCCGGATCGAGGGCCTACGACGGGTACGGCGACAATAAACGCGACGGCAGTCCCGTTTTTCAGAAATCGTACGTCATTCGGGCCGCGGGTCACCGAAATCAGCGTCGAAAACCGTAGCCGGGCCTGTTCGAACGTTCCGGCGATCGGCCGGGCGCAGTTCGGCCGGCTTGCTGAACATGATCCGGGAAGAGGCGTTCGACGCCAACAGGAACACGCTGCTGTCGACGCTGAAATTTTCGGGAAGCAAAGCGAACTGAAAAATTTTATCGGCGGTCTATAAAATCCGGCGCGGCTCACCGGCCCAGATCGACCTCGCCGACCATGTTCATCAGGGTACGCACGCGGGCGGCGCGGCGCACCATGTAGTTCGAAGGATTCTGCAGCCGCATCCGCAGCGGATTCGGCAGCACGGTGGCGATCATCGACGCCTCGTAACGGTTCAGTTCTTTGGCACTCTTACCATACACCTCGCGGGCGGGAGCTTCAACCCCGTACATGTTCCGGCCGGTCTCGATGACATTCAGGTAGGTTTCCATGATACGGCGTTTGCTCCAGCAGCACTCGATCAGCACGGTGTAATAAGCCTCGAGACCCCTTTCGCAGCCAGGTGCGCGAAGGAAAGCAGAAAACGTTCTTGGCCGTTTGCTGCGAAATGGTGCTTCCGCCGCGGAGGCGCTTACCCTCGCGGTTCTCGTCGAGCGCCTGGTTGATCGCCTCCCAGTCGAAACCGTTGTGCGTAGCGAAAGGATTATCCTCGGTGGCGATTACCGCCTGTACGACCGACGGATTGATCCGGTCGAATGGCACCCAATTTGAATGCACTGAAAAACCGTCCTGCGTGAAATTCTCGAAGAAACGGAGCACCTTCAGCGGCGTGACCGTTACCGGCACCGCCCGAAGCAACAGCACCGAGCAAACCGAATAGGTCACGAAAAACAGCGACAGATAAACTACCAACCGCAGCAAGTAGCGCATAATCAAGATTTACAGACAATTAATTTTCAAGAAAACACATCCGAAACGAGAAAACGCTCTGGAGCATTCGGGCAAAAATAATATAATTTTTCACATTTCATAGTGAAAAAATGAGCAAATTATTCAATTTAAAATAATCGCTGTATATTTGCACGAAATTACAGAGAAGGAAAAACTTTTAGGAAAATTATTCCAACAAATCGTTTTTAAAAATGGCACAAAAAAAATTTATCACCTGTGACGGAAACTACGCAGCCGCCCACATCGCTTATATGTTCAGCGAGGTAGCGGCGATCTATCCGATCACTCCGTCGTCCACGATGGCAGAATATGTCGACGAATGGGCGGCAAGCGGACGTAAAAACATTTTTGGGGAGACAGTCAAAGTCGTTGAGATGCAGTCCGAGGCAGGAGCCGCCGGCGCAGTGCACGGTTCGCTCCAGGGAGGTGCTTTGACCACTACGTTCACCGCTTCTCAGGGGTTGCTGCTGATGATTCCGAACATGTACAAAATAGCCGGGGAGCTGCTTCCCTGCGTATTCCACGTATCGGCGCGGGCGCTCGCAGCACAGGCCCTGTCCATTTTCGGCGACCACCAGGACGTAATGGCCGCCCGTCAGACCGGCTTTGCCATGCTGGCTTCGGGCAGCGTGCAGGAAGTGATGGATCTGGCCGGCATCGCCCACCTGATCGCCATTAAATCGCGGGTTCCGTTCATGCACTTTTTTTCGACGGATTCCGCACCTCGCACGAAATCAGAAAATCGAGCTGATCGACGAGGAAGCGCTCATCAAACTACTCGACACCAAAGCGTTGGCCGAGTTCCGCAAACGGGCGTTGAATCCGGAGAACCCGGTAACGCGCGGCACGGCCCCAGAACTCCGACATCTATTTCCAAACCCGCGAAGCGTCAGAACCGCTTCTACGACGCCATCCCCGATCTGGTGGCCGAGGCCATGGAGAACATCAGCAAAATCACCGGCCGGGAATACAAACCGTTCACTTATTACGGCGATCCGGACGCCGAAAACGTCGTAATCGCGATGGGTTCGATCACCGAAACGATCAAAGGAGACGATCGACTACATGCAGGCGAAAGGCGAAAAGGCCGGCTTTGATCTCGGTACATCTCTACCGTCCGTTCTCGCCGAAATACCTGATGAACGTACTGCCGAAATCGGTAAAACGAATCTGCGTGCTCGACCGTACCAAGGAACCGGGCGCCAACGGCGAACCGCTCTACCTCGACATCAAAAGACGTGCTGTACGGCACCGCAAACGCGCCGATCGTCGTAGGCGGCCGCTACGGGCTGTCGTCGAAAGACACCACCCCGGCGCAGATGCTGGCCGTTTACGAAAACCTGAAGGCCAACGAGCCGAAGGATCACTTCACGGTAGGCATCGTGGACGACGTAACGTTCACCTCGTTGCCGGTAGGCGGAACTGCACCTCGAAAACAAAGATACGTTCGAGGCCCGTTTCATCGGCCTGGGCGCCGACGGTACCGTTGGAGCCAACAAGAACTCGATTAAAATCATCGGCAACACGACCGACAAATACTGCCAGGCCTACTTCGCCTACGACTCGAAAAAGTCGGGCGGCTATACGGCATCGCACCTGCGTTTCGGCGACAAGCCGATCCGTTCGCCCTACCTGGTCAATACGCCGGATTTCGTAGCCTGCCACGTTTCCTTCGTACCTCGGCAAGTACGACCTGCTGAAAGGGCTGAAGGACGGCGGCACATTCCTGCTGAACAGCGTTTGGGACGCGGAAACCACCAAGAAGCACCTGCCGGACGCTAAAAAAAAGTACATGGCCGAGCACAAAATCAACTTCTACATCATCAACGCGACGAAAATCGCATCGGAAATCGGCCTCGGAAGCCGCACCAACACGATCATGCAGCGCATTCTTCAAGGTGTCGGGCGTCATTCCGTACGACAAGGCCAAGGAGGAGATGAAGAAAAGCCATCTACAAATCCTACGGCAAGAAAGGCGAGGACGTGGTCAACATGAACTACGCCGCCGTAGAACGCGGGGGCAACGTGACCAAAGTGAAGATCCCGGCCGAATGGGCTTCGATCGAAGTCGTTCCGACCGAACCGGAAAACGCACCCGAATTCATCCGGAAAATCGTCCGCCCGCTCGAAAGCCTCGAAGGAGACAACCTGCCGGTCAGCGCGTTCGTCGGCCGTGAAGACGGTTCGTGGGATCCGGGCACGTCGCAGTACGAGAAACGCGGCATCGCCGTAAAAATTCCGGAATGGCAGCCCGACAACTGTATCCAGTGTAACCAGTGCGCTTATGTTTGCCCGCACGCAGCGATCCGTCCGTTCCTGCTGACCGAAGAGGAAGCCGAAGCCGCTCCCGAAGGAACGAAAACGATCCAGGGCGCCGGCGCGACGAAAGCCTACAAATTTAAGATCCAGATCTCTCCGCTCGACTGTACCGGTTGCAGCAACTGCGCGAACGTCTGCCCGGCTCCGAACAAGGCCCTCGTGATGAAGCCGCTCGAAGAACAGCTCCAGAACGGCGAGGAAGCCCGCTGGGAATACATGCACCGCAAAGTCGGCTACAAAGATACCGTCGTAGACAAGACTAAGACCGTGAAGAACAGCCAGTTCTCGCGTCCGCTATTCGAATTCTCGGGCGCCTGCGCAGGCTGCGGCGAAACGCCTTATATCAAAGCGATCACCCAGTTGTTCGGTCACCGGATGATTATCGCCAACGCGACCGGCTGCTCGTCGATCTACGGAGGCTCCGCACCGTCGTCCCCTTACTGCTCAACGACAAAAGGTTTCGGGCCGGCCTGGGCTAACTCGCTGTTCGAGGACAACGCCGAATTCGGACTCGGGATCCTGTCGGGCGTCGCCAAACAGCGCGAGCGCCTTTGCATCCTGATGCGCGAAGCGTCGAAAACGGATCGACCTGCTCGGCCGAACTGAAAAGCGTAATGACCGAATGGATCGACAACCGCAAAAGACGCGACCAAAAGCGAAGAGATCGCCGAACGCCTGATCCCGATGATGGAAGCCTGCAACTGCCCGATCTGCCAGCAGATCCTCGAACTGAAACACTACCTGATCAAAAAGTCGATCTGGATCATCGGCGGCGACGGCTGGGCCTACGACATCGGATTCGGCGGTCTGGACCACGTCATCGCATCGGGCAAGAACGTAAACATCCTGGTTCTCGACACCGAAGTCTATTCGAACACCGGCGGACAGTCGTCGAAGAGCACCCCGATCGGCGCCGTCGCCAAATTCGCGTCGGCCGGCAAGCGCGTCCGCAAAGAAAGACCTCGGAGCGATGGCAATGACCTATAGCTACGTCTATGTCGCTCAGGTCGCCATGGGGCCAATCACAACCAATACTTCAGGCCATTAAAAAGCCGAAAGCTTACAACGGCCCGTCGTTGATCATCGCCTATGCGCCCTGTATCAACCACGGTATCAAAGGCGGCATGGGGCTGTCTCAGATGACCGAAGCAAGCCGTCGAATCGGGCTACTGGCACCCTATGGCGCTACACCCGACCCTTCCGGAACAAGGCAATCCGTTCATCCTCGACTCGAAGGAACCGGACTGGTCGAAATTCAGGAATTCATCCACAAGGAAGTGCGCTACACTTCGTTGCTGAAAACGTTCCCGAAAGAGGCCGAAGAGTTGTTCGCAGCCTCCGAGTCCGACGCCAAATGGCGTTACGACACCTACAAACGTTACGTAGCGATGGACTACTCGAACGAAAAGAAAGAGTAGCGCCTACCGTATAACGACAAAAAGGCGAAGGGCCGTCCCGCAATCGGGACGGCCCTTTTCGGAACGGTTCCCGGACGGCGCGGAGACGATCCGGGAACGGCGCGGAAAAGGCCCGCCGCCGGGGAATTATTCGTTTGCAGGATTTTGAAGAATCGGTTTTTTACCTAAATTTGTTTCGTTTAATTTTTCCGGAAACGAATTCACTTGAAACCAAAAATACTAACTGAATTAACAAAATGAAAGACTTGACGACAAGAGCTGCGGATAACATCCGTATCCTCGCAGCCTCCATGGTGGAGAAAGCGAAGTCAGGACATCCCGGCGGCGCAATGGGCGGTGCCGATTTCGTAAACATTCTCTATTCGGAATACCTGAGCTACGATCCCGACGACCTGCGCTACCCCTTCCGCGACCGCTGCTTCCTCGATCCGGGCCACATGTCCGCGATGCTGTATTCGGTGCTGTCGCTGGCGGGTTATTTCAAAATGGACGAACTGGCCGCTTTCCGTCAATGGGGCAGCCCGACGCCGGGACACCCCGAGGTGGACGTCGCCCGCGGTATCGAAAACACGTCGGGTCGCTGGGCCAGGGACATGCCATGGCGCTGGGCGCAGCGATCGCCGAGCGCTTTCTGGTAGCCCGCTTCGGCGAATGGATGGCGCATAAAACCTACGTGTTCATCTCCGACGGCGGTATTCAGGAAGAGGTGTCGCAGGGCGTGGGCCGTATCGCCGGCCATCTGGGTCTGGAGCAACATGATCATGTACTACGACTCGAACAACGTTCAGCTCTCGACGAAAGTGGACGAAGTTTCGACCGAAGACATCGTGGCCAAATACGAAGCGTGGGGCTGGAACGTCATCAGCATCGACGGCAACGACGCCGCCGAAATCCGCCAGGCGCTGAACCGCGCGATCGCCGAAACCGAAAAACCGACGCTGATCGTAGGCCATACGCTGATGGGCAAAGGCGCCGTCGGCAAAGAAGGCGAAGACTTCTCGAACAAGGTTTCGACGCACGGCCAGCCGCTTTCGGCCGCCGGCGCCGACACGGCCAAAACGATCGCCAACCTCGGCGGGGGACCCGGAAAAACCGTTCCAGATCTTCAAAGACGTCGAAGAGCTGTACGCCCGCCGTCGCGAAGAGCTGAAAAAATGGTACGCGCTGCGTAAAGAAGAAGAATCGATCTGGCGCGCCGCCAACAAAGAACTGGCCGCGAAACTCGACCAGTTCCTGTCGGGCAAGGCTCCGGATATCGACTATGCGAAGATCAACTGCGGCGACAACGTGGCTACTCGCGCCGCATCGGCCGCCGCTACTGTCGTACCTGGCCGAGCATGTGGAAAACATGATCGTTGCATCGGCCGACCTGAGCAACTCGGACAAAACCGACGGATTTTTGAAAAAAGACGCATGCGATGGTCAAAGGCGACTTTACCGGCCGTTTCCTGCAACCGGGCGTAGCCGAGTTCACGATGGCCTGCATCATGAACGGCATGGCGCTGCACGGCGGCGTAATTCCGGCCTGCGGAACGTTCTTCGTATTCTCGGATTATATGAATCCCGCGCTGCGTATCGCCGCGCTGCATACGCCTGCCGGTCAAATACGTCTGGACGCACGACTCGTTCCGTGTGGGCGAGGACGGTCCCGACGCACCAACCGATCGAACACGAAGCACAGTTGCGCCTGATGGAACAACTGCGCAACCACAAAGGCGAACGTTCGGTCGTCGTACTCCGTCCGGCCGACAGCGACGAAACCGTCGCCGCCTGGAAAATCGCGATGGAAAACGAACGTCCGACCGCGCTGATCCTGTCGCGTCAGAATATCAAGAATCTGCCCGCAGCGAGCGGCGACCGCGCCAAAGGAAGCCATGCAGGCCGTCAAGGGCGCTTATATCGTCGAAGACTGCGCCGGAACCCCGGACGTAATCTTGCTGGCGAGCGGTTCGGAAGTGGCTACGCTGATAGACGGCGCCGAAAAGCTGAAAGCCGACGGCGTGAAAGTACGCGTAGTATCGGTTCCGTCCGAAGGACTATTCCGCGACCAGAGCAAGGGAGTACCAGAAGAGCGTGCTGCCGTGCGGCGTGCCGAAGTTCGGTCTGACCTCGGGTCTGCCCGTGACGCTGGCCGGCCTGGTCGCCTGCGACGGCGAAGTGTACGGTCTCGATCACTTCGGATATTCCGCTCCTGCGAGCGTCCTGGACAAGGAGTTCGGCTTCTCGGGCGAGAACGTTTACAACCAGGTGAAAGCGATGCTGAAAAATAAGGCGACTTTTTTCATAAACAAGGCAGAGAGGCCGGGTTCCGCAAGGATCCGGTCTCTCTTTTCGGCCGACGGGCGGCGGACAGCTTACGGCAAAACAACGCGGATGGCAAACCAAGCGATTCCGATCCGTTTTCCGAATTTGTCGTAAAATAACTACCTTTGAATGACAGATACCCGAGAACCATGGCACAACCGCACAAAACCGATACTACCTCGCTGCCCGAAAACGCATACGGCGAACTCGCCCCCGGCGAAACCTACCGCCCGTCATGCCCGACACGCCCGCACCGCGCGAAGTAACCCCTTTACTCGGTCACATTCGGCATCCTGATGGCCGTCGTCTTCTCCGCCGCCGCCGCGTACCTCGGTCTGCGCGTCGGTCAGGTCTTCGAAGCCGCCATCCCGATCGCCATCATCGCCGTCGGCGTCGGCAACCTCACCGGCCGCCGCAACATGCTCGGACAGAACGTCATTATCCAGTCGATCGGCGCAAGTTCCGGGGTCGTCGTCGCCGGAGCCATCTTCACGCTGCCCGCCCTCTACATTCTGGGGCTCGAAGCGCAGTTCTACCAGATCTTCCTGTCTTCGCTGTTCGGCGGTATGCTCGGCATCCTGCTGCTGATCCCGTTCCGCAAATATTTCGTGCGCGACATGCACGGTAAACTCCGTTCCCCGAAGCCACCGCCACGACCGAAGTGCTCGTCTCCGGCGAAAAAAAGGAACCAAGCCAAACTGCTCGCCGTCAGCGGACTCGTCGGAGGAGTCTACGACTTTATCATCAGTACTTTCGGCTGGTGTACCGAAGAAATATCGACCCGCATGACCGGCTGGGGCGAAGCGCTGGCCGACAAGATGAAAGTCGTTTTCAAGATCAACACCGGCGCCGCCGTCCTCGGTCTCGGCTACATCGTGGGCCTGCGGTATGCGGCCTATATTTGCGCCGGATCGTTCACCGTATGGTTCGTACTGATCCCGTTTCTCAGCCATTTCGCCGACGGGCAGACCCTCGCCGTGGGCGAAGGGATCACCATGCTGCTGCGCGACATGACGCCCGAAATGATTTTTAAAAATTATGCCCGGCATATTGGGATCGGTGGGATTGCAATGGCAGGGGTCATCGGCATCGTCCGCTCGTCGAACATCATCCGGCAGGCGCTCGGGCTGGCCGTCACCGAACTGCGCGGCCGACGCGCCGGAGCCGAAACCGCCGAACGCACCCAGCGAGACATTCCGATGAAACTGATCCTCTCGGTGCTGATCGCCGTACTGGCCACGACGTTCATCTTTTTTTCCGCTTCGGACTGCTGGACAACTGGCTCCACGCGGGCATCGCGATCGCCATTGTTTTTGTCATCTCGTTTCCTGTTCACGACCGTCGCGGCCAACGCCATCGCAATCGTCGGCACGAACCCGGTATCGGGCATGACGCTGATGACACTAATCCTCAGCTCGCTGATACTGGTCAGCGCCGGACTCAGCGGCACGGCCGGCATGACCGCCGCACTGATCATCGGCGGCGTGGGCTGCACGGCGCTCGCCATGGCCGGCGCTTTCATCTCCGACCTGAAAATCGGCTACTGGCTCGGCTCGACGCCCGCTAAACAGGAGGGCTGGAAGTTTCTCGGAACGGCGGTCTCGGCCGCAACGGTCGCCGGCGTGATGATGGTGCTGAACAAAACCTACGGCTTCACCGGCGACGGCGCGCTGGTCGCACCGCAGGCCAACGCGATGGCCGCGGTCATCAAACCGCTGATGGAAGGCGGCGCAACGCCGTGGCTGCTCTATTTCGCCGGCGCGGCGCTGGCGCTGGTGCTGACGATGATCGGCGTTCCGGCGCTGGCTTTCGCGCTCGGCATGTTTATTCCGCTGGAACTGAACGCCCCGCTGCTGGTCGGAGGTCTCGTCAGTTGGTATGTCGGCAGCCGCAGCCGAAACGCCGAAACGAACAAGACCCGCCGCGAACGCGGAACGCTTATTGCATCGGGATTCATCGCCGGAGGCGCGCTGATGGGCGTCGTGAGCGCCCTGCTGAAAATATTTCGGAGCCGACTGGTTCGCTACGGAATGGAACGGCACGACGGGAGCCGAAGTGTTGTCGCTTGCAATGTACATCCTGCTGATCGCCTATTTCGTCCGCGACAGTTTAAGAGATTCGGCCCGTAAGAACAACGGAAGTTAATACGAAAAGAGAAAAAATATGACCCTCGAACAACGATTCTTAAAATACGTCGCTTTTCGACACGCAGAGCGACCCGAAAAGCGAAACCTATCCGTCGACGGCCAAACAACTGGCCCTGCTGAACCACTTGCTCGAAGAGATGACGACCCTCGGACTGCACGATGTCGAGATCGATCCGAACGGCTATGTCACCGGTACGATCCCGGCGACGCCGGGCTGCGAGTCGGCCCCGGTCGTCGGCTTCATTTCGCACGTCGATACCAGTCCCGATATGAAAGGGTCGGACATCCGCCCCGGCATTATCGAACGCTACGACGGCGGCGATATCGCGCTGAACGACAAACTCACGATGCGCGCCGCCGATTTCCGGAACTGGCGTTCTACAAAGGGCACCGGCTGATTGTGACCGACGGCACGACACTGCTCGGCGCCGACGACAAAGCCGGCATCGCCGAAATCATGACCGCAGCCGAATACCTGACGACCCACCCCGAAGCGAAACACGGCACGATCGGATCGGGTTCACGCCGGACGAAGAGCTCGGCCGCGGGTGGATTTCTTCGACGTAGAGCGGTTCGGGGCGAAATTCGCCTACACGATGGACGGCGGCTTCGAAGGCGAGATCGAATACGAAAACTTCAACGCGGCCGCCGCCGAAATCGCCGTGCAGGGACGCAACATCCATCCCGGATACGCCAAAGACAAAATGATCAACGCTTTGCAGGTAGCCTGCGAAATCAACGCGCTGCTGCCCGCCGCCCAGCGTCCGGAACACACCGAGGGCTACGAAGGTTTTATCATCTGGTCGGATTGGAAGGAACGGTCGAACGGGCTTCGCTGGAATACATCATCCGCGACCATTCGCACAAAAAAGTTCAAAGCGAAAAAAACGCTATCTCGCCGACGCCGTGGCGCTGCTCGGCGAGAAATACGGGGAAGGCGTCATCCGCCTGACGCTGGAAGGGCCAGTACTACAACATGCGCGAAAAAATCGAACCGTATCCCGAAGTGATCGAAAAGGCGATGGAAGCGATGCGGCAGGCAGGCGTCGCGCCGATCGTGCGTCCGATCCGCGGCGGCACGGACGGGGCGAGGCTATCGTACATGGGCCTGCCGTGCCCGAACCTGTTTACCGGCGGCATGAATTTCACGGCAAATTCGAGTACTGTTCGGTCGACACGATGCAACGAGCCGTGCAAACCATTATAAACCTGGCCCGTATCTGGTCCGAATCCTGACAGACGCGCAGCCTTTCGTTTGCAGAAACTAAAAAAATTAAAAAAATTTGCGGAAAACGCACCAACTTTACGGGAAATGCATATATTTGCCGCAGGAACATGAATGAAATGACAAACAACAGCGCATACGAACGTTTCGCAGCACTCCGGGCTTCCTGCCGGATGACGATGGGTATGTGCATGTCTTCCTGCTTACGCCGGATGTGATTCTGTTTGTCTGCCCCGCACCGATTCAAAACGACACAATCATAACGATCCGGCCTTCGAGAGCCGGATTTTTGTATCCCCGAATTCACAAACCAATCAAAAAATAAAACCATGAGCAAAAGAAATTATCACTTCGACACCCTGCAGGTTCACGCAGGACAGGCGCCCGACCCCACGACCGGTTCGCGCGCCGTTCCCATTTACCAGACCACGTCGTATGTCTTTTCGGACGCGCAGGAAGGCGCCGACCGGTTCGCTCTGAAGAAGTTCGGCAACATCTACACGCGACTGACCAATCCGACGACGGCCGTATTCGAAGACCGCATTGCGGCGCTCGAAGGCGGCACGGCGGCCAGCGACCGCATCGGGCCTGTCGGCGCAATTTTTGGCCATCAGCAACCTCGCCGAAGCCGGCGACAACATCGTCAGCACCTCGTACATCTACGGCGGCACGCACAATCAGTTCAAAGTCGCCCTGCGCCGTTTCGGTATCGAGGTACGGTTCGCCGACGGCGACGACGTACGGAGCATCGCTTCGCTGATCGATCCGAGAACGAAGGCGATCTATCTGGACACCATCGGCAACCCGGAGTTCAACGTGCCCGACTTCGAACCGATCGTCGAACTGGCGCGTAAGCACGACATCGCCGTAATCACCGACAACACGTTCGGGGCCGGCGGTTACTTGTTCCGCCCGATCGAATGGGGCGTCAACGTCGTGACGCATTCGGCGACCAAATGGATCGGAGGTCACGGCAACAGCATGGGCGGCGTGGCTATCGACGGCGGCAACTTCGATTGGGGCAACGGCAAATACCCGGCCTTCAGCGAACCGACCGAAAGCTACAACGGGCTGAAAAATATGGGAGGTATTCGGCAGCGACGGCCCCTTCGGCAACATCGCGTTCGCAATCCGCACGCGTGCCGAAGGACTGCGCGATCTGGGACGTGCCTGAGCCCGTTCAATGCCTTTCAACTGCTGCAAGGCCTCGAAACGCTGTCGCTGCGAGTACAACGCAGCGTCGACAACACGCTGGAAATCGCGCAATGGCTCGAAAAAACACCCGAAGGTCGAAAGCGTCAATTATCCCGGCCTCAAAACAGTCCGCACCACGCGCTGGCAAAAAATACCTGCGCCACGGCTTCGGCGGCGTACTGTCGTTCCGCGTCAAAGGCAACGCCGAACAGACGGCTCAGGTCATCAACCACCTGGAATTGATTAGCCACCTGGCCAACGTCGGCGACACGAAGTCGCTGATCATCCACCCGACATCGACGACACATGCCCAGCTCAGCGAAGCCGAACAGCGCAAAGCCGGCGTCTTCCCGAACCTGCTGCGGCTATCGCTCGGCATCGAGGCGGTCGAAGACCTCAAAACCGACCTGGACGAAGCGTTGACCCTATAACCGCCTCCGGTTTCGGAAACCGATGTTCGAAAGGCCGTTCCCGGTTCGGGACGGCCTTTCGCTTCTATCCGATATTCAACGCCGGAACCGACGGTTCCGCACAGGCAATTTACCCGACTCCGGCGTAAAACGGAAAAGCCCCGCGAAATCCTTTCGTCCCCCCCGAACGGAATCCGACGGAAACCGTCTCGTAATCTGCCGTTTTTCTAAAATAGTTCGTACCTTTGGGATACCAAACCGATCCGGAATATGACCCCTGCTTTAGTCCTCGTTACCGTCGCGGCTTATTTTACCGTGCTGTTCGCAGTCGCCTACGTGACCGGACGGAAGGCCGATAACCAGGGATTTTCGTCGGCAACCGGAAATCGCCCTGGTTCGTCGTGGCTTTCGCGATGATCCGGGTCGAGCATTTCGGGGTTACGTTCATCTCGGTACCGGGTTGGGTGGCGACCAGCCATTTCTCGTACATGCAGATGGTATTGGGGTTCCCTCTCCGGACAACTGATCATCGCGTTCGTGCTGATCCCGCTGTTTTACCGGATGCGGCTCGTATCGATCTACGAATACCTCGAAAAACCGCTTCGGAGCCTCCTCCTACAAAACCGGGGCATGGTTCTTCTTCATCTCGAAAATGCTCGGGGCGGCCGTGCGGATTTTCCTGGTCTGTATCGTCATGCAACTACTGGTTTTCGAACCGCTCGGCATCGGATTCGTCTGGAACGTCGCCGCCACGATGGCGCTCGTATGGCTCTACACGTTCCGCGGCGGCGTCAAATCGCTGATTTGGACCCGATTCGCTCAAAACGTTCTGCCTCGTAGTAAGCGTCGTACTGTGCATCTGTTACATCGCGTCCGACCTGCAGCTCGGCTTCGGGCAGATGGTGCGGACGATCGCCGTCCACGACTATTCGCAGGTCTTCTTTTTCGACGATATAAACGACAAACGCTACTTTTTCAAGCAGTTCCTTGCGGGCGTTTTCACGGTGATCGCAATGAGCGGCCTCGACCAGGACATGATGCAGCGCAACCTGAGGCTGCAAGAATTTCGGGATTCGCAGAAAAACATCGTAACCAGCGGCATCCTGCAACTGTTCGTGATCCTGCTTTGTTCCTGATGCTCGGGTGTTGCTCTACACGTTCGCCGAACGCAACGGCCTGCAGGTTCCGCAGAAAAGCGACAATTGTTCCCGATGATCGCGACGCAGGAGGGCTACTTCCCGGTGATCGTCGGTATTCTGTTCGTGCTCGGACTGATTTCGGCAGCCTATTCGGCGGCGGGGTCGGCGCTAACCTCGCTGACAACCTCGTTCACGGTCGATATTCTCGGAAGCACGAAAAACACGACGAAACCGGACGGCCCGCATCCGCAAGCGGGTGCACGTCGGCATGGCCGTCACGATGGGCGTCGTAATCCTGATCTTCAACGTACTGAACAACACGAGCGTCATCGACGCCGTCTACGTCCTGGCCAGCTACACTTACGGTCCGATCCTCGGCATGTTCGCGTTCGGCATTTTTTCACCAAACGCCCGGTTCGGGACCGTTGGTTCCGCTCGTCGCGCTGCTGTCTCCGGTGCTCTGTTTCGTACTGGACAGTCACTGGAAACCTGGTTCAACGGTTATTCGTTCAGTTACGAACTTTTTGATATTCAACGCATTATTTACATTTGCAGGCCTTTGCCTGCTAATCAGAAAAAAAATGAAAATCATAAAAAACGCACGCAGTCCGTCTTGCGTTCCTGTTGTCGGGGTTCTTCGCGGCAACTCTGCCGCTGCAAGCCCAGCCGCTCCCGCAGGATGTCCGCGACCGGATCGGGGACCTGCTCACCGAAACGGCCCGCACGACGATCCGCTCGGGCCGGATTACGATCGACTCGGTGGCCGCAGACAAAAAAACGCTGGAACTCTATGCCGGCGACAACTGCGCCTACATCCCGTTCCGCGAAGACAACGTCCGGAGAATTTACGACGGTATCCGGAGAATTGCTGCCGGCCGGGTTCAAACGCAAGGAGATCGTGCTGTTCTCCGACGGAAAACGGATCGAGGAACTGATCCCCGCCCGTTGCGCAGCAAAGCCGACCCGCAGCCGAAAAACGCTTCGTCACGAAATCGCCCGAGCCGCTGGTCACGCGGGCGGATCCCTACCGGCCGACCGCCGGACTCGACGGACGCCCATCGCCCTGTGGCAAAAGTCACGGATACTATTTCGAACCGAAACTGAACCGCTGGGAGTGGCAGCGGGCACGTATTTTCGAGATCGTCGAAGACCTCTACACGCAGAGCTACGTGCTGCCCTACCTGGTTTCCGATGCTGGAAAACGCCGGGGCCTACGTCCTGATGCCGCGCGAACGCGACGTACAGACCGAAGAGGCGATCGCAGACAACGACCCGGCGATAGCGGGCGCGTCGCGTTACGAAGAGCGAAACGGGACGAAACCCTGGACGACCGGCGAGGAGCCCGGCTTCGCCTACAAACAATCCAGCTACAAGGATGCCGAGAACCCGTTCCGCGACGGAACGTTCCGGCAGGCCGTGACCGTAGGTCATCCGGACGACGTCAGCACGGCGTTGGACGCCCGACATTCCGAAAGGCGGCCGGTATGCCGTTTACGTCTCCTATAAAACATTGCCGAACAGCACGGACGATGCGGTCTACACGGTTCGCCACAAAGGTGGAACGACCCGTTTCCGCGTCAACCAAACGATGGGCGGCGGCACATGGATCTACCTCGGGCACTTCGATTTCGATGCGGGATGTTCCGAATCGGGCTGCGTTACGCTGAGCAATCTGTCGCATAAGATAGGTCGGATCGTCACGGCCGACGCCGTCAAAATCGGCGGCGGGCAGGGCAACATCGCCCGGATCATGCCGGCCGAACAACGCAATCCGGAAATCGACTACGCATACGAGACCAGCGGCTATCCCCGTTTCACCGAAGGTGCCGCGCTACTGGCTGCAATGGGCGGGATTTCCGGATTCGGTCTATTCGGCCACGAGGCATACGAACGACTACCGCGACGACTACCTGTGCCGCGGCCTGTGGGTGAACTACCTGATTGGCGGGACGAAGAACGCCCCCGACCGCGAAGGGCTGCACATTCCGGTCGACCTATCGCTGGCATTCCATTCCGACGCCGGAACGACGATGAACGACTCGATCATCGGCACGCTGGGCATCTATTATACGCACAAAGACGACGGACTCTACCCGAACGGCGCCTCCCGCGACCTGTCGCGCGACCATTCGACCTGGTGCAATCGCAGATCGTATCGGATATACAGGCGTTGTACGAAGCCCCGAATGGTCGCGTCGCGGCATGTGGGACAAAGCCTATTTCGAAGCGCACGTCCCGGAAGTGCCGGCCATGCTGCTCGAACTGCTGTCGCACCAGAATTTCGCCGACATGCGTTACGGCCTCGACCCGCGTTTCCGCTTTACGGTCAGCCGGGCGATTTATAAAAGGCATCCTGCGGTTCCTGGCATTCCAGTACAAGCAGGATTGCGTCGTACAACCGCTGCCGGTCGACCATTTCGGATCGCATTCGCGGGGCGGGACAGCGTCGAACTGAACTGGCAGCCGGTCGCCGACCCGCTGGAGCCGACCGCCCAGGCAGGACGATACGTGCTCTACACCCGGATCGGCGACGGCGGCTTCGACAACGGGGTTCCGGTCGCGGAAAACCGTATCAAGCTGTACCAGCAGCCCGGCAAAATATACAGTTACAAAGTGACAGCGCTGAACCGGGGCGGCGAAAGTTTCCCGTCGAAATCCTTTCGGCCTGCCGAGTTCCCGACGAGAAAGGGACGGTGCTGGTCATCAACGGATTCGACCGGATCAGCGCGCCGTACAGTTTCGTATGCGACTCGCTGGCCGGTTTTACGATGAAATCGACACGGCGTGCCAGATGGGCAGGACATCAGCTTTATCGGCAGCCAGTACGAATTCCGTCGTCCGGCGCCGTATGCCGACGACGATGCCGCCGGTTTCGGGGCCAGTCGCGCGGATTACGAGAAAGAGGTCATCGCCGGCAATACGTTCGATTATCCGGCCCTGCACGGCCGCTCGATCGTCAGCGCCGGATATTCGTTCGTGTCGTGCAGCAACGAATCGGTCATCGACGACAGGTGAACCTCGGCGACTACCGAGCGGTCGATCTGATCCTCGGCAAGCAGCGCGAAACCGTCCTGGCGCGCGGAGCCTGTCCGCCGGAATTCCGGGCTTTCCCGCCCGAACTGCAACTGGCCCTCGCGGACTACTGCAGCGGCGGGGGCAACCTGCTGGTCAGCGGCGCTTACGTGGGTTCCGACCTGTGGGGAAAGCGACACGACCGGGGCATCGAAGGAATTCGCCGCCAACACGTTGAAATTCAAATTGCGTACCGGACGGGCGGCCGTTCGCGGCAGTGTCGGAGCGTCGCCTCGCCGTACAAAACGCTGAAAGGAGATTACGACTACAACCACGAACTCAACGGCGATTGTTACGTCGTCGAATCGCCCGACGCTATCGAACCGGCTGCCGACGGCGCCTTCACGGTATTCCGTTATACGGAAAACAACCTCAGCGCGGGAGTGGCTTATAAAGGCGCCTACAAGGTCTGCACGCTCGGATTCCCGTTCGAGACCGTCCTTACGGACGAACGGCGCGACAGCCTGATGCGCGGGATTCTGGAATTTTTCGAACAACCATAACCCTTCGGACGAATGAACGCCGCTGAAAACAAACGCCTGCTGGCCCTCGATATCCTGCGCGGGATCACGATCGCAGGGGATGATCCTGGTCAACAACCCGGGCAGTTGGGCGCGATCTACGCTCCGCTGGAACACGCCTCGTGGAACGGACTGACGCCGACCGACCTGGTCTTTCCGTTCTTCATGTTCATCATGGGGCATCGACCTACTTGTCGCTGAAAAAATTCGATTTCCGGTGCAGCCGCGCCACGGTCCCCGGAAAATCTTGCGGCGAGTACTGGTGATCTTCCTGATAGGCGTCGGGATCGGGTGGTTCTCAAGATTCTGCGGCACGTTCAACGCGCTGTCGGACGAAGGAGTTCCGTTTTGGGAACGGATCGGACGTTCGTGCTGGACGTTCGACCGGATGCGGATCCTCGGCGTGATGCAACGCCTGGCGCTGAGTTACGGCGCGGCGGCGCTGATCGCCGTAACGGTTCGCCACCGGCGCATCCGTGGATCGCCGCGGGACTGCTCGCCGGTTATTTTCGCGATCCTGCTGTCGGGACACGGATTCGGAAATTTCCGAACAAAACGTCGTCGGTATCGTCGACCGAGCAATACTCGGCCCGGCGCACATGTACCGTCAGGGCGATCTCGCCTTCGACCCGGAAGGATTGCTGAGTACGATCCCGTCGATCGCCCACGTGCTGATCGGATTCTGCTGCGGAGGACTGCTCGTCGGCGCACGGAACCTGACGGATAAAATCCAAAACCTATTCCTCGTCGGATCGGCGCTGATGCTGTGCGGCTGGCTGCTGAGCTACGGCTGTCCGATCAACAAGAAAAATCTGGTCGCCCACGTTCGTACTGGTCACCTGCGGCATGGCCTCGTCGCTGCTGGCGCTGTTGATCTGGACGATCGATGTCAAGGTTACAGGCGCTGGAGCCGTTTTTTCGAATCGTTCGGCATCAATCCGCTGTTCCTGTATGTCTCGGCGGCCGTGCTCTCTCGATCCTGCTGAACAACATTCGCCTGCCGCACGGAAACGGCCTGCTGAGCCTGCACGGGTTCGCCTACTCGCTGTGCCTGAAACCCGCGCTGGGCGACTACTTCGGTTCGCTGGTCTACGCGCTGCTGTTCGTCGCGCTGAACTGGGGAATCGGTTATACATTGTATAAACGGAAAATCTACATCAAAATATGATACTGCTTGCAGACAGCGGCTCGACCAAAACGGACTGGTGCGTAGCCGACGGCGCCGCGGAAATATGCCGGATCGCCACCCACGGAACCAAGCCCCGTTTTTCCAGAGCGCCGACGAAATCGCCCGGGAAGTGGACGGCGGCCTACTCCCCGCAGCTTGGAAATCGTCCGATCGAACAAATCCGCTTTACGGAGCCGGCTGCGCTTTCCCCGATAAGATCGCCGTGATCCGCGACGTCCTGGCCGCCCGTTTCACGGCGGCGGACATCGAAGTGGGCAGCGACATGCTGGCAGCCGCCCGCGCGCTGTGCGGCCGCAACGCCGGCATCGCCTGTATCCTCGGAACCGGCTCGAACTCCTGCCTGTACGACAGAACCGAAATTACGGCCAACGTCTCGCCGCTCGGATTCATCCTCGGCGACGAAGGCAGCGGGGCCGTTCTCGGCCGGACGCTGGTCGGCGATTGCCTGAAAAAACCAGCTCCCGACGGGACTCAGAGAGAAATTTCTCTCGCGTTTGGGCTTGACGCCGGCCGATATTCTCGAACAGATTTACAAAAAACCGTTCCCGAACCGTTTCCTCGCCGGCCTGTCGCCGTTTCTCGCGGAAAACCTCGACGTACCGGAAATCCGGGCGCTGGTCAAAAACGGTTTCGCGAGCTTCCTGCGCCGGAACGTACTGCAATACCCGACGCCGCGAGCTTCCCGTGCATTTCACCGGATCGGTCGCCTATTATTATAAGGAAATCTTGAAGAGACCGCCGTCGAATCCGGTCTGCGGATCGGGTCGATCGTCCGCACGCCGATGGAAGGACTCGTCCGTTACCATGCGAATCAATAACGATAACATATGACTTTCGTAAATTACCGAACAGGCGTCGCTGCACGACAACCTGGAACAAAAATCCGTCCGCGAGCTGCTGGAAGAGATCAACGAAGAAGACCGGAAAGTCCCGGAAGCGGTCGGCAAGGCGATCCCGCAGATCGAAAAACTGGTAACCGCCATCGTCGAGCGGATGCAGAAAGGAGGCCGCATCTTTTACCTGGGAGCCGGCACGAGCGGCCGGCTCGGCGTGCTGGACGCCTCGGAGATCCCGCCGACCTTCGGGATGCCGCCGACGCTGGTCGTCGGCCTGATCGCCGGCGGCGACACGGCGTTGCGGAATCCGGTGGAACACGCCGAAGACGATCCGCAGCGGGGCTGGCAAGAACTGCTGGAACGGAATATCTCGCCGCTCGACACGGTGATCGGCATCGCGGCATCGGGCACGACCCCGTACGTGATCGGGGCGCTGCACCGCGCCCGCGAACACGGCATCCTGACCGCCTGTATCTGTAGCAACCGGACTCCCCGCTGGCCGCCGAAGCCGATATTCCGATCGAAATGATCGTCGGGCCGGAACTGGTCACCGGCAGTTCGCGGATGAAATCGGGAACCGGGCGAAGCTGATCTGCAACATGATTACGACCGCCCGATGATCAAGCTGGGCCGCGTCAAAGGCAACCGGATGGTCAACATGCAACTGACCAACGACAAACTGGTAGACCGCGGAACGCGGATGGTCGCTCGACGAACTGGGGCTCGGTTACGAACAGGCCAAACGCCTGCTGCTGCTGCACGGATCGGCCCGCAAAGCGATCGACGCCTACCGCGAATCGCAAAGCTGACCCGCCGGCAAAACATCCCGACAACCACGATCCCGGAAATCCGAAAATGTTGCGGACTTTCGGGATCGTCGCTTTCGGCAAGTTGGTATTCGGCCCGTTTTTCGTACCTTTGCAGTTTACGATTGAACGAACAGACAAAGCCTATGAATCATAAACCATTGATATTTATCACCAACGACGACGGAGTCGCGCCAAAGGACTCAAAAAGCTGATCGAAACGGTCCCGACCGCTGGGCCGGATCGTAGCGGTGGCTCCGGAAGAGGGGCAAAGCGGCATGTCGCACGCCATCACGATGACGCGCCGCTGTACCTGAAAAAAAGGTGACCGAGCAGGAAGGCTTGACCATATACGGTTGCAACGGCACTCCGGTCGATTGCGTGAAGATCGCTTTCGACTACCTGCTGCAAAACGGCGAAACTCCGGATCTGGTGCTGTCAGGCATCAACCACGGCGCCAACTCGGCCGTTAACGTCCTCTATTCCGGAACGATGGGAGCCGCCATCGAAGGCAGTTTCTACAACATTCCGTCGATCGGCTTCTCGCTGCTCGACCACGACGAGGACGCCGACTTCGGCACCGTGCAGCAGTACATCCTGCCGATCGTGCGAAAAGCCATGACCGAAAACCTCGGACGCCCGTTGTGCCTGAACGTCAACGTACCGAACCTGCCGGCCGAACAAATCCGCGGGATCATGCCCTGCCGCCAGAACCGGGGCTATTGGCGGGAAGTGTTCGAACGCCGCCAGGATCCGCGCGGACACGACTATTACTGGCTCTGCGGTTATTTCGAAAATACCGAGCCCGAAGCGACCGACACGGACGAATGGGCGCTCAAAAAACGGGTACGTATCGGTCGTTCCGATCCAGGTGGATCTGACCAATTACGAACAACTGGGGCAGTTAAAAGAGCTGAAATTCGAGTAGAAACAGCTTCCTTTACCGCCGTTTCGACCCGTTTTCGGATATCGAGACCCGGTTAAAAAACCCGACTAAATTGACCGATCGGGTAAAAACTTTCAAAAACTGGAAAACTATTTTTGTTTTTCCAGTTTTCTTATTTACATTTTGCGACCTGTATAATGCGGTAAAATCGGATTGTGAAAAAATGCCGTAAAAATGGTCGAATCACATAAAAACCGGCATCATACGGGCAATTTATCCGGTGAAAACACGTTAAGAAAAAACGAAATAAACGTATTATCCGGAGTAAAAAGACTTTTTACCGAATGCACGGATTAGATTATCGAACGAATATTTGTACTTTTGTCTGTCGGATTTTCGTCGGCAATTCATCCGTTCGTTCGACGTAGGCAAGAAAACATGGTGAAAAATATGGATAGCGGAAAAACGAAAAACATGAGCAGAACACGAAACGGGTCGCACCTCATGCAGGCGCACGACAATGGGAATGCGGTTCCCCGCACACTACGACATTCGAAAAATAACAAACAAATAGTTAAAGAATATGAAAATTCGAAAATCAATGCTTATTCAGTCTCAACGGTTTTTCTTATTAACCGCATTGGGCGCGACTTTCTTTTCGTGCGGCACGAAACAGCAGGCCGGAATGATGGGCGGCGTACCGGAATACGCCACCATAACGCTCGAGCCGACTTCGATTGAACTGAACAATACCTACCCGGCAGCCGCTATCCGCGGACGCCAGGATATCGAAATCCGCCCGAACGTCAGCGGATTCATCACCAAACTGTGCGTAGACGAAGGCGCGACCGTTAAAAAGGCCAAACGCTGTTCATCATCGACCCGGTACAATTCGAGGAGGCCGTCAAAGTGGCCGAAGCAAACGTAAACGTAGCCAAGGCAGCCGTAGCGACGGCCCAGTTGACCGCCGACAACAAACGCGAACTGGCCCGCAAAAATATCATCAGCGAGTACGACCTGCAAATGGCCGAAAATACCCTCGCATCGCAGAAAGCGGCCCTCGCACAAGCCGAAGCGCAATTGACCAACGCGAAGAATAACCTCTCCTATACGCAGGTGACCAGCCCGTCAAACGGAGTGGTCGGCGAAATTCCGTACCGTGTCGGAAGTCTCGTAAGTCCGAGCATGGCCACCCCGCTGACCACCGTAGCGGACAATTCGGAAATGTACGTCTACTTCTCGCTGAACGAAAAAGAACTGCTGAAGATGACGACCGACGGATCGCTGAAGAAGATGCCGGAAGTAACTGCAGCTCGTCGACGGCTCGATCTACCCGGAAAAGGGCACCGTCGAAACGCTGAGCGGCGTGATCGACCAGACCGCCGGCGGAGCCCGCGTACGCGCCACATTCAAAAACCGAACCAGGTATTGCGCAGCGGCGGATCGGGCAACATCCTGATTCCGGAAAAAACTCGATTCGACGATCGTGATTCCGCAGAGCGCAACGGTCGAAGCCCAGGATAAGATCTTCGCATTCGTCGTAACGGACAGTTCGACGGTAAACCAGACGATGATTCAGGTATTGCCGATCAATAACGGCCAGCAGTATGTCGTAACCGGAGGTCTGAACCCCGGCGACCGGATCGTCGTAGAGGGGCGTAGGCTTTATCAAGAACGGTATGCCGATCAAACCGATCACCCCGGAAGA
>VOFG01003811.1_pt1 | contig 34335 bp, 53 predicted proteins | sample 5384171 | NCBI WGS metagenome assembly VOFG01 (sample SAMN12384726, study PRJNA508395) | human gut metagenome | isolation source: healthy gut F | host: Homo sapiens
GCTCCGGAAAGATTTTCACCGGTGCTGGAATCTACTTTCGCCAGATCAAGTTTGGTGTAATCATTTTCTACCGTAATCGTCAGGTTCTGCTGTCCATTGACTTTTCCGCCGGAAACTGTGAATGTCTTTTCTACGTTATCTAAAACGTAGCCATCCAGCGTAGCTGTCTCCTGATAATGCCAGGTTCCATCTTTCACACCATCAATGGTGATTCGACCATTACCATCTGTTTTCTGTGTCTTATCATAGCTCTTGTCATCATTCCAGATATGGAATGTAACGCCCTCCATGACAGCACCATCGCCTTTGCTGACTTTCTGCAGGACAATGGCATTTTTTTCAGGTTCTGTACCGCTACATTTACGGTTGTGTGGCTGTCATCCAGCGTCACATTATGCTCCGTTGTGTCCAGAACATATCCGGCCGGGCTGTTGTCTCCTGTACAATGTAGTTTCCAAGTTCCAATTCTTTGCTGGTGGCTGTACCATTGTTGTAACAGTATCAACAACCGTGCCGGCTACCACCAATGTCGTTCCTCCAACGGATTTAATATCCGCGGCCGCTTTGATGTCGAATACGGCACCGGCAAGTTTTTTGTTATTTTCGCCGGTCTTTGTGATTGTAATCTGGCCGGTTTTTCGTGTGTTGGTTACATCCAGCGTTAAGGTTACAACACCTTCATCAGTTGCAGTAAATTCTTTCTCCCAGCTTCCGGTATAACCGGCAGGATTTTTTGTTTCCACAACTTTGAATTTGCCGTTTTCTGTATCGGCTTCGCTGAGATTAAGTGCCATATACTCTTTATAGTCGTCCTGCCATACTGCCTTTGTATATGGTTCCCACTGCCCGTTTTTCAATTTATAAACGGTAAACTCTGCACCTTTCAGTGCCTCTGCAGTTGTTGCATCTTTCTTTTTTGATAACAAGATTCACATTCTTAGTTTGATGCATAACCATGTCAGCCGTGTAACCAAATTCTGATGTATTCCACGCATGCCAATCCTGTGACTCTGTTTTACTTGAACCTTTCCAACCATTAAATATGGCATCCCCACCAGTAAATGTAAAGTCTTTTGGATATGATTGCACTGTGGTAAGTCCCTTACCTGGACCGTCCACATTTTGTATGGTTCCTCCATTATAAAAGACCATAGTCTGAGAATCGCCTTCATATGTGTAAGTAACCCATCCTTCGAATTATCCGGAGATGTACCATTATCACTGTTAGAGCCTTTATGTGCGGACCAAATAGCTTCTGTTCTAGGATCATATACCAGACGAGCATCAGCTTCTTTTTGTAACATAAATACTGTCTACACCACTTTCAATATAAAAGCCCTGTGCATAATCAAGGTCGGTTAATGTAAAATGGCCTTTTACGTTTAATGGATTGCCGTCCGGATCATAATACGCAAACTTAACCTTAATCCATTTAAGTCCTTTGATATCAATAACCGGCGTGGCACCACCCTTTGTGTTATTTTGCAACAATGACGGCATCAATATCTGCACCAACTTCATTTTTATATCCGTTGCTAACAACAGTATTTTGCCAGTCAAAAACCAAATCCGCATCGTAACCGGCAATCCATTAGCGTTACCTACATTGGTATACTCTGCGTACATCTTTCCTTTTAAAGATTCATATGGTGTAAAAGATCTTGTATTGCCGCTGGCTCCGATATCTGCTAATGGCCACCATTGGGTAATTATTTTTGCATGTTCTTGACCCTTTGTGCAAAACGTATTATCCCACATTGTACCATCTGTACTTCCAAAAGTTATCTTAGTATCTGCACCGATGATCGGAGCAAAATCGTATGAGCCATCAATCGTAGATTTGTCATCGACCATTTTTCCAACGCCTGAATTTACAACTGTTTTTAGTCCATCCATTCCTTCACTGGCCGCATATGTTTTTCCGGAAGTGCAATTCCAGTCGCTATCAAGGCCGCCATAAGCAGCCCTGATAATACTTTTTCTCCATCTTTTCACAGTTTTTTCCTCCTCTCTTTTTTCTCATTACGGGACAATTTTGCGGTTCCAAAGGCCGTAATTGCCGCAAATCCAAGAGGCATCCAAACGTTCGGATCAGCAAGACCTGTTTTTCGGCGCGGTCGTCTGCGAAATAGCAGGAGATGGCCCATCTGGTTTTCCAGATTCTTCTGCACCTTGTACTCGGAAAATCCAATTGATTATACTTTCGCGTTTTGCGTAATCATTCTTTAATTCCGCCGGTAACTGTAAGGTGAACTGCACTCTGGAATTTCCACCTGTTCTCAAGGTTCCAAGGCTGATTTCTGATTCAGGGAAGCAGCTTCAAGGTCACCCTGATATAAGGTTTTTCCATTCTGCGTGATCGTCAGTTTTAAACTGTTTCAAGAGATCCAGCTCATCTTCTGTCAAATCAGTGGGCGTTTCGGTACGGAAGAAAAATTCCGCATCTGTTGCCGTCGTATTTGAAAGCTGGAAGCTGTCACTGATAGTGTCACCCGGCATAGCAGTCTGCAAATTCTGGAAGAAGTCTTCCGGTGCAGCCACCAGATTTCTTGCTGCACCTTCATAGGTGACAGATATTGCTGTATATTTCTGGGTCACTTCGGTGACACTGTTATCTGTTTCATGCACACTGTTCGATTTCTGTATCTCCCCATGGGGATTCTGAATCGAAATTTGGTGTGAAATTTGCAGCCTGTACTGCTTCTGCTGTAACGGTAAGTCCAAGTTCACGATCCGATGCCCTTGAACTCCAAGCGGAAGGAATCGTTACTGACTGGAAGAAATCCGCGGACTCTCCATTTTGTAATGGCTGCGTATAATAATAATACTCGCCATGCTGCACCCAAGCATCAGATATACCATCCAATTCTTCATCTCTCAGGATATATTCAATATTTGGTTCAGCTTCGCTGTCGTGATCAACATCCGGTACTTCCGTATCACTCGGCTGATCCGTTGGTTCCGGTGTGATTGTTGCTTCTTCATTCGGCGTTTCTGTCTGCGCCGATTCTGAATTATCCGGTTCTGTTGGCGCTGGAGTTGTTGCTCCATCATCAACCGCAGAGGTTAATTCCGGTGCTTCGCTTGTATAAGTCGTTTTGACACGAATATAACAAGTCTCTGCATAGTTTGTAATTCTGGGAATCTTTGAGATAGTCTGGGAAGGAAGTACGATTCCGTCTGCCGGGCCCTGATAATTTTTCAGAATCCCCGTCTTTTTCATATTCCTGGATGCCAATGTTGACATCGCCGGTACTGATATGATTGGAAACCGTAACGCTGTCCTGATAATAAGCGTAAGTGCCGCTCATTGTACATGCTACCGTGACCAGAATACCAGTTGCTAAAACAAGTTTCCTTTTTCATTACTGGCCACCTCCTCCAAATCGTTTCCAGGCTTCCTGATAGTTACTGTACTCATTTGTACCGTCGGTTGTCTGGACAGATTCTTCGTAGACAGTTACTTCCAGTTGATCCTCTTCATAACCATCTGCAACAGTAAGTCCTGTAAACAGATAAGTCGTTGTTCCTCCAACCGGAACGATTTTTTATAGTAATAATAACCGTCATTCCCCTTTACCCAATTGGTCGTATCCAGTCCTGTTATTGCTTTTAATTGGCTCGCTGCAAACCACATAGGCACGCACATAGCACGGTACATCGCCAGTATTTTCGGCCTGTACTTTTTTTACGACTGATCCACTCGGCGGAACCGGGGTTGGAATCGGAGGAAATACTTCCGGTGGTGTAATTTCATTTTTTTCCCATTGTGATCACGTTAACAACTTCTTCATGATCCGTCAGATAGGCAGAAGTTCCGGAGACTGCAGTGACGGCTGCAAGAAAACCGCAGCAACACATACCGGCAATCGACAGCATTCGTTTTTTCTTCTTTTCATGCTGTTATCCCTTCTCTTTTGAACAGACCGGAACTTTTCCGGCCTGTCATTATGTTAATACACTTAAGATAATGTTGTGTCTGCCGCCTCTTCTGGCTCAGTCTGTACATCATCCGGTGTTGTTTCTTCTGTGTTATTCTGAATTGTATTTCCGATTCCATCAACGGTAGTAGCTTCTTTATCTCCGCTTGCATCAGACTGAGGGTTGTAATCTGACCTTCTGACCCTGATTCTGCAGTTCATACTTCTTCCAAGCCGATGCTGCTTTCTGTGGAATTGTAGTTCCTTCGCCGGTGTTAAGCTCCTGGATCGCATAGTAATGAACCGGTACATTCAGATCCTGTCCATCTAGCTGACCTTCGACGATGTTGGCAGCGGTAGCGTCGTGAAAACTGGGTCAGTTGTTTTTCCTGGCGCAAGAATCTCATTATAACTGTAGGTATATACCATGTTATTTCCAACGCGTTTGTTATACATCAGCGTCCATTTTTTTGATACATTGTTCTGAGTGAACAGTTCTGTATCTTTTGCAACGCCACCATTCAGACGGTTGCCAGCTGCATCAACGGTGATAACTTTTGCGATCGGGATGGAAACGTCGATGTAAACATATGCATCATTTTTACCTACGTTTTTGATCTGCGGGTCTTTTTTGATGACCTGAGTCGAAACGATGTTGTTGGTTTTACCGTCTGGATCCGGAGTATAGTTTGGCTCCTGTCCTTCGATGTCTACTTTACCAACAGAATTTGTTTGTCACGGCATCATGATCCGTCCAGATATGCCATAGATGATCAATGGCCATTGCTCCACAAAGTGCTGAAACTGCAAAAATGTTACTACTTTTTCTTTGTCATAACTTTAGTTCTCCTTGTTTTCTTTTCTCTCTTTCTGATTTTGGCATCAGACTTGCGCTCTGGAAAGCAAGAAATCAGAAGAATGAGAAATAAACAAAAGCCTACTCCCATAAACAGATGATTTTTTGAACCATACCATACCATATCCAATCATCGGAATATGGAATAAAACTTTCCACGGGATATCCTCCGCTGAAATAATTCCGGTGTCGGATCTGTATTGGCATCCCCCTTTGGTTTGATATCCATCTTCTGTTTTAGATAAGATCCGGTGGGTTACCAGATCGCCATGCCGCGAAAATGTGGCAACATCGCCGGGAAGTACATCCCGACCGGCCGTATTAACTACAACTACTGATCCCGTCGGAATCATTGGTTCCATGGAGCCAGACAAAATAACATAACCCCTTAAATTGCGGCACTGATACCCTGCCATTCCCAGAATTACAACAACTAAAATCCATAAGAATGCATGGAAGATTTTTGATTTCATTGCTTTCCTCTCTCCTTTTTACTTTTTATTGCCATTTCTCCTGTGCAACGGCCCCACCTCCTAAAATTGGGTATAAAAATGCACCAAAACATAAAATGTTCTGATGCATTTAAAACCCATATTTTTGTGTCAATCATTGACACGGATTCCAAAAGCGGAAAAATGTCATACCTTGCTGTCTTCCTTTATCCACTTCTGTTGAGTATAATATAGCATAATGTTTATGGTATGCCTAGTACCCATTTTTTGCGGTTTAGTACCCATTTTTGCGATTTAGTACCCATTTTTGCGATTTAGTACCCATTTTTTGCGATTTAGTACCCATTTTTTCCCTACAATGTCACTTATAGTCATCGCATGATAGCTGTACTCCTAAATTTGAAATATGGATTTTGCGTGAGAACTCAGAATTTATTGTTTGAGAATTTTAAAAAACGTGTTATAATAAACTGATCAGATTAGAACGTGATAGGGATAGTCTGGTGGTTGTTCCTTTTCGGAATCGGAAAGGAGGTAGCGCCCATGAACACAATGGAAGTTTTAACACTTTTTATTGGTCGTCTTTGCCGCGTTATCTTACATAGACGACCACCGCAATAGATAGCAAAAAGGCTATTTCCTATTGGCGTAGGAGATAGCCCTTGTCTCTTGTGACCTTTTGAAATAATTTTATTTGTTTCTGCGAGGACAATCATTAGACAGCCCAATGTCTCTTGAGTCCTTCTAATTTGATTATAGAGCTCTGACCTTCAAAAGTCAAGTAAGCTTTACGGGGTGCGCGAGATCAGCGCATCCCACTTATATACTTTGGACAGAAACTCCGTGTCAATGATTGACACGGGTTAAATGATAAAATTTATAAGGGAATTTAGGATATGGATGAATTTGACCTTACCCCAGAGGAAGAAGAAGAAATGAGGACTTGCTTCTGGGAAATTGTAAAAAAATATAGATCTACTGAGAATGATTCAGAACTTACTCCGGAATCTAACACCTTTGATTTAGAATCATAAAGTCAGCAATTTATGATTTTCGGAATATTGCTTTTCTGGTTTACATATGCTATAATGCCAGTAGGCAATGGAATAAATACTTGCATATTCAACGAAAACCCCAGAGAGTCGCATTCTCTGGGGTTTTTTCTATTCCGTAAAGTGGTTTAATCTTTTTAGGCTGGTTGCCTTATTCATCTCCGTCCAGCCATTTGCAGATGTAGTAGGCGACTACACTTGCCATGATAGAAAGAATAAATGAAATAAATACTTCTTGCATATTCACGCCCCTTTCCTGGCCTAGTATGGGGAGGCAACGCCGTTCATTATAACATACTTTAAATCTATATGCTATCTTTTTTAGCAAGTGATACGCAAAAATCCCTTGATATTTCACCTCCGGGGGTTTTTCTATGCCGTTTGAACCGGGTGGCTTACGCCCGAGACTGGCTACCTCTTATTTCTCACTATCCAACCATTTGGAGATATAAAGGCAAAACTACATCAGCCAAAATAGATAGTAGCCACGAAAATAATATTTTCATAATAAGCTCTCCTCTCTATGTATTTCGGTACGTGTATCGTTCCGATATATAGAATTGTAAAAAAAACAAAAATATAATTTTCGTACGAAAAAAGTGCAAATAAAAAACTACGGCGGATATGTAATCACCGTAGTTTTTTTATTTCTTTACACTATCTTTTCAATCAAATTCCCCATAATTGACGTAGAGGGGAGTTTGATCAATTTTTATAAACTTTTAGCGAATAAAATAATTTGTAACTAGATTGTAATCATCCTCAGTCATGCCAAGTACCTCGCCCATTCCATATCTTGATGTTCCCACGTTGCCGGAAAGTCAAAGGTCCTGATTTGCAAATGAAAAGATCGCAGAAAAGTTCACAATCTTCTTACCATTGTACTCCTGCGGCTGACTATACATAACTGCAATTGCGCCATAAGCATTGTAATCATCCATCTGATTTGCTTTATGACCTGGCGATGACATCCAAAGGTTAAAGATCCGCTGCGCAAGATCATCTGTGTCCGTAAAGAGATTCCACCACCACAGCCATTCTGGCGTCCGCCGTGCCGAGCAAGATTGTCTGAAGTACCATATCCGGTTTCTGTAATTGATCGCATGATATGATATCCTGCCGCTGCAACACTTCTCGGATAACAATGCTTTGTATCCCAAATCATAGCTGCATGTCCCTCTTTTACACGCTCCTCATTTACCAGCTCAAAGATTTTCTGGGGAAACTTCTGTATCATACACTGTCATGTCCAGAGCTTCTTCATTGGTATACGGAATATTGATTTTAATTTCAACGTATCTTCCAACGACTCCCGTATTGGGATTAGCCCCTTCTGCGTTGGCTGAAATGATTACTTTCTGCATTCCATTTTTTTTTATGAACTGTTACCAGTCCATTCTGATCAACGCTTGCCACTTCTGGATCAGAGGATATCCATGTTACTGTCTTATTGGTCGTATTCTCTGGATACACGGTCGCATTAAGCTGCAGCGTCTGACCAACTTCTGTCATTTCAGACCTGTATTTGGCGCGATCTCAACATTTGTTGCATAAACGGTTGGCTCCGGTGTTGGCGTTGGTGTCTCGATTGGTGTAGGTGTTGCGGTCGGTTTCGGGGTATCTGTTGGTTTTGGTGTTGTGGTCGGCTTCGGTGTCTCTGTTGGTTTCGGAGTTGTGGTCGGTTTCGGTGCCTCGGTCGGAGTCGGGGTTGCGGTTGGTTTTGGCGTTCCAGTCGGTTTTGGCGTTGTGGTTGGCTCCGGGCCGGTTTCGTTGTTAATGCTCCATCTTTACCGTAATAATTTCCGTTTATCGTCTGATCCGTTACCATTTTACTGTCAGAACCGAAATAATAGGTTTTTCCATTAATCTTCATCTGCATGTCATGGCACGCACCACCCCAGCTACGCAGGTAATATTTTGCTCCATTCACCTCTTTCCAGCAACTTGACAGCATATCACCACTTTCATCAACAAAATACAGGTTTCCCTTATATGTAAAGCTGGTACTCACTGCCATCGTGCTATCTTCCAGGAACCAATACCATTTTCCGCCGATCTTCAACCATTCGTTCTGGTATGCAGCGCAGTTATCGTGCAAATAATATTTCTTTCCGCCGGAAGTTATCCATCAGTTTTTATAAGCACCACCCCAGCTACGGAAGAAATAGATTTTTCCGCCATCCTTGAAAGATTCATTTGCTTTCATAGTTCCATCCGCATTCAGATAATACCAATTTCCATCCCAGGTCTGCCAGCCGGTTGCCATCTTTCCGTTTTTCGCCAACTTCCACTGACCATCCAGAACAATCCACTGCGTATTGGTTACTTCTGCAGCACTGTTAAACGTATACGAACGGCCATTGATCTTTGCTGATCTGTTTTTGTAAGCACCGCCCCAACTGCAGAGATAACGGATTTTTCCTGTATCGTCCAATCTCCACTCATTGCATCTCATGCTTCCATCTGCATTCAAATAATATTTATTTGCGTCCCAGGTCTGCCAGCCGGTTGCCATCTTTCCGTTTTTGACCAACTTCCACTGACCATCCAGAACAACCCACTGCATATTGATTACTTCCGCAGCGCTGTTAAACGTATACGAACGGCCATTGATCTTTGCTGATCTGTTCTTGTAAGCACCGCCCCAACTGCAGAGATAACGGATTTTCCTGTATCGTCCAGTCTCCACTCATTGCATCTCATACTTCCATCTGCATTCAGATAATATTTATTTCCGTCCCAAGTCTGCCAGCCGGTTGCCATCTTTCCATTTTTCGCCAGATACCATTTTCCGCCTTTTACGATCCACTGAGATCCCTGCATCTTGCTGTTGTCATCAAACGTATAGCTTCTTCCATCAATTCTCGCCTTGCAGCTCTTATAAGCGCCGCCCCAGCTCCGGAAGTAATAGATCGATCCATCCGTATCAATCATCCACTCATTTGCTTTCATGGTTCCATCTGCATTCAAATAATAACGTTTTCCATCCCAGGTCTGCCAGCCGGTCTGTTTTGTACCGTCTTTGTAATAATACCAATTCCCAGATTCTTTGACCCAACCGGTCTGAACTGCAGCTTCTACCGTTTGCGCGGCTGTTGCTGGGAACAGATCATTTGCGGCCGGTGCGCCTACTGCAAGGCTCAGGCCAAGAACTACCATCGCTAATTTTTTTCTCATATTCTTTATCCTTTCTCTCCGTGTCAATGATTGACACGGATTTCATTTTCTTGTTTTTGTGTTAATTTTCGACATAAGGTGATGATTCCGGTATATGATCCAGCAGCTCGTCTACGTAGACAATCCGTTTTCCAAGTTTTACAGCCCCATCCAGTTCGGATTGTCTCATGACGCTGCTTCCGATCGGATGCATGCCCGGATCACAAAGAATCAGATACAAATTACCTTTAAAGTCTTCGACCACATCACCATCTGCCCGATAACCAACAAATTCGTTTTCGATCGGAATCTCTTCCGGATGATCTTTGTAAAATTCATCCAGTTCGCTCCAATCAAGGGATGAAAGATCAAAATCGGAAAGCGAATTTTAATGACATCCTTAAAATGTTCCATTCTGCTGTCCACGTTGTTTCCTCCCTCTCTCTCATTCTCTTTCATGTTAATACCATTTTACCTTTCCCAACTTGTAATTACAAGCGGATTTTTTGCTATTTCATGGATTGCATTTATTATTTGCTAGAGATTTTTCCTCAAATCCCTTTTTTCGACTATTTTCTTGACCGACTCCATGTAAATATGCACTTTAGATTGAAATTCAGCTCTGTACAATACGTTATGTCTGCCTTTATAACTGTCATATCTAGGTCTTATGTACTCACCCATCTTGATGATCAGCATTGCCTGATCAATCCGTTCCATCGTGCCTTGACGGATCTGCTTACCCTCCTCAAGTTTAATCAGAGATTCAGCCCCAACTCCGGCTATTTGAGCGAACGTGTATTTGTTCAAATTATACTTTTTTGTAAAAATCCTTGATCTCCATGTTCATATCTTTCACTCTTTTGTTTCTTCTTCTGATTCATTGATCGTTACTGTAATATGGCTTCCGCTGCTTAAAGATCCTTCTAACGATGATTTTAAGCTTTTGTAAAATCTCGAAGCACTTTTGCTTGTTCCGTAGAGACCCGTATTTGCCGTTTCCTGACATTTTCCTGAATCATAGGACAGATTTACGTTCAAACCATTTCCGTCGTTGCTGCCCCGCTGAAAGCGCTGGAAAGAGATGTTTTGCTCGTGCAATGAACCATAAGATCCCCTGTCGAAATTTACAGCCTGAAAAAGCATTTCCCAAGCTCGTACAGGAAGATGGAATATCCCCTCTAATGTTTCCAGCGCAACACAACCAGAAAAGCTGCTATCCATTTTTCTGCCGATGACGGGATTTCTGCTGTTTTAAATTCATCTCCTTCGCAGATGTTGGAAATATCCTTTGCGCTATCCGGAATCTGAACCTCTGCTAAGACAGTGCAGCCAGAATACATGGCCTGCATATTTTCGAGTTTTACACAAGCACTTGTATCAACCCCACGGATCAGCGCGGTATCACCGTAAAAAGCTCTGGATGCCAGTTTAATATTTCCCGGCAATTCTGTACTTTCTTCGAGGAAATACACCCTCTGCACAAGAGGTGATATCTTCCAGCCCAACAGCTCCAGAAAGATCCGGCATACTCTGCATACTTGTACATCATCCTTAAAGGTTTCCACCATACTTTTTACGGTATCTGGAATCCGACACAAGGTTTCTATGTAATCCGTATTACCTGAAAACCAATAATCTAAACTCTCCGGTTCTGCATTCGGGTCGATCCAGGTTAATCTCTGTACTGTATCATCTTTCCATGGCAATGCCCCTGATTTGTAAGTGCGGACACTTCCTGTCCCTACAATCTCAAGATCTCCGTTGGTATACAGAATCCCTTCTACATCGTCGGGATTGTTTCGCCCCATTTTGTACCGGCAGCTCTCTTCTCTTTCAATCAGAACTGTAATCTCAGCACTGATTTTTTCGTATCCGTAGAAGAAACCGTTACCGTAACACTATGTCCATGCTCGGGGACACTTTTCGGAGATACAGTATATTTCTCACTATCTAACAATTTTTCCGTATTGCCATCCGAAGCATAGACAGAAAAGCTCTTTTCTGACAGCTTGTTACCCGCCGCATAACTGTCTTTCGCTGTTTCAATTCGAATTGTCTTTACCTTAAACTCAAGCGGCTCTTTGTCACACAAAAAAATATGCGGCAAGAAAAATGCGATTACTACAGCCACTAAAATCACGACTGCAATTACCAAAAATTTTTCCATGGTTTCTTTGTATTCACAGATGGCTGTTTTCTTTTTACGCTGCGTTTGTGCTGTGCTGTTTGTCTTTGATTTCTTTTTCCCTGGCATTTTCTTTTTCCTCTCTTTCGCTATGCCTAATCTGCACTGAAATCATGATTGACTCTGGCCTGATAATAATTATTGATTGTTAATGGTGCATTATAAAGTGCTGTCAACAGATACGACTTCATATTGGTGATTCGGCTTGTTGTATTGCTAAGGCTTTCTAAGACATACTGAATATGGCCCATATCCAATTGCAGAAAAACGCTTTTGACAATACTCACAGGTTTTTTCTCCCCTGCGATGCGAATTGTTTTGTTTTCACTGTCCGGTAGCATAAGTGTCTCAACCATCAAATTTACCAGATCGTCTACTTTTCCTTTTTCCGCTGCAGAAAATGTGGCATAACCAATATTGTTTCGTATCATGTCACGGTAAGTTTCCATCACATCCATCTGATCAATCAATCTTTTTTTCTGTTTTTGGTATATTATGATTAGATTGATTGATAGATATATCTATATCTTTATTTATATCTTTAATTATTTGTCGGCGGTTATCCGCTATCGGTTTATCCGCTATCGGATTTTCCACTTCCGGTTTTTTCAACAGTTGATTTTCCGCAAAGTGGATTTTCCACCCGCGGTATTTTCAGCATGTTGATTTTCCGCAAGTGGATTTTCCACCCGCGGTGTTTTCGACTGCTGTTTTTCCGCAAGTGGATTTTCCACCTGCGGTGTTTTCAACTGCCGTTTTCTGTTGTTGGATAGGTAACACCTGACTGGTTGATATCAATAATAGCTGCTTTTTCTGAAGCTTCGTAGGTGTTATTCCAGTCTTTTTGTGTGTTGATTTGCATTTTTTCCACTTTCCGTACGAATCTCCGTACGTCTCAAGTATCCATGCTGTTCCAGTTCCTGCAGAGCAGATTTTACAGCGCTTTCTCCTTCTTTGACGATTGCTGTAAGTCCTTTGACAGAATATTGCCAATCCTCCGGCAGGGACAGCACAAGTGAAAGTAATCCACTTGCTTTAAGAGACAAATTCATATCTCTCAAATGATAATTGGACATAATCGTGTAACCAGATGTCCGTTTCACTCTTTGGTAGTATGACGCCATACGTAAAAGCCTCCCGTTTCTTAGTCTTTTTAATCTTCTGTGACAATCGCTTCGTAAAATACCTTTGAAATCATTCCTTTTCGTTTCTCGTTGTCACTTTTCTGTTAACGGTATACAGCGAAAAATCGTCTGACACCACTGTGTCAAGCATCGAGCTATCCCCGTGTGCCCCACGTTTTTTCTATATTCCTGTCACTGCAGGCTGTACATAAGACGCATACCCTCATTCCGGATATTGACTGCCGCATTGACATCCCTGTCATGGTGTGTACCGCATTTCGGACAGATCCATGCACGGATTCGCAGATCCTTCGTTTCGGTATTCTTATACCCGCATACACTGCACAGCTGGCTACTTGCAAAGAAACGGCCTACTTTCACCAGCTGTTTTCCCTGTTCTTCCATTTTGTACTTCAGGAAATTCACAAATATCCCCCAGCCGTTATCCAAAACGGATTTGCCAAAGTGCAGCGCCTGTGACATTGCTTTCATATCGAGATCTTCTATACAGACGCAATCATACGCATCTGCAATCTTTCGCGATTGTTTGTGTAAAAAATCTCTGCGCCGGGCCGCTACTTTCTCATGCATTCTGGCAACCCGGATCCGCTGCTTTCCACGGTTTTTGGAACCTTTCTGCATTTTTGAGAGCTTTCGTTGTTCTCTCTTTAATTTCTGTTCCGCTTTTCTGTAATATCCCGGATATTCCGGTTCTCTGCCTTCGCTGTCCCTGTACAGTTCCTGCATGGAAAAATCCAAACCAAGAAATTGATGCATGGGCTGTTTTGTACTTGGTTTTCGTACTCGAACAGAACGCTTGCATAATAGTCCCCGCCCGGATTTTGACTGATGGTGACCGATTTGATCCGGTAATCTTCCGGTATCGCTCTGTGCTGTTTGACCTTCACATACCCTGCTTTTGGAAGCTTCAGATGCCCATTTTCAAGGGCTACCGTGCCCTTCTGGTTATTCGTTGTATAAGAAGCGCGGGTTTTATGTCTGGATTTGAATTTCGGAAATCCAACTTTCGGATCCCGGAAGAAGTTATTATATGCCTTTTGCAGATTCATCTGTGCATTTGCAAGGGCCAGACTATCAACCTCTTTCAGCCACGGAAATTCTTTTTTGTACTGCGCCGGGGTATTGTTCCGTTTCTTTTCGTTTTCTCGTAATATTTGATTTTATCATCCAGCATTTTATTATAGATGAACCGTACACAGCCAAACGTTTTGGTAAACAGTGTTTTTTTGTTCCCTGTTCGGATATATCCTGAATTTATATGCTTTGTTTGCCATAAGACCTGCCCCTTTTGCGGCCCTTTTCTCCCTGTGACTCAATATATTTTCTGATGACTTCTATTGGTGCGCCGCCTGTTGTAAGCAGGCAGAAACTCTGGCTCCAGAAACATTCTTTCCACAGTTTCTGCCGTATCTGCGGAAATTCTTTTTTCAGGAGTCTGCTGCTTGCACTTTTATATGCATTTATGAATTTGCTGATTTCTGAATTTGGGTGCGCCCGAAATAAAATATGGACATGATCTTTATCATGATTCCATTCCTGTAACGTAATGTTATACTTGGGTGCAATATACACAAAGATTTCTTTTGCACGTTCGGAAACCGTTTCATCAAATACCTGCCTGCGGTATTTGACAACAAGGACAAGATGGTAATACAGCAAAAATACCGAATGTGCATTATTGTCTAATTCCATATATGTTCAGCCTTTCAATAATTGACGTGCTTCTTTTTTTTTTTTCTTCGACTGATTTTATTATAACGCTTCTTATCCTGTATTTCAATATTTTATGACGGACGCAATTCATCCCCCAAACTTTATTAAACAGTTTGAAAATGGGGGAACATTTTTATGCATATATAGGTGACACTCAAGTAAAAGACAAATATAATAATATGAAATGGAATACACGTAACGAAGCATATGAAGCTGCATATGCTTCGTTACGTGTAAATATGGCTTCGTAAAAGAAGAATTACAAAGAGTGAAAACCATCCTATCCTATCTTATCCATCATAATGCGCAAAGCGCATTGGCTTTTTTTGAAAAGCAGAGAAAAAAGTAAATAAAAATTAGAACAAAGCCCGTGTCAATCATTGACACGGGCTTTATAAATAATAATTTATTTAAGGATGTGATTATAATATCATAGCTATGTATAATTTTCAAGAAAAACTAAAAAAAAAATATATTGTTATACACAACAATAACAACGTATAACATATGTATAACAACTTAACAGAAGCGCCGGGGGTGCTATTTTGAGGGTAGAACAACCACAAATATGAAAGTGAGGAAAAGAATGGGAGAAGTCAGACAGACCAATTTTCGCGTCGATCAGGACACAGCGGATAAGTTCCGGGAGTTCTGCGCGGCGGCCGGAATGAACCAGGCACAGGGATTTGACCACGTGATGCAGGTATTGGAGCTGGATCGCGCAAAGAAGCGGTGCCAAGCCGGGCAACAGAGATTGAGGAATATGAAATGCACGTTAAGGCGATTATGAGTGCCTACATGAATAGCCTTGAAATCAATAATAACGCAGAAGATCGCATAAAAGAACAGTTTTCCACGGCATTAGAAAGCAAGGATAAAACGATTCAGGACCTTCAGGCACAGATAATGCGGCTAAAAGATGAAAAAGATGCTGCAGAACAGATGGCTACAGGGGCGGCAGAGACTGCGGCACAATCTATGAAAGAAACGGCTGCAGCCACGGAAAGAGCGGAGTCTGTAAGTCAGCTTGTAGCAGAGAAAGACCGGACGATCGGAACTTTGGCTGAGAAATTGGCAGCGGCAGAAGCGAAAAGCGAGGGATATGATGCCCTTGAGCAGGAAAAAAGGAATCACAAGAGCAGATCCGGACGCTGCAGCTTACGATCGAAGAGCAGAAGAAAGATCATGCTGTAGAAATAAAAAGATCTACAGAGGGACATGGAACGTAAACTTTCGGATGCACGGAAAGATGCTGAACTGGAAGTAGTGAATAAAGTGGCGGAGAAAGAAAGAGAGCTGAACGTGAAAATGCTGCAGTTGGAACGCGAGAACGCGAAGCTGCAGGCGAAAATCGAGATACTGGAGGAAAAGCTGCAGTCTGAGGAGTGAGAAAAGCATGGAAAAGCTGACAAAAAGGACAGAAAAAAAGAGGCATTAGAGGCCGTCAGAACGGGAAGAAACGTGTGCATTACGGGCGGCGGTGGAGTCGGAAAGAGCTATATTTCCCGAAAAATCATCGAAGATCTGCAGAAACAGAGAAAAACAGTGCTGATCACGGCATCAACAGGGCGCGCAGCCATGCTGATTGGCGGCATAACATGCCACAGAGCATTCAATATTCCGGTCAAGTTGACATGGCAGGCCGAGCCCAAAGATTACTACATCATCACCAATCTACGAAGCGGATGCGGTGATCATCGACGAGGTATCTATGCTGCGGATCGATGCGTTTGAGTTCATTGCACGAGTAGTTAAGGATGTAAATGAGATCCGGAATGTCGGAATATTATGGATTTGATGTGGGATCGGGCTATGCGTTCCAGGCCCCGGGCTGGAAACAGAGTGATTTTCTACTGTGCGATCTGCAGGAAGTGGTGCGGCAGTCGGATCAGGCCATGGTAGACGCGCTGCAGCGGATTCGGTTCGGAGACTATACAGCAATCGAATACTTCAGCAAAAATGCCAGAAAAAAGCCATTCTCGAGCGAAGAAGGGGTTGTCTATCTCTGCGGCAAGAACCGTACTGCAGAACGGATCAACGATGTCCGGGTATCGAAATTAAGCGGTAAAGAACGTACATATGAGGCGGAGATTACCGGACAGGTAACAGAACAAGATAAGCAGGCTCCGGAGCTGCTGCGCTTGAAGAAAAATGCGCAGGTGGTCATGCTGTTAAACACCGAAAAGTATCGAAACGGCAGCACCGCGATCGTAAAACAGCTCAGATCGAGGGAGATAACGGTAAAAATCGAGGAAACTGGCGAGCTGGTTGATGTTCCGTACGCAAGTTGGAACGTAGAACGGTATGTTGTCTCAAAGGAGAAGAAGAAAGTCGAAAGAGAAGTGATCGGAACTTACCGACAGCTCCCGGTGCGGCTGGGATATGCGGTAACGATTCATAAGGCCCAGGGCCAGAGCCTTGACAAAGGTGGTTTTGGTGCTGGAAAGTGACGATCAGATCGAGGATGCAGAGCCAACAAGACCGGAAATATTCGCGTACGGTCAGCTATACGTAGGCCTGTCCAGAGCGACGACGATGGATGGCCTGTATATCGAGGGAAATCTGGATCTGGTCGATAAGCTGGCGGCTCCGGAAATCTTAGAGTTCTATGGTGTTCCGGAGCCGGCCGCTACCAGCGAGCCAAAGAAAGTTCCCTGCAGAAGCTGCCGGAATCAGAGAAAAAGGCAAAAAGGCCCAAAGGAGCCTAAAAAACAGAGAAAGATAGTGGAATGGTTGAGGTACAGTGCAAGAAGCATGCACAGAGGGTAGCCTGGACGTTTGCACACACTCTTGCACCGAAAGCCGAAATACAGGGGAATAAGCTGATAATTCCGGCAAAATGTAGGGAACAAGTCGAATCGTTCATTAAGGCAATAGGGGGTTGATGATGAGGCATGATTAGAAGAAAGCCCGTTGTAATTATGGGAATAGTGTCAATGGTATTCTGTATATTACATCGTAAAACAAATTATGTAGTAATACCAATGCCAGCCGGTATTGGGTATCATATTAATATTTTGAAAATCAATGCGGTGTTTAGCGTGGCGGCATTAATAAATATGCTACTTATGCTGAGAACATCAGAGAAAAAATTTTAAAAAAATTAGAGGGAACAGATATTTTAAAGGAAAAAATTGCATAATTGGACAATGTATTGTATTTGGAAGCATTTCAACATTTATATCAACAGTATGGAGCTTAAAAATACAGATGGATTTTGTGGCATTTATAATAGGAAAAGAATTATTTTTAGTAATTAAGGAATTTTTGTTTTATGTTGAAAGTATGTCTTTTATCGTTAGTATATTCTATTTTTTGCTATCAGTATATAAAACGATGCAATTATTAGATCTATTATACATACCAAAAGAAAGATATTCGAGTGACGAGGTGAGGAGACTCCAGAAACAGATCTTTGATAAAGAGAAATAAGGAATATTTCAAGCGAGCTTTAAAACTTTATAAAGTATGTAGTTCAACATTTATAAACAACTTACAAATAATCTATATATAATTTACAATAAATTTAGTTGCAATCTTAGTCACGATGTGGTAAAATGGCATACGAAAGGAGATAAGATATGAAATGCGTGAAATGTGGCAGAGATTATGTTGAAAGGCCAGCAATATTCTAGGTTGGATGGGACTAAAATTTGTCCGGAATGTGGCATATTAGAAGGTCTTGATGCCGCTGGGTGGAGCCAAGAAGAAAAGGAAGAAGCTATACGACTAGCTCGTGAAGGAGTCAAACAAATTAAAAATGCCAAGAGTAAACAGATACTAATACAAGGGAGGTAAATAAAAAATGATTGTTGCATATAAATTTGGAATACAGAAGGGTGGCGCGTTGAGTGCCGCAGAAGGAATTAAAGTTCATTATCTTCACGCTGAGGCCAATGATGGGAAGGTCCTTTTAACCATGGGGCGATTTCCAAGGGCGGAATATCGTGATGATATCACGCAGGTGATATTGACTACGCGTAGTGGGAACTATGCTGTCATCGGCGATGTTGAAGATCTAAGTAAAATCGACTTGTTTGCCCCACCGGAACAGTATACGGTGCCATCCATCTGGAATGATGAGACTTCAGAAGAAGTCGCCGGATGGTTTGCGTTGAAAAACTTACGCGAAATTAAAATTAATCCAGGAGATTTCACTGCGACATCTGGAAAAGATCTTTTAGACAGTCTTGATTCAAGGGCCTATATGATTTATTGTGAGAGAACAAAAAAAAAAAAATGTTTACATGGAATATCAATTGGTAAAGTTCAAGCATATTCATAAAAATGTTCCCGTGTCATCAATTGACACGGGGAAAAAAATAAAATCCCCCCTAAATCCCCCAAAGGGGGATTTTTTTCGTTGCATGGTGAGTAATGTTCTCTCCTATCTGCTATGCTCTGGCTTCTGTGCACTGATCGTTGTTTGCTGTTGTGCATCATAGCAGAGCAATATGTGGATGCAAGGGTCAAGATGAACGGGCTGCGCACCGCCCTTGCATCCACATATTGCTCTGCTATTTAAGATGCACGCAAACCCCGATGAACAGTGTACAGAAGCCAGAGCATAGCAGAAAGGAGAGATGAATAAACGTCTATGCTCCGAAAAACAAAAACGCACCCCCTACAGAAACAGTACCAGAAGTCATTTGGGGATTGCAAAAAATATTTTATTTAAGGAGAAAAACAATGAAATTTGAAAATGTAAGTATTAAAAATCTGAAAGCGCTGAAAAAAAAATATGTAGAAAAATTAATGCAGTCAGAAAAAATCTTTCAAAAAGAATATGTAGAAGAACACATCTTTATTGGATTACAGCGAAGCGGACAGGAAGAGATTGAAAAGCAGAACACAGAGTTTGATGGAATAGAAAAATATTTGTATTTCAGAATAAACACAGAAGGTGATGCATTTATTACAGCGAAAGTGAATCAAAGTTATTGGGAAAAGGCAGAAGTATCTGTACAGGAAGCATGGAGTCTGGCAGAAAAAAATATAAATAAGGAAAGCTTTGTGATGGGACTGGCTGAATATATAGCAGAAAAATATGGAAAAGATATGGCAACTATGCTTTTTTCCGAATCAGACTCCATTCTATGTGATAACAAATAAAAGCGAATATAGAGGAGCATCGGCGATTTTAAATAAAAAAAATGTTATCAGAATTTGGGAGAAAAATACAACATTAATAAAGTAGTTGTAATTCCATCATCAATTCATGAAATGCTCATTCTTTCGGCTGATATTTTAGAATTGGAAAGAATGGAAGAATTAACGAAAATGGTACAAGATGTAAATGCAAATGAAGTTTTGGTCAAAGAACAGCTTTCAGATCGTGCATATATTTTGGATATTTGATAGAGTAATGTTTCCTCCATGTCTATAGACATGGAGGAAACACCATAAAAATATTAAAAAAGTGGGATAACGGTATACACTTTTCTTTTTAGAATAGTTGCCGGAGCCAGGACTTTTCTGATGAAAAGTCCTGGCAAACCACCGGCAGAATAAGGAAGGAATGAAATCCCCCCTAAATCCCCCAAGGGGGACTTTTTTCAGAACATGAACGTAATGCTACTCTCCTTTCCGCTCTGGCTTCTGTACACTGTTCGGTGTTTGCTTATGGCATCATACAGAAGATGAAATGATATGCAAGGGTCGAGATGAACGGGCTACGCCCGCCCTTGCATATCATTTCATCTTCTGTTTCGTATGATGCTGCGCAAACCCCAATGAACAGTGTACAGAAGCCAGAGCGGAAAGGAGAGATAAATAAACGTCTATGCTCTGAAAAATAAAAGCGCACCCCCTGCAGAAACAGTACCAGAAGTCAGTTTTGGGGGAAGAACAAAATATTTTATTTAAGGAGGAAATGTATAATGAAAGGACTTTTTAATTGACGTACATAACGCAAAAATTCAAGAGGTAGAAGTATCGGAACTTGATGATTACTATAAATGGATTGGATGTGAAAATATTGATATTACATCCCGAAAGATTGGTGGTAGAATTTATGATATTATTTGCGATGACGAAGGATTTTTTTCATGATCCAGTGCTGGTATCTGCTGTTGATTCTGAAAAGAATGCAATGCTGGTTGGAAATCTCATTGTGATGGGCAATTCTGATGGAGATGAAATTTTGCATGGACTTTCCGATGAAGAATTAAAACATCTGAAAAAAAATTTAGCAGTTATCGGTGTGGAAAGAGATAAAAAAATTACCTCTGTATATATGGTGCTTTGTAATGTAGAATACCTGTAAAAAAAAATAAATTCCTGTGCTGGTAACAGCACAGGAATCTAAATAATTGAAAATAGTCCTATTGTGAATGAAAAAATATTTAAGGAGAAAATTCATGAAACGAGAAGAATTTTTTGATGAATAATATAACAGAGTTGTCTGAAAGAATTTGCAACTGCGTATCGGATGGATATGATGACGAAGAATGGCGAGAAGATACCGTAGATAAAATGACGGTTGCCCTGGAAAAATGCCATGATGAAGATATAATGGTAGCGTTCACAAGATTATGTGAGCGTGTAGAAGAATTTATGGCATAAAAATATAAGGCGACCGACCGGCAGATACTAAAAGAAACGATAATCCATATGTCGGTAAGAACCGACATATGGAAGCATGAATTATATTAAATAGGAAGAATTTTTTTATTTGACAAAGACACAATAATAGCATATAATATAAGTACGAAAAAACATACGATTTTTGTACGGAAAAGAGGTGCTGAAAATGTTAGCAGTAAAGAGCATGGATGTAAGAGAAAACTTCAAGTCGTTATGCGATAAGGTTTTTAAAGGAGAAACATTGATTGTTTCAAGACCCAAAAATGAAAACATAGTAATGATGTCAGAATCTAAATATAATGAAATTATGAAAGCCAAAAGAAATGCTGAATACCTTGCTATGCTGGATAAATCTGAAGCCGAAGCTGGGGGTTTTATTGCAAAAACAATAGATGAGTTAGGAGAATACGAGTAATGAATGTATTATTTACTCCGACTGCATGGCAGCAATATACGGACTGGCAAAAGGAAGATAAAAGATTGTAAAAGCGGATCAATGAGCTTATAAGGAGTATAGACCGCGATGGACTATTAAAGGGAATTGGTAAACCTGAAGCGTTAAAAAAAAGAAAGGCATGTAGTAGACGAATAACGGACGAACACAGACTTATATATAACTTTGATAGTAACCAAAATCTCATAATATATTCCTGCAAATTTCATTATGAAGATTGAGACTATGCAAATTCACCCCGTGTCAATGATTGACACGGGGAAAAAAATAGTAAAGGTAGTATTAAAATAAACCTTATGGAAAAAAGTACCAGAAATTTTGTATAAGACAATATTTTAGGGTATAATAAAAGTATCAAGAAAAAGGGACGCTTATTTTGATACCTTTATTAAGAAAGTGAGAGGTGCTTTGATGGAAGAAATATACGGTTACTGTCGAGTCAGTACGCCGCAACAAAACATTGAGAGACAAAAGAAGAAATATTTTGGAAAAATTTCCGAGCGCACATATTGTAGAGGAATATTATACTGGAACCAAAACTCTAGGTAGGAGCAAATGGAATAAACTATATGCTTTGGTTTGCCAAGAGGTAGAAGCTGGCAAAAAAAGTAATATTGGTGTTTGACTCTGCGTCCCGAATGTCAAGAAATGCCGATGAGGGGTATGAGCTTTACGAACACTTATTTTATATGGGCGTGAAGCTTGTCTTTTAAAAGAGCCACACATCAACACTGATGTATACAGAAACGCCACAAAAATCCAAGTGGAGATGACCGGAACCAATGCGGACATTTTGCTGAAAGCTGTTAATGAGTATCTTTTGGCGGTTGCCAAAGAGCAGATTCGATTGGTTTTTGAACAAGCAGAGAAAGAGGTTAAAGATTTACACCAAAGAACTTCTGAAGGAATGAAAACTGCAAAGTTGAATGGAAAGCAAATAGGAAGGGTTAAAGGAAGAAAATATGAAACCCAAAAATCTATTGCTGCAAAAAAAAGATTATCATGAAAAATAGCATAGCTTTTGGTGGGAGTAATACTGATCTGGAAGTGATGAAGATTGCAGACATCTCAAGAAACGCTTACTATAAGTATAAGAAGGAGCTTATGAAAGAGATATATGAACCTATTGAGGGAGATTTCACAGAAAGTGAGGATTTGTAGTATGGAAATGGAAGCTGCCGTCTAGCAAAAATATTTGCTAATGCGGCAGCCCTTTTCTATAGTAGAGGTTTTTTTGTGAGAGCTTTTTTCGGTTGTTTAGTTTGAACTACCTTTTCCGGGGAAAAAGTTTTTCTAATTTTGGATATGGTGGTTTTGAAAACTGTGAAAGTTCATTCAAGTATTTTTCAGCATTTAAATAAGGAATTTCATTCGTATAGTTTGGTTCACCTGTATAAATCACAAAACCGATCGGTTACTTTTCCGAAATTTTCATCCACATATTGCGTGAAACGTTCGTTTCTGTAAATGTTTTGTCTGATCTTCTACGATTTGATTAGAATATTTTATTTCAAATAAGTAGCTTTCGTTTTTCTGTATATCGACTAGGATCATATCAGCTTCGACATGCTGATTATTTTCTTTGAGCGTTGTACTTAATTGCGAAACATAATAACGCTTAGGATCATTTTGGGAAAATGATTTGTAAGTTTCTGCCAAAATGATATTTTCGAGAAGAATTCCCTTAACAAAACGATCTGCGCGAAAAAAGAAAAGTATTGCGATCATCTATCCCGCAAGAATCCATCCACATACTATTATCTGCCAATGATTGCATTAATGCAGTAGCATGGGCATATATCATACCAGGCTGCAGAAAAATTTCCAAGTCCTGTACGCGCTCTCCTTTTTTTGAGAGAGGTATAAGAAGGAACTTTAACGAATAGATCTAGTCCTTGAAGATAATCTTTTAATTCTGCGATATGTTGTTTGCTCAGAGAAGTATCCATTTCTTCCTGGTTTTTAATTCCTAAAATATCCTTTGTTCTCTGATTGGCCGCTTCCACATTAATTTTTGAAATATAGGATGGTTCCCTAATATTGTGAATGGTTGAATATAACGGAGCACTTTTGAAATATTTATTGACCGCCTGTACAGTTACAAAGTAGCTGAATTTATTAATCATTTTATTTAAGACCGATTGTAATTCGTCATGCTCATATAATTCTGTTAAAGCAGCTCCATATCGTCTAGCATCTTCGCTTTTTTCTAAAGAGTGTAAAATATTTCCGACGATCGCTGTATTCAAATACTCGGAACTAGATTGAAGAGTTTTATAAGGTTCATTAGTCAAAGTTCCTCCATATTCAATATAGTCATCAAGAGACTTTCCGCCTAAAAGCTCGGAAAATTCTGCATATGGAACATGAGATGTATGAATCATTTGAATGCGATCATACAAGATATCGGATTCTGCAAGCATAATTCCCAGAGAATCAGTGCCTGCAATGATGACTTTGGCACCTTTGGCGGAAAAGTAATCAGAAAGTACATTTCCATATTTTTGAAAGTCTGTGACGGCTGTAATTTCATCAATGAAAAATTTCGAGTACCTTTTGCATAGAGTGGCTCCATTACGCGGCGGACTTCCAGCATATCGCATCCGTTTAGACAGAGAAGGTATGCACTTTTTGCTTTTCTTCTTTGGGGGAGTTCTGCAATGCACTGTTCCATCATAACTGTTTTTCCGGTTCTACGTAGCCCATAGAGGGCACATATTTTTCCAGGAGTAGGCAAGCTCATAAAATTTGTAAGCTGTTTGTAGCAATCTCGCTTTTTGTGGTAGGGTTCAAAAACTTTACTACCTGGGGTAACCATAATATATTGACTAGACATATTACCACCTCCTAAAATATAAATTTAATTCCATAAAATTCATAAAGATCCAGCTTTTATATATTTATTATACAGTAGATTGACGGAGATTGAAATTCCTTTTCAAAATAAATAAATTCCAATTTTCCGGAGTTTGTTTTTGAACATGGTGAAGCTGTTCCATTTTATGATGCAATGATTGCATTTTTTCGAGATCTGGTTGAGCGGCTAATGTTTTAAGATCTTCCAGAGTCCACTCCCCCGATGCAGCTGCAGCCAACAAAAGCTCCGTTTGCTGCTCTGAATGATCGGGATCATAAATATAATTTTGATAAGTTGATCGCGCGCTTGCTGTCCTTGCTCAGCCAATTTTTTCAGCTTTACTTTTTTGCTTTTTCGCAAGAAAGAAAACCAGTTATGTCGTTCCGCTTGTACATTAATTTGAAAATCCGAATTTTCTTGCACGGGAGTAGAACCAGAACATGCTCCATCTGGTTCTACCAAATCGGCAGAAGACATAAAGACTTCAATTTGTTTTGGGTTTTGCAAATCTTCAATTCTGCTTTGAAGTAAACGGATCTGTTCTAAATAAGAGGATTCTTTTGTATGAAAACTTTCTACAATATCATCCAGCCGCTGCTGAAGCTGTAAGACTTCTTTTTGTGAATCATGAAGCTGCACAGTAAGTGTTTCTTTTTCTTTTAATAAATCAGCATGTTGATCTTGAAATAATAATTGTTGCTGTAGTTGAATTTATTTTTTGCATTAGCTCATACTGCAATTGGATGAAGCTCCCATTTTGCTCCATTGATTTCACAATCAAAGCTTCATTTTTAGTTCCTGCATGTTCCAAATAATATTTTTTTTCGAATTTCTTGAAAGTCTCCGATAGATTCCTCTTTAATTGAGTCTTCCAGGGCTAGCTGAAGGTCTTCCGGATCGGCATCGAAAAACTTATCATACGGAGCTGCCAAGCCGGAGCGTCATCTTTTATATAAGGAAGCATGTTATCAATCAAATCTTGTGGGAATCCTAAATTTAGAATCAAATTTAATTTTGCACTTTTTAATTTATCCTGTATATATGGGGATAATATGTTTGTTCTTTCTGTTTGCGTATACTTGTGGAACTTCAATAAACACACCACCTTCCTATTATTTTTGTAAACGTTTTAATTTTGCTAATCGCCTAGAAGAGCTTTGCATATTCTTTAAAGTTTGAGATAGCTGTGCTTCCTGTTGATCCGTTCGCAATTGTCGCCGTAGAAGTTCCTGAATAGGATAAGTTTCTTCGATTTCGTCAAGGCGGTTTTCCAATTTTCCTTCAGATGCTGCTGCAAAGTTTCCGCTCGAAAGAGCCTTTTGAATAGCTGTATATTCATCAAGAATTTTTTCGTTTCAGAATCTTCTTGATTGGAACGCAATGCTTGTAGCTGCTTTCTGGTAGATGATTTGAGTTGCTCCATTTCGTGCAAACGCTCTGACAAATCCTCTGCAGTTTTGATTTTGTTATCTTGTAAAGTTTGCAAGTCACGCAAACTACGATCAATCTCTTTTGAAAGTTTCCAAGCAGAAGATCCTCCGCCGGTGACTTTGCGCTCGGAGTTTTTCAACTTCCAATAATTAATCATGTAACGTTTTTGATACTGTGTAAGATGCACGCCGCTATTTTCTGTACGGATTCCGGAGCCGATTGAAAATTCAAAGTCCCGGATATTTGGGGTAGCCCGCTTTAAGTTGATTGGAATTTCTGTTTGATTTAAGATAATTCTTTGCTTTATACTTGTCACCGAATAAGCGCTTCCCAAAACATAGTTTCGTCGGAATCGGCCAGCTTGATTGTCGTAACTTTTAAAAAGATAGATACTCGGAATTCCATTTTTTCGAAACCCCTTTTTTTATTTGATAAGTTTTTCCATGATAGAAAGAAACTCATCATAAGAATGTGAGTTTGAGATGGCAGCATCAATCGCTTCACGGAGGCGTTGACTTCCGGTTGGATCTTTTTCTCACGCCATGCGCCATAATCTACCCCCTTTCGTTTTTGCCGGTCGTATTCTAGTTTTGATAATCCGTATTTTGACATATGGAATCTGTGATTGGTTGTATTTTACTCTCCCACTGTCCATCGCTGTAATGATATTTATGACCGTCAACCATAGATACAGAATTAAAAACAATATGAGCATGGATATGCTTGTGATCTGTGTGGACAGAGAAAACATATTCATATTGTGCCTTGAGATACTTTTCACAGAAGTCTTGAGCAACGTTAAAACAGGTAAGCGCATCCGTTTCACCAGGCGAGAAGCTGATTACAAAATGATAGCATTGTCGGCCGTCTGCTTTATGAAATTCTCGCTTAGTGGTCATCATGCGATCGTAAACGTTTTGGGTTGTTAAGCCAGCGTTTCCACCAATCCACCTATCTTCTGTTTTGTCTGGATTGAGAATGTAGTCAATACATGCATACAATCCAGCATTAGGATTTCCGGAGGAACGTTCTTTACGTGACTTAATTTTGTGATAGCCATTTTGAAACCTCCGCTTGTGTTTTTTGAAAATCTGCTTGCAGATTTTGCAAGAGAATGAGACATTCGGATATTTTCTGAATCATTTCTAGTGGATATCCAGACACTTCCGTGTTTTTTGAATTTGCAAAAGTCTACTGTCAATGTTAATGAGCTGCTGATCAATCTGACGAAAATTTATTTTCAAAAATGATAATTGAAATAGTGGAGTCGTGTAAAATCCCACACAAGTATTTTGAAAAATTAACTTTTTTCCGGATCTGAGCTGGACTTTGCTCTTTCTATAAGAATTTTATAATCATTTTCTGATATTCGGATACCAACCATTCTTGATAACCTTTCAGAGTCAATAGGCTTCTTTCGTTTACGCCCCATAAATTTTTTCTCCTTGTTCTATTTTGAAAAATACATTTCTGGAACACCCCAGATACGTAAATTTGCTCATGTACATAATATGTACATGAGTCCTTTGAGCTTTTTAGAAAAAGTGAAATTTGAGAAAAAGGCTAAAATTTCTTAATTTTCTGAAAACCCGCATAAACACTGGATTTGAGGCCTATGTACATATTATGTACATACAAGGTATAATACTTATTATTAATTAGTAAGATACGCATTTTGTTAACAAATGCACCTTGTTAGGAGGCCCCTAAGACCCCTATAGCTCGATTTTATATCGAGCAAGTTAGCATAATTGTAATTTTTTCAGCGAGGTAAATCGATATTATTGATAGAGTCATAATTACTATATACATCTTCCTCCGGCTCAGAATTTGATTCTGTATCTGATTCAACGTTTAAGACACCAATAAGTCCTTCCATAACTGCTTCGGTAACGACACGTCTTAATGTTTCTTCTGACGTTGTGAATGTATCATACATTTTTACTGCGGCAAAAATAAAATCTTTCCGAGTTGTAAAACCGTATGCATTGAAATTTTCAATTTTGGAAATTACATCTGGATCATTGGTGCGGATATGATAAGATTTTTTCTTCCATTTTTCAATCCCTTATTTAGAAACTGGGACGTTCAAAAAGCAAACGTCCCAGAAAGTTTGAATGATTAAATATTACTCGGATCAGCATTGGAGTTCCAGGTGATGTTGGTTACGGGAGTCTGCGGTTCATCTTCTGGAGCATCTAAATCAGCATATTCATCCGACTCCTCCTCTCCTGCCTCTTTTGAAGATTCGGAAGATGGAGTAGTATCATCCAGTTCAACGGAGTAGGTTGCTTTCAGAAAAGCGCTCAGATCTTCGTAGTTTGGATTTTCTGATTTGAAGAAATCTTTTAAGTAATCAGATGTGGTCTGCATAATTTCTGTCTGATACAGTGTGGTCAATTTCTTTTCTTCAGTAACAAGCTTATTGAGCTTTTCACGGGTTTTGCGGATTTCTGTCTGAACCTTTTCTAACTTAATGGCTGTTGGTGTGTTTTTTTTTTTTTTCCATTTTTCTTTTCCTCACTTTTTAATTTTTATAATTTGCAAAAATCAGATTTTAGAATTTTGTCAAATCAAATTTTTGCTAAATTCATTTTTAGGATTTTGCAGATTTAACATTTTCTAAAAATCATGTTTGATAAATTCAGAAATATCAATCTGCTGATTTTTGTGATAGCGAATTTTGCAGCGATGCTGCAGCTTACTCATATAAATGCAATTTCTTCTGCTGAGTAATTAGAATACAATGCTTTAATGATCTTAAAATGCTTTTCCTGTTATACGGACGTAACGCCTGGAATCTTACTGCAGATTGAAAGCGTTTTGGAAAATCTTATGGGAAGATCTAAAGTTCGAATTTTCAATAGTTTCATAGATGTTGATTCTATTAAAAAAATAAAAAGGTTAATTCCAAATGAGCAATCCGGGAAGTAAAGTTTACCGTCCGGGTAAATATCGTAATATGGTGTATAAGGAATATAGAACCAGTCCAAAGTTCCAAATCTAAAAGTAAGAATGATCTTTCCATAAAATTCCGTAAAGCGCATTTCAAATTTTTTTCAAATTCCTGTAAGCATCTGGGAGTCGGATGCGCTTGAAAAATAAATAATGTAGCTCCAAATTCATCAAAATTCAAATAGATGGTATTCAAATTTCGATGGTATCTTTTATCTGGGGGTCAATGTTTTTTCCTTTTTGGAATTTGCATTTTGGACTTTTACTGATTTATAATGATTGATTAGTTGATCTTTGGGAATCCCTGTTATTTCAGAAACACGATTTTTCATTCTCTCAAAATCAGTATCTGTCAACCATTCTGGTTTTTCATTGGCGTCAAAAGAACTCAGACGCTCTTCCATTTCCGAAAGAAGTGATTCTATGCTGCCGCCCCAGATACTGCAAGAGTTTACATTTCCGTCATGGTTGATATAGTAATTGCAGTCTTCTTTCATGCGATCGAGTATCATGTAATCCATTTCGCGTGGATGACGAATGAACGGGTCAGAGCATTCGATAGGCTCAGTTATTTTGAGATTAGGCTCGCCACATATTTCGCCATAGGAAGTAAGGTATGCTCCGCTGTATAAATTCAGCCCATTTTTTCCATCATTTACGTCAAAATATAAATTTCCTTTCTCATCTTTGTAGCACGGCACATCCATGGTTCCACCAAATCCTATATAGGTTACATTCATTGTCGGAATCTCCTTTTATTAAATTTTATCTTCTCAAAAGTTTTCTTTTTCTTTGGAATGGATTTGCGAGTTATTTGTTTCTGCAGTTTTGCTTCTGGGTTGGGTTCTATTTCCGGAGCAAGTAACTTCTGCGCAAGTTCCGGAAATTTCTGAATCATTTTTGGTCTAACAATTTTACTTGAGACGAATATAAATCAAACATTTTTTTTATGCTTTTGTCTGGAGCAAAATTTTTGGATCAGATTCAAACCAGCTTTTGTAGTGGCCAACCAGATGACTTTTTCGTTCATCTGTAATTTCGAGTCCATAATGTTGTTGGAGCATTATGCTCATCACATCGGCTTCAAATTCTTTTTTGATGTGATCCGATATTGAAAAATTCATCAAGAGTTCCATGTGCAAGGGCATGACCAACTTCGTGAGTTAAAGTGGAAAATGCAGCGGTGTCTTGTAGTGTGGATGCTATATGGATTTCCGATGTACCGGGACTATGGAAACCATATAATGCTGCCCTTTAATTTCCTGATCTTGATCTTGAAGAAAAACTCGAACACCGAGAGTTTCTTCACAAAATTCTTTCAAAACTTCGGTACACTGCTTATGAAGTTCGGATGGGATTCCGCGATCGAGGAATTTTGGATAATGTTCAGGTGGAAAATTTGTTTGAGCAATATCGAAAGTATATCCAACTTTAAAGTGAATAATTTTTCGCCCTTCCAAATTTCCGGCATCGTAGGCAGCTTGTTGTTCTTTCGACGCTTTACTATATGGAATTTCGGTGTCAGCAATTTTCAAAAGCGTGATTGGTGTGGGAACGTATACTTCCATACCATGCTCTCCTCTTTTTACAGAATAACCAAGCTCTTTCCAGCCTTGAAACGATTTGCAAAGAATGGCTCCTGACTGTTGCTGCTGAATCAACATGGTATTCCTGGGAGAATAAGAATAAGAAAATTTACTCGCAAATTGAAGAAAGTCGCTGATCTGCGCAGGATCTTCATTCCACTGATTAATAATATCTCGAATCTGATGATCTAAAGATTCCAGTTTTTCAGAGCGATTATTTTTTCTTCCGTCATGATGAGATCTCCTTTCTGCTAAAATATTACTGAGCAAATGGCTGTGTGTGTGAACAGTACATTTTGATTTTTTGATGGCTTTGCAATAATATTTCCAATATTGCATTTCTGTAAATGCTCCACGATGATAGAGAATACAGAGCTTTTTTCTTCTTCAGTAAGATCAATGTGATTCATGAGCAAAATTAAACTTTTATCTCCATAACCTGGCGGGTAAATGGGACTTTCGTTTCGCAAAAGACCTAATTGCTCCTGGGAGTCGCCAAATGGTACGCAGTAATAATCATCCAAAATCCAAATAGCGTGAAGTAGTCCGATAAGCAAGGGACTCTCTTCTCTTTTCCACGTAAGGCTCATATGAGTTGTAAGATTTTGGAGTGTACGTGCCACTTCAAGGAGTAAAAAAAGAGACCACCTTCTGTAGGATCATAATTCATAGTCGGATAGATATTGGGTAATGGCATACAGCAAAAATCTTTTTGATTCAAAAAGTTGAATAACGATGGCCAATTTTTAACTGATCACATAAAAAATCTTTTCTTTTTTTTGTAGACCATTCGTTTGCAGAATAAATATCGAACATGTTAAGCTCCTTTTTGTGTTGCTGTTGAACATAGAATTGTAACATAAGGCGTAGCTTTTCGGAGGCAATTTTAGGCAGTCTTTAATTTTTCCTCGCTCACATGACTATTCATTGCTTCTGTGATTTCAGCAATTTCTTCATCTGAGAAATCCATAATATACCGACGGATCACATCTTCCAAACTACCAGAGATGTCCCAATTTTGCCGAATTTCATAAACAGATGGCTCTGTAGATGGCCCAGTTTCATCTTCGGGTGTGGCTTCATAAGATTGCTTACGTGCAGCTTTTTCCTGAGCAGCTTTCCGCAGTCTTTCATCAATGCTTTGAGATTCAAGCGTCTTGATTTGCTGTAAAAGAAATAAATTTCCTTCTGGACGCTCTAAGATCGGATCGTCCAAATTCAAAGCACAAAAACTCGTCTTCACTTAATCTGAATAACATGCCGTCAGAATCACCCTTCTGGATATCCGCTTGAATTTTTTCTGCAAATTCTGATCAGGAAAATAAAATTTTTCAGTGTGATTGACTGTAAGTAATTTTCCATTCTGATCTCGGATAACTTCAATTGGGTGCCTATAAGGGCCGTATTCTTTTGATTTAATATAGGATGGATCATGAAAGGGTTTATACTTTTGTCGATGATTGGTTTACTGGAAAATGGGAAGATAATACAACTATCTTTATCCATTTGCGCGACTTCATTGGCTTCCATAAGCGCACGCTGCATTCGATCAAAGCTGGTACTGTTGCTTCCATTTTGACCGTAGGATACACTTCCAGAAGTCTTTTCAATAGTGGCGTTTCAAGCATCTTGCTGATAGTCTCTTGAGTGTCCAAAGCTCCGCGGCCAGACCCAAGGAATAAGAACACGGCGCACGAATCCATGAAAACCTTCCAACCATCGCCTTTGTACATGGTTTGCAACTGACTGACGGATTGCAAAAAGAGCATGACTGCGATATTTCGAGAACGAAGTGTTGTAATTAAATTTTCGAAACGTTCCGGACGGAGGCCGTTTGCAAACTCATCCATCCAACATTCAACGCGAATCGGAAGTCGTCCGTGATAATTCTGATCAGCTTCCCGGGAAGTTCATCAAAGAGCTGCTGATAAATCATATTACCAAGGAAGTTATAACTACTATCGTTTTCTTTCAGGACAAGAAATAACGCAACTTTGGTCTTTTTCATCTCTATGCCATCCGGTTCCGAGTTCCCAAAGATTCATATCATCGGCCTCAAAAAATACGTTGAATCGAGGAAGAATAGAAAAATTTAAACTTTCCATTTAAGATCAGAAGAATAGATGCTACAGTTTCGGGAGCACCCTCTTTGAGCTTTTTATAATCTCTACGGCTGGATGATCTGGATGCATTTTTTCAAGCTGATCCATAAGAAGAGATAACTGGGTAGAATCGTCGTCATCATCTGAGTCGGATTTTATTTTGGAGCTTTCTAGTTGAGTAAGTCGGGTTACCTGATTCAGGGTTTTGGTTTGTAGACAGATTCCCAATTAAGATGAGCCTCATAAAAAGTAATTTCTTATCTTCGACGGATAGTCCCCAAACAAAATAAAACAGAGACTGCAGATATAGTGCGCAGCCATCGTCCCAGAATGGATCTCCTTTTTTTGGGCATCTGGCGGTTCAACAGACTTAAAAATATTCATGATTAGACGCGGAATATCATCTTCTGATCGAATATACACAAATGGATTATAACGATCAGATTGCTCCATATTTTTAAATTCAAAACACGGATTTGATATCCATTTTTCCGCATGTAATTGCCATATTTTTCAACCAATTCTCCTTTAGGATCCATGAAAAGGTATGACGATATACATTTTCAAAATATTTGGCGCGATCACAAATAGAGATTTTCCAGTTCCCGGAGCACCAACAACGATCATGTTGTTATTCGGAAATGATTTCAGCCATCCAATGCCTGGCTTACATGTTTCGACAGAATCCGGTTATTTTCAGGGTGTTCAAGGTCTGCCATTCGAGCGTTTGCATTCTCAAAATTGTCCCATTCTGCGGAACCATGTTCTATTTCAGAATGAGTATTTCTGTGCATCTCAAGATATTTAGCCAGAAAAAATACCCATCCCATTAACCCGACACCTAAAAGAGGCCAGGTGTATTTATTAAAACAGCGCCATGGATGCTTCATCCATGACGCTATCTGAAATTGAGATCATTGCCAGGCTCTCCCAAAATTCCGGAAAAACCAAACAAAATAATTCGATAATGATAAGGACAAATACCAATTTTCCAACAGGTATTTTTTTCTTTTTAATCATAGTTATTTTCCTTTCTGTTATTTGAAACGTAAGATACCGGAAAAATTATAATTTCATTGTCTTATCCTTTCTAGGAAGTGGTGGCTTTTTCCTCTTTTTTGAACTTTCTTGAGCCCAGAATGATTAACAATACGATCAAATTGCTTTTGAGCATCTGGACGTACTTTGGCATAATAAGTTAGAAGTTCATCACCTGTTACCTTTTCTGTAGCTTTTAGACCATTTTCTGTGTCTGTTAGAACAGTATATTCTTTTTGGGGGTCAATTGTAATACCGCCATGAATGAGTTGCTGCAGCTTTTCTGTTTTGAGAATGGTATATTCTTTTGTGGATCAATGGCAGCCAATATAGTTTTCCCTTCATGAAGCGTAGAAACAAAATCTAACTGAACGTATTTCTGGGTTCCGGGGATACGAGCGATGACCTGAGTGTCTAATTGATCTGAATATAGAAATTGTGCCGGAAAAGTCACCGGTGTTTCAGCGGCCAAAACGTCTACTGGTAGCTCCTGTGATGGGGACTCTAACTGTGGAGTTTCTACGGTTGGAGAGTCAATATCACGAACAAGTCGTTTCGAATCTTCAGACGTAAAAGAAACCGGCACTGCATTCGGTTCATCGTATGGTATATAATCAAGGCGTTGTACAATATCTCGACCAGCTTTTTCTGTATAGCGGGATAATTGCTTCCCAGATATATTACCTGTTGGAGTTCTTATGGTATTATTTTCATCGGGATGATAAGAAGCATAATCTTTTCGGGATCAAGAAAATGATACATCCACGTCCGTTGTCAATAGATAATGCTTCTTGAATCCGGACATATTCGTTATTTCCAACTTGCAAAAGCTATTTCATCGCCCT
>VOFG01000901.1_pt1 | contig 34320 bp, 52 predicted proteins | sample 5384171 | NCBI WGS metagenome assembly VOFG01 (sample SAMN12384726, study PRJNA508395) | human gut metagenome | isolation source: healthy gut F | host: Homo sapiens
AAATACCAGCCATCACAGCTAAGAACAGCAACTAAAGACATACGAGGAGGAAAGCTTATGAACGGCCTAAAAAACGACTGGTTAGCGGAGTCTCCCGTAAGCACGGCTGAGTATGAAAGAACTTACGTCAATTCTATATCTAATGGGATATTCAATGAGCAGGGGCAATCTATGGATGCTATCGCTGACGCGGACGTTGTCCGTGCGGAGTATATTGCCAATCATACCAAGGCATATGCGTACAATGGAAGCACTCAAACCGAAGTCCCGCTCACACCTTTTACCCTCCGTTTAGAAGACCGGAGCAACGGGGCTTTTGACGCGTTAATGTATCGTTGCAGCATTGGTTCAGACACATTTATTTTCCCCTCCGAATGGGGACGCCATGAATTTGGCTTTGCATATGCCGACGAAACGAGTACATATTTGGCTTATACCGATATTGGCATTTGGAGCATCAATGCAAGTAGCGGAAGCACGAATAAGCTTACAAGCGATACTTATGCTGGAAAAAACCGTTCTGAAATTGAACACGAAATCAAAGCAATAAACCCTGAAAGTTATTTGTTGTGGATTGACAATGTTGAGTTAGATCCATCTGGGCAATATGTTGTGTACCGTACAAACCGTGATGCGGTAGAGCCGGACGAAACGTCCGTTTGGAAAGTCAATCTCAGAATCCAGCAGAAGCTCAGTTGATTTCGCCTGCAATTAATAATGATATTGTCGGTTTTATTTCGGATAATTCAGTTGTAGTTGGTTCACTCGATAGTACGAGGATTGTAAACGTTGTAAATCGCTCCATCAATTCTGTTGATATTCCGGATTTTCCCAATGTTTGCGTCAAGGGAGCTGGATACGGAAAACTCATCTATACAACTTACCAAGATGGTAGTTCGACATCTACGGCTTACATTAATGATCTGATAGCGAGACTGGGAAGCTGCGTGAAATCACCTCTGTTCGCGGGTATTTGGATGGAACGCCTTCGTTCTCTATGTCTGAGACAAAGCTAGCCATTTCATACGGTGAAAACGCCGATATTGGTATGAATGATATCAAGATTGTTGATGCTTTAAATGGGACGGCTATTTCTCTTAACGAAACAACACAAGTTGGGCAGAGTGTACAAGCTGCGACAAACTCTGCAGTACGTGGCTTTTGGCTTAACGAAGATACTATGCTGATTAGCCACGAAGAAACCGTATCGCCTGCCGTGTCCACTCGGGCTGCATACGACATCGTATTTCAAGATGCCGCTCTTAAGGTTGTCAGCTTCATTTTCTCCGATGTCAACAGGATCCTCTGGAGGTTTTGTTCTCGTTAATAGCAAATGGAACCAGCCGCGATCCAGCGGAACTAACCCTCATAACGGAGTCGATTTGAATGCTTCGATCAACACAAATGTATATGCACCATACTATGGGTGGTCAACAAAAACCCTGTCGTGGGACATAGTGATATTGAATTTCTTGTCGATGCAAATCGGAATAAAGTAAAAGACGACGGCGACTACTATGTCCGTTTTTATCACATGAATGCCTGTGAGTCGGATGGCTATAAAAATCAGGGACAGTTAATTGGCAAATCCGGAAACCAAGGAAATGTTCGCTCATCTTCACTTTGGCATTTGTTCTAAAAACAACGGGCTGAAATGGCTTCGGAATGAGCCAAACTACAGCTATCTCGCCTCCAGTAAGTGGGCTTCTGGTAAAGATTTAGACATTTATTCTCAGGCTAAATGGAGTAATAATACGGCATCTATTGTTGCATATATTAGAGACGATGGTGTTAAGCGCGACATGGCTGAAGTTAGGATCTATTACAGAAGTAAATCGTCTGGAACATGGACTGACGGTGGCCTTATGAGTAAAAACGGAGACACTTACTCTTATAGTTTTAAGGAATCTATCCTGCTGGAACAAACGTATATTGGATGGTTCGTTCAACTCGTAGCAGGGTAAGTCAGGCAGCGTTTGCTCCCGCAAAGTTTTTCCAGCCGAACAATAACCCCAATGCATCTGCATACGCCTATGGATACTGGGTAAACACCATGACCTAAAACCTTGCACAATAGTCGAATCTAGCAATAGGCAGGAGACCTACTAACATGAAAAGAATATATCTAATTATTGCAATCTTTACGCTGTCTCTCATATACTGCCTGACAGCCTGCACCAACCTTGAAAATGGCAAAAATAATGATGACATCACTACCCCTGGGCCAACCCAAATCCCCGATAACAGTCGGCCCCTGCAGAGGAACAAGGTGACAGTCAAAATGATCCTATGACATATCCCGATGCAAGTACAGAGACATTTTCTTACAATGATTTGACTGTCCAAGTAACTAATGTTCACACGGTTAAAAAGGGGAATATGCGTCTAGATGAAACCCAGACTAGTGAATTTGATGTTTTTGTCGTGTACCCCGGTGCAAAACTAACTGTAATCTCTGCTGGAATGACCGAAGATGCCGATGGTGTGCCTTTCGCTAACTGGAAATTGTACTATGCAGACGGATCTAAGACTGGATTAGAATGCGAAACACCCGCCATCTCAATTGACAGCAATGTCCAAAGGGATTGGAGCCGAAGACGCGTATATATTGTGTTTCGAAATCTCTGACACCGCAGGAAAGGATGCATAGATCATCCCATTATGGTTTATACAACAATGAAATGCTTGATCTTTTCCGGTAGCCATCAAACCTCTTACAGCTTCGCACAGTATCCAATTTTGAGTTCATTATCTTGACATCCCTTATATAAAATAGTAACGGAACGTTGTGTGACGTTCCGTTACTATTATTTTTCATACCAGGCTATGTAATGGATTGACGGGTGCGCTACAGACTGTACCTCAACTGAGTGCAGCGTATACCCCTGCCATAGGCAACGCAGTTTACCTCTGTCCATACACCAGATGTGTGCATGATATCCAAAATAAAGAGCTTAAGGGGGCAGGTCATTGACCAGCCCCCTTGAGTTTTCTATTCGCACTTAGACTTGGTGGTTGCCCCCATAATCACCAAGTCTGACTACGGGTTGAGAGAAATCGTAGTCGAGATCTCGGCTGCGTTTTTTGACTAACTAGAAAAGCACACATGGAGAACCAGAGAAAAGATGGTGCTATCGGAACCCTATGACAAGTGCTGTCGGCACATTTCGTCATTCCTATCTGGACAATATAATAGGTACTAGTAGGAATGGTGAAGGATGGTATATGCACATGACCGAAGCGAAAGAGCAGCTACAGCGTATCATTGGAAACAACATAAAACTTTCTCGTACCACTCAAGGATATACGCAAGAAGGTTTGGCCGAACGAGCCGAAATCTCCGTCGAACACCTTAAGCAAGTTGAACGCGGCAAAAGATGTTGAGTGTCGAAAGCCTTGTAAATGTTGCTAATGCTCTTCAAGTTAGTGTTGACAGTCTGGTCTATGAGCAAACTATCAATAGCGCAAAGAACGATATCGCTCAAATGCTTGTGTCCATTGACAGTGAAGATTCGCAACGGCTATTGGGCCTTATCCGATATGTTAACGACAATTTTCTCAAAAAATGTAATGTGATCCCGTACCTCTCAGATATGTCATAAGAGGTTTCATTCTCTAGAAGATTGTAAGTCGGCAGTACGGTTAAATCACGAAAACTGTTGGCACGGGAAAGTAGGGCGAATACTATGACGTCGGAGCAACGCATAATATTTAGTGAAATCTATATCAGCAACCATCCGAAGCTACTGCGTTATGCAAAAAGCGAACAAGCTATGCGCGTCTGTCGCCGAAGAGCTTGTACAAGATACCTTCCATGATGCATGGAGCAAGTTTGGTGAGTTAATCAACCATGAGAACATCGGAGGTTGGTTGATGCAGACCTTAAAGAATAAGATGCGGAACTATACCCGCACCAAGCGGCGTGAGGCAAACCTACTGGTTGATCACGGCGATAGATCTGAAGATATTGCGGCACCGGGCAACTTTATTAACGCGTTGATCGTGAGTGACGCACTTTCTGCAATATACAGATTTGTCTATGATAATTTTAAAGAGGATGACATCACGCTGTTCGAAGAATCTTCATTGAAAATGTCAGTCATACGGAAGTGGCGGCAGAACTTGGAATTACCGTGTGGACAAGTCAAAAACGCCTTGAGCGAATACGGAAACGAATTAGGGAAGAATTGCCTGATTTTTTAATTTTGATTTTATGTCAGCACATTGCCGACATCTACATACATGAAGTGAAGGAGGTTCAGAGTATGGCTACATCAAAAATAATGATATGTACTCTATCTGGACCAATTGAGTACACAGGAGCTGGAAGATCTCCTGCAAAAGATATGGAAGCTGCCGATGGCGGTGATCTGGATATGGTTATGTACATCATGGAGGTGATTGAAAAACGCGAAGGTGGTGTCAGTGAAGTCAACAAAAAAGCTGCCGCCCAAGCCCTCGAGGAATTTTTAACAGCTATGCCACCCCCAGAAGGTGATGGCCTTCAGCTTTATCCCTGTGATACCCCGGACTGCGCAGCACTGGTCGTGATTCTATAGATTTCACGCGAAAAACAACGCGTTCTAAGTTTTCCCTCCGTAAGGCACTGCTCCTTGCGGCAGCACTAATTTGTTTGTCGTCATTGATTGTCTGCACTGCTCTCGGTTTTTGAACGGGTCTTTCAGATGGTTGGTAAATGGACATCCGAAGTATTTACATTTGAAAATCAGTACACCGGCGACATGCCAGAAGAAAACAATAACCGGAAAACCTTCCGTCGAGGATGCTCAATATGCCACCATTGAAGAAGCTCTTGATGCCTATGGCATTACCGAAAAAAATTATGCCAGTGTTCCCGGAAGGTTACGAAATCGTTGCTGTTAATGTCAGTTCACCCCGAATACAGTGATCACATCAACTTTTCCACTTTATACCAAGGAAATGATAAATACATCGTGTTTCAAGTTGTCTATTTTACGCAGGCACATGCATTTGATTTTTGAAAAAAGATGATACTGTAGTCACTGAGTACCAACAGGGCGGCCTTACCTACTACTTCTATCAGAATAACGCATCTAATTGTGTTACATGGTTCAACAACAAGCTGGAATGCTTAATTGCTACAGATGCATCTAACGATATTCTTTTTATCAATGATTACCTCTTTACAATAATAGGAAAGGATTTCACAAGTCTATGCGTAATAAATTCAAATCTTTCATTTCGATGACACTGGCTACTCTCCTACTTCTCACTATGCTAATTGTCTCTGCGAGTGCGGCAGAAGCACGTGCTAGTGATTTAATCTTGAATCGCTCATGCAAAGTTACCGCAGCTGATAGCGGCAAAATTGCCGTTAATTTCTCCGTTACGACATCCGGTATTGTATCTCGCCTAGGTGCACAGAGCATGAAGTTCTACTCGCAAAATGGCAGTTCTTGGACTTTTGAAGATTCTTATGGACAATATGACTCTGGCATGAGCATCTCTAATAATTATACGTTTGACAATACGGTTTATTATCAGGGGACTTCCGGCGTTAAATATAAAAAGTTGTTGTTACTTTGTTTGCTACGAATTCAAGTGGCACGACTGACACACGCAATTATACGCTCTATGTGACTGCTTGATAAACTCAGAGGCAAGCCACTACTTTTAATCACGCTTTTTCATAAAATACAATCTGGCCTGATTAAGCAGCGAAATTGCTTAATCAGGCCAGATTGTATTTGCTAAATAAATAGCAAATTTGCAATTCTTCAGGATATTTTTTCAAATATATTTTCTTGAATGTTGTCAGTTTTTTGCCGCCGAGCGACATTTATAAAATGGCAGAATCAATTAGTATATCTATCATCCGTTTTCTGTTGGATTGGTTGTCGTCTCACGCTTCTCATGTTATAATAATTTTTGTAACTATTACTTGTATGCATTTATAAACATGGTTAGCTTAATTGTCACCAAGGGCCCTTTTAACTTCTCTATTCGGATCATTTCCTAAAAGGAATACAAAAAATGGAGGCATCGTTTTTGCTGATTTACTTATCTGTACTAGAAACTGACCACGAAAAGCATGAATTCATGGCACTTTACGCTGAATATCATGCGGTCATGCTGCGAGTTGCCAAAAAATACTTCCCCACCGATCAAATGGCACGTGAAGATGCCGTTCAGAACGCATGGATGAAAATTGTAAAAGTTTTCAAAAAATTTCTGCAATCGAATGCAAGAAAGAGGCGCCTATTGCGTTATAATTGTAAAGAACGAATGTATTTCTATCCTGCGAAAAAACAAAGCGGCAATATCTCTTTGATGAACTGCCTTTAGCCACTAGCGATGAACTAAAAGGAGATTCTTTCGCATCTATTACGCAGCTAATTCACGAAATGCCCGAAAAAATACCGTACTGTCCTAGAATTGCGTTTCATTGAAGAGTGGAGTACCCGCGAAATTGCTCGGCAACTGAGCGTTCCGGAAGCGACCATCAGCACACGCATTTTTCGTGGACGCAAACTGCTAATTGATCGTTTGAGAGGAGGGATTAGTATGACGGGACACAAAGAGAATGAACTGCTTCGCGACATCCTTTTAGATGCCGCGGCTGAAGAATTTGCACCAGAGTTTTCAAGTACAGAACAGGTTGAAACTTCTCTTAAGTTTCAGAAATCCATGCAATCTCTTCTGTCCAACCCAAAGAAGTGGGCTGAACGCAGGCAAAAGCCGGTCTGGAAGCGAGCTGCAAAAATGGTGGCAACCATCGCATTGATTGGCATCCTAAGCTTCGGCATGCTGATGCTCATCAGTCCCAAGGTCTACGCTGCGGTCGTTAATTGGGTCACCGAGTGGTATGACACTTATGTTATGTATCGATTTTCCGGCGAGCACACTGAATCGGATCTTCCAGAGTATCAGCTTTCGTATATTCCAGAGGGATATCATCATGATGCAGAGAGATTCTCTCAACCCCGAACGACTACTCCAGAGCAACCTCGATGCGGTTTATGGCGTACTCGGGAGACCATTGGCTTTTTTTTTTCCAGTATGGCCCCATGGACTCTGGTAGCGCCATGTCTATTGAACTAGAAAACATGTCTGTATCAGAGATATCTATAAATGGGAATCCCTGGACAACTCTATTCATCCGCCACTGAAACTCAAAGTAGTTGTATTACTTGGATCGATACTAAAAGCAACATCTGCTTTTTTTATAGATGGTTTTCTCAGTGATGACGAGTTGATTTATACCGCACAAAACGTCTCTCTCATTTCGGAAGATAATTTTACTTAGCTTTTGAAAGATACTGCCTTTTCTTTCGTTTATTTATATGTAAGACCCATTCAATTTATAAAGAGAAAAGAGAGGTATCCATATGAAGAAACATTTATTTTCTTTTTTTTTCCTGGCCGTGTTGTTAATTCTTTCGCTGACCGTTCCTGCAATCGCTGCGTCTCGCGCAGTATCGTCCTATCCAACGCTAACTATTAAAAATGGAGTTGCTTATTGTCAAAGGTAAATGCAACACGGGGACTTCAACGACAAGGTGTCACTTGTACTCACTCTAAAGCAGGGCTCTACGGTTGTCGACACGTGGACGGCTGACGGGCTGGGGATAGTCAACATTTCAGAAAACTGCCCTGTCAAAAGTGGAAAAACATATACGCTTGTACTTGCTGTTAAGATAAACGGTAAAGCAATGGCAGACAAGTCAGTATCTGCCAACAGCTGATCGGATAAGGCTCTCTAAAAAGCTATTCCATAACGAATAAAGGCTTTCAATATTTAGCGGGTTCCTTTCTAATCACATGAATAGGAAAGAAACCCGTTGAATAACGTGGATGCAACTTTTAGTTAGATTAAAATAAGCAATGAGGGATAATATGGAAAAAATTACATTGTGGATAAAAAGTGCCGCTGGGAAAATTTCAATTTTCTTAATGATTATGAGCATCATAATTCTGGCCTTTGGCCTGTTCTTCTGGGGGAATTTTACGGAAAAACTGCGAGTAACATTAATAATACTCTCTTTGGCCTTGGCACTAACCTGCTCGGAATTATTGTCACTGTCTCTTTTGTGCAATTCTTTTGGATAAGCAAAACGAAAAAGTAGAGTACGCATATGAGCGCGAGAAAATTTTACGATTCGATCGAATTATGCAAATACTGATTCAGTATTACATCATGTATTTTCAACACTATCACAACGCCAATGAGCCAAAGGGGTAGCGTAAGCCCAACCGAAATCAAACAACAATTCTCTTTCACAGATATGAAGATTTGTATTCACAGTCTCTATTTCTGCGAAACAAAGGCTATGAGCCAGCTATCACCGCTTTCTATGATGCTGAATTGGAACTCAGAAAATACTGTACGGAGGTTTGCTTCTCAAGTCGATTTCAAATACAATCAGGACATTTTGAATGACTTAACTCAATTTGTAGAAGTCTCTTTGTCTTATGACGTTCGCAATGCGGTTCTTGGCAATATGACAATGAGCCTTGGAGAAAAAAACTTATATTGAAGTAATTCAAGACTATATCGCTGACTCTGAACATGATTGGGTGTCAGAGATTCATAATAAAATAACAACAACATGATGGCTCCATATGTTTGCCTCTTTGAGATGCTCAATTTACAAAAGACACTCATCGCCCAATACATAAGCTGCATTCAGGCGTTAAAGGCAGAGTAAAAACGCAACATCTTTCCAATAAAAGTAGTAGGGGAGTATTATGTTCCTCTACTACTTTTTATGCTTAATCTAGGGACGCTATTTTGTACCTGCCCGCAGTAATCATTTTTGAAACAGAGATATTTTAAAATTGGTTGAAACGGAATTTCAGACAATTTTGAATTCTCTGCATTTTCTTATAAATGTTTTAAGTATGTTTGCATGTCTGGATTGCTTCCAATCACAGCCAAATCATGTTGAAAATTAAATTCTTTTTTCCCCAAGTAAGCCATTATCTCTTAGATAGCATACATACGAATAATATGCCAAAAGCGATCCACTTTTTGCTCCATTTCATCGCTTACAAAACTCCATGTTTTCGCATCATACCACGTACTGCCAACGATAAGTATATGTAGTACTTCCTGAATTTCTTTATTTTCGAGCAGTAACACTCCCAATTGTTGAAAGATGGTCAGCTCTCTTTAAACGGTTTGTTTCTTTCCACTGAAACAACGCAAGAATAATCTATTGATCAAGTACCTTCGAGATTATTTCTATCCATTGTACTATTTTTTCCATGGTGCCTCCTACTCATATCTAAAGAACAACATAACCACATTAATCGGGAATAATAATAATATGTCGCGCCTTATGGTCTTATGACATACGGCTTGACACATCTTCTTTCCACCTGTACGCCCTGCACCTCCTGCGGTACAATGAATCTGTACTTTAGGTGAAAGCATAAAGGACGGAGCAGAGCAGGCACGGGCGAAAGGAGGTAGGTTTTCCTTCTTCGTTCTGACTAAGACTTGAAGTATGTAAAATATAGGACATCAAGAAGACCGTAATTGCCTTTTGGGGCAGTTACGGTCTTTTTTCGTTGTCCGGAAGAAAGGAGATTTCAAAATGAATGGCACCCATAAGAAGTAAGCTGATGGAACTCAGCTACAGTGACCCTAAATTTCAGATTCGGCTGACCGGCTATGCGGATACCGTTATCATCGACAGCGGCGCGCAGCAGACGATCAGTGCCATTCGCTTCGGCGGTTATCCCGAAGTCGTTCGGGCTCTATCGGACGCCATATACGGCGGTGCGTCGGTGGAGCTGAAACAAGACGATACGACCCTATATCTGAATTGCAGGCCCAAAGGCTACCGACGGTTGCTGTCCCACGACGGGATATATGCCGTTGCGACCCTGATGGCCAACGATGACAGCCGGACGGAGGAGAATCGCTTCCGACGACAGTAGTGAGGATGCCCCTAAAAACCCACGCAAATGCTATATCTTTTGTCCGCCCGGAGACCGCGCGAGTCTGTTCGCTGAAGTAGACCGGAAAACTGCCGCGCCGCTGATCCCTGAGTTTCAGGACTATGTGCTGGATTCTCTCATTACCCGCGGCGATCTGCGGCAGATGAAAGTGCTTTCCTTCACTGAGCGCATGGAAGCATGGTCGTTGACGCTGCTGCCGGAGGATCGAAACGTAACGGACATTCTGGAGCAGGGGCTCAAAGATGGGCGTATCACCATTCCTGGTGCTGTCCCTGATGCGGCAGACGGTTTCGCGGAGGTAAACAGCGTGACCAGCTATCTGAATACCTTTGGCGTTACTGTGGCTGACCGTATCCGCAGCCAGTTCGTTCCCAAGTTCGATCCAGCATCGGAGCCGCTTTCGGAAGAAATACTGAGGTCAACGATTATATCCACGAAAGAGTAAGCTATTCCTCTATGATGCCCAGCTTGCGGTGACGGAGGCTGTCAAACGGCAGCTTTGCCAACAAAAATGGCACTCATTGTGGCGGAATGCGGCAGCGGCAAGACCAAGCTGAGTGCAGCAGCGACAGGAGCGTTGAACGCACTCAAAGGCCGCGGGACTGGCAAAATCCTTCAACCTTGTCATGTGCCCTTCTCACGTCACAGGCAAATGGGTGCGGGAGATCGCAGAAACGCTGCCGGACACCTATGGCATGGTGGTCAAAAGTATCACCGACGTGGATCGGCTCTTTTGACCTGTACCAGCGCGGGGATAAAAACGTATACGCCGTTTTCAGTAAAGAGCGTGCCAGAGACGGTTATATGCGCTATCCTGCCGTGTTATGGAGCCGCAGAAAGCGCGGCTTTGTCTGCCCGGACTGTCTGGAGCTCATTGAGATGGAAACCAGCAGCGACGGCACAAGATACATGGTACCTTCGGATCAGTTTTTTTCTTCCAGAAGGAGCATCTGGCGAACCACCTATGTCCTCATTGCGGCACACCGCTTTGGGCGCCGGTCAATGACCGGCGTCAAATGCCGTGGATAAAATCGGCGGGCATGGCTGGGTGTTCCGGCCGCAGGCTGCCATGCACCTTAACCGCACGAAAACGAACACATTCTGGATCAGCTGCGGCAGCTCGCGGAGCATCCGGAACGTCCGTATTGCATCAAGGGCGCGCACCGCCGCTTCCCGCTGAGCACCTACCTCAAGAAAAAGTACCGTGGACGGATCAGCAGCTTTCTCTGTGATGAGCTGCACGAGTACAACAATGACAGTGGACAGGGCGATGCCATGGCGGAGCTTTATGGCATCAGCCGGAAATTCATCGGCATGACCGCAACGCTTATCAACGGTTACAGCTCCGGCATTTTTCACCTTCTGTATCGGATCGTCCCCGGACTGATGCAAAAGGATGGAAAGTCCCACGATGCGCCTTCCCGGTTCGATGCGGAATACGGCGTGGTGGAAAACACCTATGAGATCACCGACGCGGACTATAACTCCAACCGCCGCAGTGCCAAAAGCAAAAAAAAACGCTCACGGCAGCTCCCCGGTGTTTCTCCGCTGGTATTCTCCCGCTTCTTGCTGGAGTGTACGGCATTCCTGTCGCTGTCCGATATGGGCAAGGATCTTCCTGATTACGAGGAAATTCCCATACCACTGACGATGCCGAAGCCAATCGAAGAGGCATACAAAGAAGTGGAACGGGAACTGACGTCAGTCCTGAAAATGACCGTAAGGCGGCCAATAAGATCTTGTCCGCCTATCTCAATCTGCTGACGGTGTATCGGATCAACCCTATGACCAGCCGGAGTCATCCACCCCATCAGCGGCTGCACCATCGTGAAGCCGGAGGACATGGCAGACTTCCAGACCGTCCTCCCGAAAAGGAGAAGGTGCTGGAGATCGTGCGGCCAAGATCGCCGCAGGCGAGAGGGTAATGATCTACACCAGCTGGACACGGACAGATACCCAGCGAAAGCTGCTGGGACTGCTGCGTGAGGAAGGTATCCGAACGGAGATCCTGAGCACACAGATCGTCCCGGAAAAGCGGGAGGATTGGCTCAGTAAGAGGCTGTCCGCAGGCACACAGGTCATTATCACCAACCCCAAATGTGTGGAGACTGGCCTTGACCTGAACGCCTTTACGACATTGATCTTCTACTCCATGGGCTATAACCTGTTCACCTTTGCGGCAGGCGTCGCGCCGGTCATGGCGCATTAACCAGACAGCACCGAGAGTCGAGGTCTATATGCTCTATTACGCCGACACCATGCAGGCGAAGGCGATGAAGCTGATGGCCCTAAGCTGGCTGTGGCCGGACTGATCGAGGGGACTTTCTCCGAGGAAGGACTGGCGGCCATGAGTGACGTGCAGGACATGACCTCGCAGATGGCAAAGGAGCTGATGCTGGGCATTAAGGACAACGTGGAGGATATTGCCGCCACCTTCAAGAAGATGGCCATTATCAACCCGCACCGCGCAGTAAAGCAGCTTCCGGAGTCGGTCACTATTCAAGAGGAAAGGGTGGTCGAAGTACCGCAGCCCGAAAGTGTCCGTGCCGCAGATACCGCAGCGCGGCAGGTGCTTTTATGATGGCCTGCTGCAAGCATCGAGAATCGGCAGGAAACCGAAACACACCGAACTGGAGGATCAGCTCAGTATGTTCGATACTGCCGCGTAAAGGAGGAATATTTTTGAATTTTACCATTGAAAGGGCGGCGTTTCTGACTGCCGCCAAACGTGCCGCGCAGCTGGTGCCGTCCACATCACCACTAGAGGTGCTGAAGTGTGCGCTGCTGGAGATCAACACAGGAACGCGCTCCCCTGCACATGACCGCCACCAATATGGAGGTGACGCTGCGGCAGGACGTACCGTTGCTGGCCTATGAGGGCGGTGATACCACATTCGCCATTGATGCCAAGCTGCTCTCCGCCATGCTCGCCAATCTTCCGGGGAATACGGTGGAGTGCTGCAAGGGAGACAAGGATACGCTGGCACTATCCAGTCACCATGCGTACTATCAGGTACCAACAGCCAGCGGCAAAGGTTTCCCACGCATGAACATCACTGCTCCTGAAAGCATGGTGAAGCTCAGCGGTGTTCCGTCCATGGTACGCCGTGCGGCATTTGCCACAGACCCGAACAACAGCAATATGCCCTTTGCTGCGCTGCGTAAACCTCCGCCTGACTTCTGATGGCCTGCGCGCCGTTGGCAGCGATGGCGTCTGCATTGTTTCCTCAAAGGGAGATAAGCAATGTACCGGAGATCAGACGTTTCTTATCCCCGCTGCCAACCTGGAAAAGCTGGCCCAGCTTTGCGAGGAAAAGGATACATTTTCCGTTGGCATGACTGACAGGCAGCTCGTCTTTGTGAAAGAAGACTTTCAGTTTGCCGCACGGCTCATGCACGGCAGCTATGTGGACACAGACAGTCTCATTGCGGGGACACAAAACACATTTACGGTGCTGAGCGATTCCGAGGAGCTGCGCCGCACATTGCAGACGGCTACGGCCGCCTGTATGGACAACAGGACGATCCTGCACTTTGATGGGAATCGGCTGACCCTTCGCTGCACCGGTGAGGTCGGTTCCTCCAACGCGGCACTGACGGTCATTCCTCTGACGGGACAGCCTTTCGGTGACTACTGCTTTGCGGTGGATCGGCTGGAACGCTGCCTGCGGGCACTGCGCGGCACCGTTACGCTGGGTATCGCCCAGACGGGAATGCTGACACTCTCCACGGAGGATGCGTTCTATATGCAGACACAGCTCCGCATGACCGCGTCGAAAGCAAGACCGCCCCGCAAAAAGCCGCAAAGGCTGCGTAAGGGGGCGCGCGATTGAGATACCCCATATTTGCCGATACTGCGGCGGTATTGTCCGCCTTGTGCCGGCAGAAAGCGTCTACGGCGATTCTGCCGTGCGGCTGGGTCTGAAGTGCGAAAAGCTGTATCAATGTCAGAACTGCAATGCCAGAGTAGGCTGTCACAAGGGGACGGTTCGCCCTCTTGGTGATCTGGCCAATGAAGTGCTGCGTCTCAAGCGTATCGAAACCCATCAGGTTTTCGACGCCTATTGGACAGAGCGCGGTATGAGCCGGACACAGGCGTATCGCTGGCTGGCAAAGAAAATGCACCTTCCGAACGGAAGGCGCATATTGGCGGTTTTGAGATGCACCAGTGCCAGAAGCTTATTGATCTGTGCCGCGGAAACAATGAAACGAAGGAGGATGTTACGATAATATGACACTGCGAGATAAAATGTTGGCCGTGATGCAGGATGTCAACAGTCAGGTGGCGGAGCGTGAAGAGCTGGTTGAGCTGATCGCCATTGCGCTGCTGACGCGGAATAACCTGTTCATTCTCGGAAAGCCCGGTCAGGCCAAGAGTTTGTCCATCAACCTGTTCCGCCAACGGATCACCGGTGCGCGGCAGTTTGAACGGCTGCTTTCCAAACAGACCGATGAAGATCAGCTTTTTTTGGCCGCATCGACCTGTCCAGCCTGATACCCGGCAGTGTGCCGGATGCTGTGCTGCAGGACGATGACGTGCATAAAAAACCTGCGCGTTGATCTTCAATGTATGGTGGACGGTCTCGGCGCGAGAAAGATACGCCGGACAGCTTTACCATGCTGGAAAAGGCGACAGATAAGCTGCTCCAGCTACCGAAAGGCCGTGGCCGCGCTGCATCAGAATGAGCCTGTGGTACAGACCTCCGGTAAAATACCGGAGGCGGATATCGTGTTTCTGGATGAGATATTCAAGGCCAATGATGGCGTACTGAACTCCCTGCTGACAGCACTCAACGAGCGCAAATATACCAACGAGGGGCGCACCTATCCCATTCCGGCAATTTCCTTCTTTGCCGCGTCCAACGAGATTCTAATTTTGCCGATCCGCAGGAGCAAATCCTGGCGCCGCCTGTATGACCGTTTGCAGATCAAGGTGGTGACAGAGGACATTGCTGACCGCGATAAGCGTCTGTCCGTCCTCAAGAGCAAGCAGAGCGGCGGCGATGGATCGCTAAATGCCACGATCTCGCTGTCCGAGCTGTACGCCATGCAGCAGAGGTGGCCGCCATCCCTGTGCCGGACGCTATCAATGAGCTGGCTGATGATGTGCTTTGTGAACTGCGGGGCAACGGAATCGAGGTGTCCGACCGCAAATATCTCAACTACTACCCGCTGGTGCAGGCCAAGGCGTGGCTGGAAGGGCATGACAAGGTGGAGTCCCAAGACCTGCTGATCCTCAAGTGCTATCTCTGGCAGGCGCCCGGTGACCGGCCCACGGTAGAAAACACGCTGACCCATCTGTGCGTCAATCCCTTGCAGGATAAGGTAAACAGTATTCTTGCAATGGCGGTGGAGGCACAGGAGGATTTCAACACCGTTGTTGTGGGTGGCGGCAATCCCAAGGCTGGCAGCAAGGCACTGCTGAAGCTGCGTGGTGAACTGCTCCAGCTGTATAAGCGGCAGCAGGAGTTATGTGCCGCCGCACAGTCTGACAGTGAAAAGGACATGGTGAACAAGCTTCTGAACGATCTGGAGACCATCAGCATGGCCGCCCACAACGCGGTGAATTTCACCTATATCCCGCTGGAGCAGATGGCTGCTCTTCAATAACTACATTTTGGAGGAACGATTTATGCTGAACAAAATCATTGTGATGGGCCGCTTGACCCATGATCCTGAGTTGCGCCGCACCGGCAGCGGTACACCGGTATGCAGCTTCTCTATTGCCTGTGACCGCGATTTCAAATCGCAGTCCGGAGAAAAGGAGACCGACTTCTTTGATGTGGTGGCATGGCGCGCCACCGGAGAATTTGTCAACAAGTATTTTACCAAAGGCCGCATGGTCGTGGTAGAGGGCGGCTCCAGATCCGCGAGTGGCAGGATAAGGAGGGCAACAAGCGCCGCAGCGCGGAGATCAACGCCGATAATGTCTACTTCGGCGATTCCCGGCCGGCGCAGGCCGAAGGAGCTTCCGGGACTGGCGAGGCCGATGCCTTTAAGGATTTCCGCCGCTGGATGATTTCCCGTCCGCTGCGGGCGGCTCCGGCAAAGAGCTGCCGTTTTGATCCTATGGGATAATGAATTAGCAGGGGGGAGGCTCACACCTCCCCTCTGCGGATAGGAGATGCTTTATGAATACCAATAGGCGAAAAGCCTTTCGGACAATAACGGATGTACTGCATTCCCCATTGCGGAGCTTGCGGCACTTCGGAGAAAACCGGCACAGAAAACCGACCGGGTGATGCGCGCCAGCAAGCTGGAGGACAACATATACGCTGAATTGCGCGAGGATGATACTGAAATGGATGTGACGGAGAACGCCGCGGCGCAGAGGCTCAAGTCTTTCCCGCCCTCTCCCGCGATGTGTTTCAATCCCTGTATTCGCTGGCTCCGCGCAAAAACGGCACGGATATGCTCACCGCTGCGGCGCAGAAATTCAACGCGCCCATCCTCGACCATATCGTCCAGCAGGACGACTATCCCACGCTGAAGAATATCTGCGAGGGTCGCAGCCTACCCGCCTATGAAGCGGCAGCAGAGTTCACCGGCCGCGCCGCTGAAGAACTGGACGGCCTGTTATCCGAGTTGGGCGGTGATAAAGGTACGCTGAACACCCTCGAAAAGCTGGAAACGGCACGGGATGCCGCGGCAGAGGAACTCGCCAAGCTGCTTGATGTCCAAGCTACCGGAGAAACGACCGAGCCGGGTAAGCAGGCGCTGATAAATGCTGCCAATCGGCTGGACAGCAAGCAGCGGCAGGTGGAGGCTGTATCTCAGATGCTGGACACGACCATGCTGCGTCAAATGGAAGCAGTCGATCTGGCGGTATCCGCCGCAGTGCAGGCTGCCACAGAACGGGCACAGGAGGTGCAGAGCATTATCGGCGCATGGAGCGATGAACCTCGAATATGCGCTGCACGCCTGAGAATCTTGCACTGCTGGAAAAGGTACGCAAAAGCACTACGCTGAAGGATATTTCCAAGTATCTGGGACGCTTCCGCGAGATTTTCGCACAGACCAAGAACAACAGCTATGCCTATGGGCGGGGTGAAACCTATTCTCTGGAGTTAGGTAATAACCTGTCCCGTGCGCTGACTTCGGAGCTTGCCATGCTGGCCACGCCGGAGACTATCCCGCTGTTCCTGCGGAAGTATCAGCAAAAGCAGATCAAACAGTATCGTCGGCGCGAACCTATTTATAAGGGTATGGGCGACATTATCTGCTGTCTGGATGAGTCCAGTTCCACCGAAGGCGAAGCTGCGGCTTGGGGCAAGGCAGTAGCCATGACCCTGCTGGAGATTGCAGCCGAGAGCCGAAGGAGCTTTGCGCTGATCCGTTTTGCCGGAAGCAACAGTTGCCAGGTGGACATATTCCGTCCAGGCGAATACACGCTGGAGGATAAATTGTCCGCTGCGGAAACATTCCTCGGCGGCGGCACCAACTTTGAACGCCCCATCCGTGAAGCACTCCGATTGATGGACACTGAGGGCTTTGAAAAGGCCGATGTGGTTTTCATCACGGATGGCGAATGTGAGTTGCCCGATGCCTGCCAGCAGGAATTGCAATCAGCACAGGTCACATATCATTTCACGGTAACAGGCATTTTGTTGGACGAGGGGCACGCTGGCATGGATTTCAGCCTAGAAACCCTTTTGCCAGAAGATTTACCGAACCAGTGAATTGACGAAAGGCGAGATTGTAAGCGCATTAATAATTCCTCGATAGAGGGTAAAAGAAAAAACAAGTAGCGAATGAGCTACTTGTTTTTCCTTTTATGGTCAAACAGGTTCCATAATAGAAGAACTCCTCCATTAAAATCGTTACCCCAGCGCCGGTGTCGGCATGTTTCTGTTTACCACTCACAACTTATATGTACCAATTTGAGTTTTTAAGTTTAAATGCCCTCGTAAAATAATATGTCGAACAATTCCACTATATGACACTTTTCACTAAAAAACAGATCACATCAAAACATCAATAGAATTCGAATATCTTTTTGCGTTCGCTTAAACTTTACCCCCCTATACATAAGCGTTTAATGTAGCATCCTCAACCGGCATATTGTCAATTAGCATCTGATAATGAAAACAAGGCTGTGGATAGTACGATTCCGCAGCCTTGCTCTATATTGCAATATCAATAAAACTTGTCCAATGCAGTATGTCTTGCCGTATTTAATGCCTCTGTTATTTTTTCTGAAACAGAAAAAAAATTCATAGTCAGACAATGTAGAGAAATTAATAGTGTAGTAATCAGCACCCAGTGTTTGCGTTAAATGATAGTCAGTTCGGATGTATCCCAAATATTTCGATTTCAAGATGAACACCGGTTTTTGTTGATATTCATTTAATGGAGAAGCATCAACAAAGATAATGTATTCTTTTGAAGGATTCATGACATTCAGGGTGTTCATATACTCAATGTGCCCATCGACTACGCGAAAACCAAAATACTGATAGATATAAATCTTTTGTCCAACCGTCACTTCACCTTTTACGGCTCGATTTATAGTAACCTCTTGTCCAAGGCTTCCTTCTGTCTGCTCAATCTTTCCCGTAGGGGGACTATTGCAATTACGTCCGCCAATGCGATATCATCAACGCCAATATTGTCCGATGTTTTTGTAGCAATGATATCTGCCTCGTCAACTTCTCCCCACGCGTAATTCAAATATATATCACGGGAGTAGGCATCTTTTTATCGTGTGCAGTTGGGCCACACCACAATCGGGGACAATTATCCGAAAAATGATGCCAAAAACTACCGCAACCAAAAACATCCGCAACTTACAACTAACAGGACATAGTTTCTTCCCGTTTCTTTTGTTCTCATGTTGATCCTCCTGCCATTAGTGAGCAAGCGCCGCTATTAACTTGGAAAATGGCATCGCACAATTCACATATATCTTGGCTTATATGACTAGTCAGTAAGACCACAGCCCCTCTCTTAGATTCCTCGCAGATAATCTTGCGGACAAGAACTACGCCATCCTGATCAATCGAGTTCGTTGGCTCATCCAGAAACAGGAAGTCAGGCCTTTCCATGATAGCTTGTGCTAGATTTAGACGCTGCCGCATACCAAGCGAGTATTTCCTAATTGGGAGCTGGTTGTCAGGGTTTAAGCCAACTCGCTTCATCACGGCGATGATATCTTTTTTCTGTTGCGCGCTTGTTTAATTCGCTCAAAAATAATAAATTCTCGAAACCGGTCAAATCCGGCCATAAAGATGAATATTCTATAATTAGCCCTATCGAGGGTAAAAACCTCGTGTATGGATATCGATACCATCCATATGTACAGTGCCCGTTGTAGGTTTCACAAGTCCGCTCAGAATTCTAAACAGCATGGTTTTGCCAGAGCCGTTCTCCCCAGTAAAACCATACACGTGACCACCATGTAATTCAAATGATGTACTGCATATTAATTTCTTTTTTCCGATGGTTTTGCTGATATCTTTCACTGATAAAATATGTTCCATTGTTGATATCCTCCTTCAAAAAATATCAATTATGTTGACATATTTCGCCGTGCAAAATGAGAGAATCACTAGATACAGCACCGCTATTCCGGCTTTTAAAAAGGCACTTTGAGTATCTGCAATAATCTCGCTATTGAAGCACATTGGATTAAGAAAAATGTTTGCAGGGCTATCATAAAAGCGTATGGCTAACAATTCTAATAGCAAGACCACGCAAAAGGCCAAAACAAGGCCTATAGGTACTCCTTTTTGAATTGATATCATGTTTATTAATAAGCACACACTTGTATATAACGAAGATAAAGTAAAAAGCAAGACTAGTAGCACAGTAACAACGCCACTGTCCATCCCATAGTCCTTAGTTTTCATAGTTACAATTAACAATTCGGTTGCAAGCGCAAATAACGTAAAAAGGGTAGAAATACCCCACAGTGAAATGATTTTTCTCAGTACCCACTTTTGCCGATTTCCTACCCGAATAAAAACATACGGACTAATTTCTTCAAAATATTGAGAAATAAACCGACCATAGAGCAGCCCGAACAGAATGATTAGCCCTATGCTTTTACAGAGAATACTATTGTCTGAATGTTTCCTGCTGTTATTTGCCCAAAAAGATTGCTCCATAGTGCAGTGTGTATTGGCTGAGCCCGAGGCTCTGTCAATACAATACGGGCGAGAGAAAACACAATAATAAAAGGAACCACAAAGAGTGCTTTTCCGATTTCAAATAGCTGCCGTTTACGCATTAGATACCTCCCGCCTTGTTTAAATAGCATCGGCATCCGATCGAATTGCATACGCAGTGGTACAGCAGATTATCGCAACAGTGATGACCATAAAAAAAGCCCATAGCTGTGGGGCTTTGTCCACTAGTATTCGTGGGAGTCACATAATCCAAGATGCGATAATTTGTATATAGCTTTCCTGTATCGACCGCTTGCGAAAAAAGATATGCATCATACACGTCTAAGCCCCGAATAAGCACAAAGAGAGGAACGAAAAGTACAATGATAGATTTTTTGAATATCAGCGAAATGCCCAGTATAGAAGCGGCAAGGATTCCGGAAAATAGAGAAAAATAATCAAAAGCAAACACTGTATAAAAAGTGGGCTTGTTAGAAAAGACTTTTAGAAGTATTAGCCCAGAATGTCCTGTACGATATATAATATTTGTTCCTAGAAGTTGTTGGCAGTAATTATCCATTTGATATTCGCCAAACCAAGTATTACCATTATGAGGTAGAAATGCATTGCAAAGAACGATGTTCATGAGAAATGGTATAAAATAACCAGCGCTGTAGAAAAGAGGCAAGCGAAAAGCTTAGATAGATAGTAAATGCGCTTTGATGTTCTGCTTATATATGCAGGCAAAAGCCGGTTTCGGTAATCCTCAACAAAAGATGTTGCACACGGCAACACAATCAAAAACGGGTATATTAGCGAAAAGAAAACCACAGTTCATTGAACTGCGAAAAGCAAACAGACTGGTTTGCATCCTTTATTAGAGAAATATCTGTATTCCTGAACTCGAGCAAGGTATATATGAAAGCGAAACAGGCATATGCGCAGGCAATTGCAAACGCAATTTGGAATTCTCTTCTTCTAAAAGCTACCCTTATTTGTACACGTATTGATGATAGAAACATCATTTCACCTCCGTATTGGTTCTTTCCTCATGACCAGTGCAGCAGTCGTTAAACCTTAAGCAACTTTATGGGGGTGGTGCCTTGCGTTCCTGCTAATTAGCCAACAGACCAAGTGCCAGTGATATAACAATCGAACTTAGGATTGTTGCCTTTGCAATACAAAGGAACAGACTTTCCAGCAGCCTGATACGCATCCGGAATCGCAACACTCGTCACGGATCCCTTTAGATGCCGAAACGCTTGTGCCGCTAGTCGTAGCCTTTGCATAAACCTTCTGGTACAGACTCGGCTCACGATTGCTGTTATAAATTTGGTTCACAGAGAGTGACGCAGTCTTCCCAGCCGAATCCTTTTTTTCTGCGCAAACATAAGTCCATGTATTACTGTCCACGAACTTCATATCGCTGGACGACGTAAAATCGAACGATGCTGCAAAGCAAACACTTGCCAGCGAAACAACCATAACAACAGTCAAGCACAGTGTCAAAATCCGCTTTCTTACCATAATTTTCCTCCTTCCGTCAAGACTGCCGCACTGGTCAAGGGGCAGTACTATCTTCGCCAAGCGTTATCAGTTGCGAATATTGCGTGTCTAAGATTTTGTGCCTCTTAATCTTTATAACGAAATATCTTCTGGGAATCTTTCACTTTATTCCAATACTCACAAAATTTTATCGTATTCATCATGCTGTTGGCTATCTCGAATGACCAGTCTTTTTTGTAGAAAGCATATGCTGCAGTTCAATTTCGTTTTCCACCTGTACGCCCCGGCAGCTTTCCGCTACAATGGCCTTGTACTTAAGGTCATTAGGCATTGAGGACGGAGCAGAGCAGGCACGGGCGAGAAAGGAGGTCAACCCCTTCTTCGTCCTGACTAAGACTTGAAGTATGTAAAAACTGGACATCAAGAAGAACGTAATTGCCTTTCGGGGCGGTTGCGTTCTTTTTTTGTTGTCCCAAAACACGAAAGGAGCCGTTACCATGAGTGACAGCAACAGCATGTGGCCGTTTCAGGAGATCAGCGCGGAGGAAGGTCTTGACATTAACGAGATCTTCGGCACCGGCACATCCAACGGCGCAGCAGCACCCGAAACCAACCCATTCCAAGCACCCCAGCAGGCCGTCCCCGCACCGGAGGCAGCAACGCCCCACGTGGAGCAGCCGCCTACGTCCCCCGCAGCGTCCCAAGCGGAGCAGACCCCTGCGCCGCAGCCGACGGCAGTGACTATACCTCCCGCAACGATCCCCGCCGCAGAGCCTGTACCCAGTAATCCGCTGGAAGCAGCTTTCGAGGCAAAGACTGGAAAACGCAAAAGCCAGCCTTTTTGAAAAGAAGCCTGTCTTTTGCCATAAGAGCGCAAAGGAGGTCATTGAAGATCCTACCATGACGTTCGAGGAGCTTCGCATCCGTAAGTCAGAGGATTTTCTTGACTTGGAGGAAGGTAAAAAATGTGTCATGGTCGGTGGAGTATGGCACTATCCGCAAGGACGTCAAAGACCCCAAGGGAACCACGATCATTTCCATGAAGGAATCCATCGAACGTTCCCGTGAGTTCCTGGACGCGCTCAAAAAGCCAAGGACAAGAATCCGGACTGCATCGTGCGTCCCAAGGTGACCATGAAGAATAAAGGCACTGCCGCCTACAAGGGAACATTTCCCACCGTAGAGGCCGCCCGCAATTCGGATAAGGTCATCTGCCTGATCCCCGGCAGCGATGGTCACATCTATGAGATGCACAAGACCGAGCAGGGTGAATTTATCGCCCCAAAACACAAGATCATCGATTTTCAGGCGGTTGCGGCCGGGTTTACCCCGGCCCTGCCCCTGATCCCGCTGTCGCTGATGCGCCAGATCATCGCGTTCTTCCGCTCCTTCATGGCAGAGCATGGACAGGAGTATGAGGCGCTGGTGCTGATCTATTGGGACAAGTGGAAGGAGGAATACCTTGCCTTCGTCCCCAAGCAGAACGTCAGCAAAGCGGGCATCCACGCCAGTTTGCAGGAAAATCCTTACGATGATGAAAGCCGCTATATCCACTATGCCGACATTCATTCCCACAATAGCATGGAGGCGTTTTTCTCCTCTATTGATGACGCGGATGAACGCGGGACCGGTATCTACATGGTGCTGGGCCATCTGGATCATTTCTATCCGGAGATCGCGGCACGTATCTGCTGCGGTGGGTCTTTCGTGGACATCGACCCCAGTACGGTTATAGAGGGATTGGAAGAACCCTTTTCCACCTGAATGGTGTACTGAAGTAAGTCACGGGAAGGTGTCGGTCTCGAAGGTCTCGTCTCGTAAAGCGGAGAAAACGGGTATTTGGGGCTGGAAGGCATTGGATCTTCTGCTGGGGGATCTGAAATGAAGCTGCCTACAAATACACCGGTGAAGATCGTCATGCTGGGGGCCGGCGGCACCGGCGGGCATATCGCGCCGCATATCTATCGGCTCCTGTACGCGCTGGATCGGCCCAGCCGCTTTATCATCTGTGACGGCGATAAGGTGGAGTTCAAAAACCTCGTGCGTCAGAACTTTTCTCCCGCTGATCTGGGTGAAAACAAGGCAAAGATCCTGGCAGAGCGATACGCCTCCGTGTTCGGTATGGAAGCGGAATACCTGCCCGCCTTCGTGGAGGATCTGGATACGCTCACCACACTCATTCACGCAGATGGCTGGGCAGGCGAGTACAGTCGCTACCCCACGGTACGCGAACAGGTCATTCTCATCGGTTCCGTAGATAACGACAAGTCCCGTCAGCTTTGCCACAAGGCATTTCTGAAAGCGGAAAACCTTATCTATATCGACAGCGGCAACGGTGAGTTTTCCGGTCAGGTGGTATGCGGCGTCCGCAGGAATGGCCGTACCGCCCGAAAGCCGGTAGGCGGCGTATTCCCAGAGCTACTGAAGGCGCAGGATCGGTTCCTTCGGAGCTTTCCTGTGCAGAAGCATCTCTGGCAGACCCGCAGAGCATGGCCGCCAATATCACCGCCGCTACGATCGTGGTGGATATGGTCTACAATATCCTCGTCAACGGAGAATGCAGCGTGCGGCAAACGGACTTTTCTACCAAGACCGTCCGCATGAGTACCACATTGGATAAGAAAAGGAGTGCAGCATGAAAGCTACTGTAGATGCCGGCGCATTTTTCAAGGCGCTGAACCGCGTAATTCCACTCTTGAAGGTCAGTGCGATCCCCGCACTGAGCGAAGCGAGTATTCAATTCCGTGACGGTATTTGTACCATCACCGCCACGGATCTGGAGCTATGGGTACAGGCGGATATTCCGGCAGAGGGGGACGACTTCGGCGTTGTCCTCTCCGGCACAAAGTCCATCGCGAAGGCAGGGAAGTTCTTCCGCGGCCCGCTGACATTTTCCTGCGCGGACGCGGCGTTTCATCCCCGCAGATCACCATGGCCTGTGCCGACAAAAGCGCGGAGTTTACCGGACATCCGCTGAAGGACTATCCGGAGCTGCCGCGGTTTACCTGTGAACAGGCGTATACTGCCAATGCAGCACAGCTACTCGCCTGCATTGGCCGCATCAAGTATGCAGCCCAGCGGCGGAGTGACAGCCGTCCCGTGATGAGCGGTGTACGCTTCTACCGGCAGCAGCTCTACTGTGTGGATGGCCAGCGTCTGGCCGTCTGTGCAAACGATGCCATGACCGTGGATAAGACCTTCGTTGTTCCCTGCGGACGCCATGTGGATATTGAAAGCCTTTGGCGATCAAAATGTGTCCGTTCAGGTGGGCACCCGGTATGTCTGTTTCGCGGCGGAGGGGCTTTGCGCCTATGTCCGCCGCTTGGAAACCTGCGACACACTGACGCCGGAGGCCGCCATCCCCGCAGCGAACGGGAGAGCTATGTGGTTGACCGCAAAGAATTTCTGCAAAGGCTGACCTATCTGAAGGAATGTGCTTTCCCTGCGAAAACCACACCTGTTGTCTATTTTGAAAACGGGTGTCTGTCGCTGCAAACACCATCCGCGCGGTATCGGGCGGCAATCGAGCTGCCCGTCCGCAGCGAGGTCGCGTTTGCCTTTAACCTCTCCTATATGTGGGACGCCTTACAGCAGTTTTCTGGTCATGAGAAGGTACGCCTTCATGTGCTCAGTCCTGTTTCGCCTGTCACCATCACAGCAGAGGGCACAGATGATGTGGCACTGGTACTGCCCGTAAGATACCGTGCCGCCGCATGAACAAATAATGAAAGGAATCGACGAATATGAAAACCATTTATATCCCCAAGGGTGAAACTGTCCACTATGAAAGCCTGTCCACGGATCATCTCATCGTAGAGGGTACGTTGGAAGTGACCTATGGCGTAGTCGCAAAGCAGATCGACGGCGATGGCGTGATCCACGCCGGAACCGTGGAGGCGGACATCATCCGTATCCGCTGCATTGAGACAGCCCGCACTGTATGCCGCCGGCTTATCGCCAAGGTGGTGGAGTCCTCCGAGGTGTTCGCCTCCGAAAGTGCGGTGGTGAGCTGCTTCTGCTCCGCGGCGTATGTGGAGACTGGCCGCCTGACCGTTACCATCAGTGAGATCGACGAGGTGAAGGCCAAGCAGATCATCAACCTGCCCACCCGGCAGCGCACCCTCTTGGGGACGCTGCTGGCGTCCATGTGGCGTGCTTTCTGGCTGTCCCTGTTCGCGTATCCTGTCCACGCCAACGCGGTGGACGCATCGTATCGCCCTGATACGACGGATACCGAAGATGCACCTCCCGTAAAGGAAAGCAAGACTGCGGAAGCTGCCAAGGAGCCCTTCGATGAAGAACTCTCCCGCTTTGTCAATATGTTCAAGCTGGCACGGGAGAGCGGCTACACGCTGAAGCTCGTCCCCGGTACGCCGGAGGAAAAACGCGCCCGTATTTGACTTTGCGGCAGAAGCCTTTGCGTCTCAAAAGGCCGCATGAACCACTACCCATACACCGTCACAAATATAGCGACGGGAGAAAGGCAAGGAACGCGTCAGTTCCTTGCCTTTCCTGCAAATTATGCAGATGGCGAGGTGACATACCGTGAGTGAAGATTTACAGAGCCAACGCTACTATGTGCTGGAACGGATCAGCGAACTGCGTGAACAGATCCCGCAAGCGATGCAGGCCATGGTGGTATTCCGCGCCCGTATTGAAAAGTACCGGCAAACGGATCTGTCCGCCGCCCATGATACCTATGACGCACTCCGTCGTGTCCGTGACGATCTGACACAGGCGTTGGCTGACGCGCAGCCCTGCTGATGGAATTGAGAGCTATGCTTTGGCAACCATGGCCGGGACAGCTGCTGCGGGGCTTTAAGGGCTTCGACCTGATGAGCACCGGCTACCGCCCGGTATATGATGCGGTCTGCCGGTTCGCACAGCATCTCCCGGAGAAAAACACTGTCAATGCAGCCACCATCGGGCGGCTCATGAACAACGTGAAGCTGGGGTACTATCCCACCGATCCGGATAACATTGCGCTGATGCTGCAAGGCATCTCTTTTCCGGAGGGTGTGACCACCAACGTCTTCGATCCCTGCTGCGGCTGCGGAAAGGCACTGCGGCAGATCGCCCAGGGCAACAACTGCTATGCCTATGGGGTGGAGCTGGATGAAAGCCGTGCGGAGGAGGCGCAGACCCGCCTACACCGTGTAGGCTTCGGCAGCTTCTTCCATAGCGACATCAGCCGTGAGGCGTTCCACCTGCTGTTCCTGAACCCGCCGTACCTCTCCGTGCTCAACGAGAGCGGCAGCAAGGCGCGGCACGAAAACGGTTTCTCATCGAGAGCATTCCCCATCTGCTGTACGGCGGTCTGCTGCTGTATGTGATCCCTTACTACCGTCTGACGTCGGATATTTGCCATATCCTCTGCGATAATTTTGAGAATATCTCCGTCTGGCGTTTTACGGACGGAGAGTTCAAAAATTCAAGCAGGTGGTGGTCATGGGTATACGAAAACGCCGTGAGACTACGCCGCAGGACACCTGAATGGCTGGAGCAGTATGCCGCTTATCCTGACCGGATACCGGCGCTGACCGAGTTGAACAGCCCGCGCTATGCGCTGCCTGCCAACGAAACAGAGGTCAAGGTATTCAAGGGCGAACGGTTCAACCAGAAGGAACTGGAGCAGCAGCTGCGCCGGTGTGACAGCTTTCAGCAGCTCATGGCCCGCAGTCAACTGGACAGCGGCGTCAAGCACCCGTTGCTGCCGTTGTCCATCAGCCAGATCGGGACTGATCGGCGGTTCCGGCATGATAAACGGGCTGATCAGTGTGACTCGCCCCATATCATCAAGGGCCGCATCGTCAAGGTGATCCACAGAGAAACCGACGAAAGATTCGCTGCCAATCGGTAAGCATATCGGCAGCGAGGTCAAAGAAACCATTACCAACAAAATGATCTTCAACGTCCTGACGCCCACGGCTTCAAGGCGCGACATGAGGAGGACTGATTATGAGCAGAACAACAACATTAGCCATCGTTCATCCTGTGGATAAATTACAGGGGAGTGATGACACGGTACGCACACAGGTCTGGGCGAAAAACACAGCTGCTTACCCCCATGCTGGGGGAAGCTGTACGCCCGCTTTGAGCCGGCGCAAAAGGCATGGCGTCAAGCCACCTACACGCCGCTTGGCGTAGTGCTGGGACGCACAGACCCGGCACTGTTCCTGTACTTCTTCTCCTATGGCAAAACGGTGCAGAAGGAATCCATGGAGTTCCATCTCTCTGGCCTTATGAACAGTCTGGATGTGGAGCAAAAAAAACGGGCAACGGCAGCATACACGGTTTTGTGATGAGCCCCAAGGAAAACAGCGAGGCGGCTGTGGCCGCACACACCGCGTGGCATGTGGGCATGGCCTGCGGAGATATTCTTCCTGACTCCGGCATTTACTTTGCCGCGGTCAAGCAGGCCACCATCTCGGACAAGCTGGCTGAGGACATCGCAAAAAACATGGAGCAATACGCCATTTCCCTGGTGCGTCTCTATGCGGAGGGGGCTGAGGACAAATGACCGATTCTTCGATCCGGTTTGTCCCGGAGCTGTTCTTCCAAAGAGCCATCGCCGCCCCGGAAATCTATCCCATCTTTGAGGAGCAGGAGTTCAGTCCTTATCTGAAAGAGCATGTGTTTGACAAGCTCTCCGAGAACGGGACTTTCAATCTGGAGCAGTTGGATCTTACCGCTTTCGAGATGAAAGCACGTCCTTCCGGCCAATATGCCACAGGCAGTGAAGCGGGTACACGCCAACTGGGCGGAAGGTTTCAACGCCAAGGTCAAAAAAATCGCCGCAGCGTCAAAATGTGTACGCACGTTTTTCTGAGGTGGCCTATGTATGATCATGAATATGAATGGCAGATCTTGGGCTTTCTGCGGATGCTGAAATATATTTGGCAGAGAAATAAAAGTATTCTCGCCGACCTCTTGCGTGATTATCGTTGTGGCGAGATCGACACCGAGGACATATTTGAGTTATCCGTGGTGCTTCTTGTGGAGTACATTTGCGTGGACTATCTGCCTGAAGACGATCCAAACGATTTCTACGGGGAGGAGTATACCTGTTACCTTCTGATGGAGTCGGAGATGGATGATTATTTGACGCTTATCGCGCAGATAGAGACCCTTCGCTTCAGAACAACCGAATGTACCGGGAGGAATAAGCTTCGTGACGCGGTGGAGATGTTTATGGGGAATGTGCTGTACGATTTCAAAATCGTACCGTGCGAGGCCGGGTGTGTGATCTATCTTTGGCCGCCGCCTGACTACTATGACCCCATTGAATTTGCCAATTCCATCATCGACCTGATGACCTACATCAATGCGGAGATAGACCGCATGAAAGCAGAGCTGGCAGCGTTGACCGCTGCGGAGCAGGAAATGGAGGTGGCTGCGTAAGTATGGAAACAGCCGTAAACCGGGATTACAGTGGCGAGATCCTTTTGCGCGTCTCGCCCGAAAGCGGCAGATTTATCGTAGAGGAGCACAAGAAAAACGGTGTGGTCAGCTATAAGGAAATATCGCCGCTGGATTTTTACAACACCATCTATGGCAGCTTTGACCAGGAACATTTCCTACGGAGCGGATTGCTGCCGCCAAATTGCCTTCAGGTCAGCTTCTGCGGCGAGGACAAATACTTTGTGCTCTGGAACCCGGAGCTTCGAGCCGACATCTCCTATGGCGATACCGAGTATCCGGATTTTCCTATCCCGCGTATGGTGTTCGGCATACGAACCCTACGGGATGGCCGTGCGGTAGATTGCTCTATGGGCGTTGTGGCAGATGAGCCGCCAACGGGGAGATACGAAAATGTATCACTATCCCTTCTCCAATGTTTATGACGATCTGCGTGTCTGCGTGGGCAACAATGTGCTGCCGCATTTCAAGAGTCAGACACAGTTGTCGAAGTTCCCACGCTTTCTGCTGGGCATTCCCAACAACGACGATTTTTTCAAGGAAAGCCATAACAGGCTGCATATGTCTCACAGGAACTGCTGGAGCACCTGAAGGACAAGGAGCCCGCCTACTATTACACGGATGTACTGGTAGAAAGCGGCAAAACACTTTCTGATTTCATCAATGGGAGGTAGCAGATGAATGATCCCAGAGAATTGTTGTCACGGCTGGCCGGGCCCTTTGCGGCGGAGGATCTGGAATGGCGGCTGCAAATCGCCTATGAGGACCGAATGCAGGGCATCGCTGTGCCCTATGTGACCAACCGTGCGATCCAGAACCGTCTGGACGACGTTATGGGGCCTGACCGCTGGCATAACGAGTTCAAGCCGTGGCACAGTACAGGCAAACGGGAGTCGCAGCTTTGCGGCATCTCCCTCTATTTCGAGGAGCGCGGCTGGATCACAAAGTGGGACGGAGCTGAGGACTCGGACATCGAACCCATCAAGGGCGGATTATCCGATTCCATGAAGCGTGCCGCCAACCAGTGGGGCATCGGCCGTGTTCTCTACAGTATGGACACCGTTTGGGTCAATGTGGAGAAGAAGGGTAAGAGCTTCATCATCAAGCCCACAGAGCGCGGTAAGCTGGACGCCCGGTATCTGGATACATTGAGAAGTCTCGGTCTAACGCCGGCGAAAGCCTGCGGCATCCAGTCCTGCTGATCCCGCCCTGCGCACGGAGGAACAGGCCCCTGCCCCCACAGCAAAGCCCACGGCGAAGCAAGAGCCGCCCAAGCCACAGGAGGACACGACCGTTGTTCCGTTTCCTGCCTGCGAGTACACCGTACTGGAGGCCAAGGCTGCGGGAACAACCGTGCAGCTTATTCTGGAAACCCCGGAGGGCAAACGCTGCTACGCATACGCCATGGGGAATCACCCGGAGCTGCAAAAGGGTGCTAAGCTATACCATGTGGAAAACGCATGGTAAAAAAAGACAATGTGGTTTTCTATCTGCTGGACAGCTTTGAGGTCATTCAGCAGAAGGACGCCGCATGAGAAAGGAGAGCTTTTTGATGGAAAAACTCAAATCGTTCCGGATCACGGCACTGCACATGGAGGGCTTCAAGTCCTACAGTCAGCCCACCGATCTGACCTTTGGCGATCCCACCGTCATTACGGGCGGCAACGGACGCGGCAAGAGCAGCATCGCGGACGCCATCGCCTTTGCTGTTACCGGTCTGCCCTTCTTCGGAGAGCACCGCATTGACCGGCTCCACAGCGAGGATAATCCGGATCTGTTTATCCGCATGCGGTTTGTGGATGAAAACGGAACGCTCCATGAACTGTCCCGCGCCCGTAAGAGCAACCGTATGACCATCACCTATGATGGCTGCGAGGTGCGGCAGGTGGATCTCACCGACCTTTTCGGAGAACGGGATGTGTTCCTGTCCATCTTTAATCCGCTGTACTTTATTGAGGAACTGGGCAACGATGGCAAGAACCTTCTCCAACGGTATCTGCCTGCGCTCACCAAGGAGGACATTCTGGCGCAGATGGCAGGCCCCGTTGTGGAGGCCCTGCGGAATGAGCCGCTGCTCTCGCCGGAGGTGGAGAGTCGGAAGCTGCGGGAGACCATTCGAGAACTGGAGAACAACATCCTGTACCTCACCGGGCAGCAGGACATGACCACCGCCCAGCAGCAGAACAGCAAAACCGCCCTGCGGGAACTGCGAGAAAAGGAGGATACCCTCCGGAACGAGGAACAGGCACTGAAAAGTAAGCAGTTTGCCGGCGTGGATATTGCCGCGCTGAACGATGAACTGGCAGACCTCAGTGCCCGTTATAGTGATTTGGCAAATCAACGGCAAATACCTGAAGCTTCGGATGAATGCATCCTTGCATTGACGCAGGAGCTGACCGCTCGAAAAGCAGCGGTCTACACGCCTAAGTATGCGGAGGCCACCGCGCAGGTCAACGCCAAGATACGTCAGTTGGGCAGCCAATATCAGCAGGAAAAGGAGCAGTGCAGCCAGCTCAAGCCCGGCTATCAATGCCCCACCTGCCGCCGCGCCGTAACGGCGGACGAACTGCCCGCGATGCAGAATGCTTTTCGGACATCTATCAAGCAGATCGTAGAGGCAGGTCAGGCAGAGCGTGCCAAGCTGGAGGAGCTGCAGGCCCTTGAGAAAAAAGCACGGGATACGTTTCTGCAATTTCAGAAGGACGATATTGCCAAATTGGAAGAAACCTTGCAGGAGGCAAAGGAATCCGCTGAACCGGATGCAACTCGTCCCGAGGCACAGCAGCTTCAGGAGCGAATGCAGGTGCTGGCGGCAGAGCTGGAGTTCGGTGCGCTCTCAGGAGGAATATGACCGTATGTTTGCCTGCCGTGAGGAATTGCAGCAGGTTCGTGCGGACATCTGCAGCCATTGAGAAAGCCACACCCGCAGCCGGTGATCTGGACAGCCAATTGAAAGCGGCCCGTGCGGAGATCGACCAGTGTAAGCTGAAGCTGCAATATCTGGCGCAGTACATCAGCAAGCGAGCAGAGATGACTTTCTCCGCCCTGAAAATGAACCGCGTGGAGATCTCACTCTACGATGTAGTGAAATCCACCGGCGAGGTCAAGGACACCTTTAAGTTCACCTATAACGGTCGGCGCTATGACTGGCTCTCCCTTTCCGAGAAGATTCGTGCGGGCATGGAGGTGTCGGAGCTGATGAAGCGGCTCACCGGCAGGAATTATCCGACCTTCGTGGACAACATGGAGTCGGTAGACGACCTTACCAACGTCCGTCCCACAGGACAGGTCATCATGGCAAAATGTGTCAGCAAGGCGGAGCTGTCCGTCAGGCCGGTGAAGCCGATCCTGACCCAATGCCCACCGCCGCATAAGCGGCACGGGAAGGAGGTGTGCCCTCTGGCTCGTGCCTATGAAAAGATCCCCATCGTAGACACGGCCAGACGGTGCGGGCTTGTCCTTGACCCCTCGACGCTTCGGCGTCGGGAGGTCGAGGCAAGCTGTCCCTTCTGCGGTGACCACGGTAAGGGGAAATATCATCTGAGTCTCAATGTGGATACAGACCAGTACCGCTGCAACCTGTGCGGCGTGTCCGGCAACAGCGTTTCGCTGCATGCCCGGCTGCACGGTCTGACCAACAAAGAGGCATATATGGAGCTGAGCGGGGCGGCAACGTATACCCCATGCCCCAACAGCCCAGCTCCCAAAATACAGAGCCGCAGCCAAAACCATTGGCACAGCGGCATGAGGTATTACGGATGTGCTCTCACTTCTGACGCTTTCGGCAGAGCATCGGGAAAACCTGCGTGAACGCGGCCTTTCTGATGACCGCATCGACCAAAACCAATATCGCAGTATGCCGCAGACGTCGGAAGGCCGAAAGCTGCTGGCCTCGCTGCTGCGAAGCACCGGGCATGACCTGCAAGGTATTCCCGGTTTCCGTACCAGCTATGGGGAATGGACGCTGTCCGGACCCAACGGTTTTCCTGATCCCTGTCCGTGATAAGGACGGTCTGATACAGGGTATGAAGATACGGCTCGACGAAGGTGAGCCGAGCCGGAAGTATCGCTGGCTATCCAGCCGCAATGCCCCCAACGGAACACGCAGCTATTCATGGACGCACGTTACCGGCAGCACCGCCAGTAAACGTGCCTATATCACGGAGGGACCGCTGAAAGGCGACGTGGCCAGCTATCTGGACAACGACACCCTGTTCGTCTGCATCGGTGGTGTCTTTGCCCTCCACGGGCTGAAAGATACGCTGATAAGCCTTGGCGTGACCGAGGTGGTGGAGACAATGGACATGGATCAGATGACCAATCCGCAGGTGCGGCGCGCCATACAGGCTATCCGTCAGGAAGTGCAGAGCATCCGTGGCATACGCTACTCCAAATACGTCTGGAATCCGGCGTATAAGGGGATCGACGACTACTATCTCAGCCGCATCGCGGCACAATGAGGAGGACATGCTATATGACAGAACTTAAATTTGAAGACATGACGGCCGCCGCATCCGGCGATAGTCAGAATATGCTGGGAAAGCTGCTGTATTTCTCTCTGCCCAGTGTTTTAGTGGATAAGAATGATCTGCGCCGGCTCTGTGCGGATATGAACATCCCCTACGCAGGCGGCAACCGCCTGTCGGTGTCCGACGCTTTCCGCAGCGCCACCGGCGATGCGGGACAGGATCATCAGCGAGGAATACGGCGAGCGCCGTATTTATCAGATCTATTGCCGGGATAACCGGCGTATTTCCGACAGCGTTATTTCCCGTGAGCTGGTAAAGGAGACCATGCACCAGGAAACCAACCAATATGAGAAGCTAGCCAACATCAGCTACGATAAGGACAGCCAGATTTTCAGCTACGACAATCTGGCCTATGACAGTCAGATCGATGCCATGGCCTATTGCCGTAGGGCGGAGGAGCTGTTTGAGCTGTACCAGCGCTGCGCCAACCGAAGACAGGTGGAGACCATCTGTGTGAATTTCCTTCGTATGCTGGAATCTACCAAGCTCAGTGTCAACGGCCATCTCTACTTTGTGCCGCGGCACAATATGGAGAAGGTAGATATTTTCGAGGACTTCGTCGCCGAGCTTAGCCGGCTCAGCCGCAATCAGACGCACCTGATGGCGAACTCCATCTACATCATCGACGATGCCAAGCAGCGTCAGAAAATGACGGAGGAGTTCTATTCCGCCGTCAAGAAGGAGATCGCGGAGTATCAGGAACGCGCCGACTATTTTATTAAGAGCGGCTGCCAGAGCCCCAGCGTCATGGATCGTTGGGTGCTGAAGATCCAGAGTCTGGAGGGAAAGAAGCAGCACTATGAAGACGTGCT
>VOFG01004119.1_pt1 | contig 34313 bp, 37 predicted proteins | sample 5384171 | NCBI WGS metagenome assembly VOFG01 (sample SAMN12384726, study PRJNA508395) | human gut metagenome | isolation source: healthy gut F | host: Homo sapiens
TAATTGAACAGTCACCTGTCTGGAGAGATCTTGGCACAGAACACCCTGCAGGTTCATAAGCGATGGCAGTCGATTTGCTTTGCCATTCAAGCCGTCTGTCGTCAGTGTGGATCCATTAACATTACAGGTTCTCCAATTTTCAGTAATGCTTGCAAATACACTTCGGAGGGTTCTATTACGATGGAGTTATGAGAGATAGGCGCTATCCGTGAGGGAGAGGACACCGGCAAAGGACTAAGCTGAGGAGAATATTCCGCATGTTTTTGAAACGTTTTGCTAAATTTGACAGCTTTAATCCAGGGAACGGGGTTGGGGCTTTCCATCTGCGAGTCCATCACAGCCTGACAGGCAAGATCAGTGGATTGTATAAAGGCTTTCACTTTCTGGTTCACGATTCCTGTCCGGTAAATGGTATCAAGATGAGTATGTCGTAAACAATAAATAAAATATAGAAGAATCGTTGGTAAAAGAAAGTATCTTTATATTCCTTTTGTATTAGTCACATCTCTGTTTTTCTTATAAAGCTTTTGGTAATAAAGTTATTTTAGATGTGCTGAACAAGCATTTCCAGGAGGCGCTGAGTCGCGACGAAGGCTCATCTCAGCTTGATCCAGGCAACGATGCAATACTTAGTTATTTCACAATATGGCTATCCACAGACTTTTATTAATAAATACGGATATTGGGGGGTGGTGTTCGGTCTGATCCATGATCGGATTCGTTGCTTTTCATTCCGAGCTGAACAGTTACGTTATTCAACCTTCTTTTTTCTCTCATAGATTTGTAGGTTGTGACCACGTTCTTGGAGACGGCAGCCAACTTACGTATTTGGGGATCGCGAGGACGGCAAAAGCCAGCTCGTTTGAACGGCACAATCCTTCAACGGGTTAGGGTTGCATCTGTGCACCTGTAATCGGTGGAATGCCGTTGTTTTCCGCAACGGAGATGCAACATTGCTTTGGTTCATATACCGACATGAAGCGCACGTCCCGTCTGTTGCTCTTGGCTTCTCCGCATCCGCTTGCCGGAGATCAACCATGATTTATCGCGAAGATATTGACTGCTGGAGGGCTAAAGTCAAGAAAGGATTGTGAAACATCGTTGTTTTACCTGGGGGTGATGGTATTTTGTTCTGCTACGAAATAGCGGAAATATCGATTAACAGTTTTATTAATTATGTGACTGACGATGGGTGATGGATGCGCATGAGGCAGACGTTCTTTCCTTCTGTGGATATTTGTTTATGATCGGGCGTAATATTTGGTATGCTGGATTACGAGTTATATCCGAGCGGAGAAAGTCTTGTTTATTTGTGCGATTTTACTGTTTTGGGCGCTCTGTTCGTTACCCTGAATTTAGGTACTCTGTCGAAAGGTGCTCTATTTGCCTGCTATATCTTCGAGGCTATTATGTTTCCGACGATTTTGCTATCTCGCTGAGGGGATTGGTGACTATACCAAGCGTGCTTCGTCCTTCTTGATGATGTCTCCGATAGGAGGAGCTGTCGGACCGTTATTGATGGGCTATGTAGCCGATATCTCGACAATGTCGTTTTCGTTCGTCGTACCGCTATTTGGGTATGCCGTAGTCCTTATTTATTCTTATATGGTGATGGCTAAAAACTGCGTTGATTTATGATTTCAGATTTATGATTTATCAGTGATACATAGCTCATAAATCATAAATCTGAAATCATAAATCGTTTCACTTATACCTTTCGATAATATCCCAAACATCCTTCTCTGTTCCCCGAAGGTCCGGAGGCTTCAGCTTGATTGTACACATGGCGGCGGCAAAACATCCTGCTTCTTTGTATGAAGCTCCTTTGTTTCGCATGTACAGATAGCCCGGCCATATAGGTATCGCCACATCCCGTAGCGTCCACAATCTCTGTTGGAGGGTATGCGGGTATTTCATGAAATTCGCCGTCGGCATAAATGACAGAATCCCATGCTTCCTAATGTCAGCAAAACCTCCTTAACGCCCCAGTTGGCTAATTTCAGAGCTGCTTCACGCGGATTTTTGCATCCGGTGAGAACTTCCGTTTCGTGTTCGTTGGCTTTCAGGATATGGATGTATTTCAGTGCCTCTTCCTTTTCCGGCCAGTCTACGGCGAAAACATTCTCACCGCGAACTTCACGCAGGTAGCCTTGGGCATCGACCGATAACATCCCTTTGGTCGATAAATATTTGATTACATCTAAAGAAAAATCGTCCGCCAGCAAACTTCCCAAATGATAGATGCGGGCATCGACATCCTGTAACCCTTCAACTGTGAACGGATCGGCTTTTGCCAATACCCGCTGCGTCCGGTTGTTCTGGTTCTCGCCATATGTATTTTCAAAATAGACGGAATGGGTACTGGGCAAAACCTTTACATCGATCCCTTTCCTGCGTATTTCTTCCACCGCGTCCATCTCACTGACAGCAAGAGCTGTTACCAACAGGAAGTCGGAAGTATCTAATTTGCTCATTCCATGCGCGAAATAGAAAGATGTTCCTCCCGGCATATGCAGTGTCCTTTTCGGCGTTACAATCTTATCCAACGTAATGTGGCCGATGCAACAAAGATTATGTGTATTCATATTACTTATTTAATCAGGCTGCAAAAGTATATAAAAACAAGAAATAAATTGTTGCTATGAATATTTTTAGCTCTTCCTTCGCCAGTTTGAATAATGAAACTTGCCATTAATAGTTTGTCATAGGCTCAAACAATGGAAATTTCTGATAACTCATGCCCTATCATGCGAATTGTTTCCACTAGATCCGAGAAACGCTGTTTGGAGAACTTATAGGTTCCTTCTCTCGGAAGTTCTTGTACTTTATACACTGCTATCGACTAAAAATTAGATACGTTTGTCTTGAATACAATATACAGTTTACTTGTCTAACCAATAACTATTACTATATTTGCATTGTGCAAATAGCACAATTGCGTTGTTTAACTGATTCTTTCAAATAAAAATCTGGAAAATTTGAAAGGGGAAGAATGGGTTAGCATATCCCGCATCGTATCCGTAAGTATGGTGTGGGAGTATGTTGCTTATTTACTCCCAAAGGTTTTCCAGAGCCCTATTTGATAGATAAGTCACAGCTCTCACACTCTATATAATAATTTAAAGATTAAAGTTTGGAGATCGAGAACGCCGTGATTTTATTCACACAGAAGAAAGATGCTGGTTGAAAAGAAAATACTATCCGACCATTTTGAAGAAATATATGTCTCTTGGTTTTCCCGGATGAAATATTTCGCTCTGGAGTATGTCGTGTCAGAAGAAGACGCAGAAAATATCGTCCAGGACGTATTTACCGAATTGTGGGAAAGAAAAGAGATCTTGGCTTATGATGTGAATCTGGTTGCCCTGCTTTTTACTTCGATCAAAAACCGTTGTATCGACCTTTTACGTCACCGCATTGTTGTAAAGGAAGCTGTCAACCTGATACAGGAAGAGTATCAGGCTACTTTGCGGATGAAACTTGCCTCCTTGGAATTATTCGATCAGTCTCTACTCTCCGAGCAGGATATCGAACGGATCATTACTGAAGTGGTAGACTCTTTGCCTGAAAAATGTCGGGAAATTTTTATCAAAAAGCAAAATAGAGGGGAAAAAACAGAAAGACATAGCTGCTGAATTGAATATTTCCCTTTAAAACTGTTGAAAATCAGATGGATATCGCCTATAAGAAAATTAAAAGCGAATTGAAAGACTATCTCCCTTTATTAATATTTTTACTCGCTAATTAAAAAATCCGTTTATCCTCTTGGGGGTTTTGGTTCCCTGATCCGTTTATTAAGAACAAAAGCGGAAAATATGAACGAACGGATACATAAATACTTTTATGAGGAACTTTCCACGGAAGAGCGACTATCCCTGCTGCGCGATGTCGAGGCGAGTGAAGAACTCAAAAAAGAATTTGTAGAGTATCAAAATCTATATGCCTTGTTGAACTTAGGACATCAGGTGCAGGATAAAACAATCGGCAAACAGAAATACGACTGCTTTATTTTGCAAAAGCAACACTCCGTGATGTGGAAGCGTTGGACACGCCGGATCGGGTATGCGGCTGCTATCCTGATATTAGTCGTTTCAACAAGTATATTGACATATTGGTATGCACAGCCTGAGCAAGCGGAGTTTTTATCGGAGAATGTGATGAATACTCTGTACACTCCTGCCGGACAGCGGGCACAACTGGTCTTGCAGGATGGGACGGAAGTTTGGCTGAATGCGAAGTCGAAGTTGATCTATCCAGCCAGTTTTACCGATGATAAAAGGAATGTTACGATCGAAGGAGAAGCCTTCTTCAAAGTGGCGAAAGACCCTTCCCGCCCTTTCATTGTTTCTACGCATGATGTCGATATGGAAGTTTTAGGCACCCAATTTAACGTGTGCAGCTATCCTGCGACCGGCTATGTACAAACCAGTTTGTTGGAAGGTTCCGTACGCGTCTTTTTCCGGAATAAGGAATCTGACGGGATCATTTTGGAACCGGATCAACAGTGACTGTCTCGAACGGAAAGATGAAGGTAGAACCGATTCGCCTGAAAGCTCATTTTTTTTATGGCTTGACGGTATATATGCCTTTGAAAATGAACCTTTGATCAATATTCTGGAAAAATGGAACTTTACTATGACGTAAAGATCGTAGTAAAAGACACATCTTTATTCAAAGATACTTATACGGGAAAATTCAGGCAGCGCGACAGTCTTGACGATGTTTTCCGCGTATTGCAGCAAATCCGCAAATTTAAAGTAGAAAAAAACACAGAGCGGAACATAGTGACCTTAAAATAAGAACATGTCAAACATAAAAACGTATAGCCTATGATGAAAGAACAGTAGAAAAACAAAAGCGGCAGAAGCTACCAACAACTGCCGCAGAAGTTAAAGCAAACACAAGTCGTAATTTTTTAGTATTCACTTTAAATTTAGAACAAAGATATGAAAAGAAAAACTTTGTTGTTGCCTTTTATTATCTATAATAGTAACATTAAATATTTTTTAGGATTATGAGAATATCACTTTTCCTATTGTTTGTATGTGTGTTTCAATTGATGGCAGAAGAAGCAGATGCACAAAATGCAGAGATCAAACTTAGCCAGAATAGCATGACAATAAAACAATTGGTCAAAGAGATTGAGGCGCAAACTGACTATTTGGTTGTGTTTCGGGATCAGGATGTGGATGTCAACAAGACTGTTTCTTTTAACACAAAAACAGCTACAGTTGCAGACTATCTAGAAATGATTACTAAAAACACAGGTATTAGTTATCAGTTTGAAAATAACTATATTACGTTATTGTCTACCTCTTCTAAATCTGTAAATCAAGAGAAAAAGAAAAAATAAGTGGACAAATACTTGATACTTACGGTTTAGCGGTTATAGGGGCAAATGTTGTAGAAAAGGGCACGACGAATGGTACGATAACGGATGTAGACGGAAATTTTTCTTTGGAAGTCGATGAAAACAGCACGTTGGTTGTAAGCTATATTGGGTATACTCCACAAGAAATAATCGTAGCAAATAAATCAAATTTTAGTATTAAATTGAAAGAAGATACCGAAGTATTGGATGAGGTTGTAGTGGTAGGTTATGGAACAGCGAAGAAAAAGGATCTTACAGGAGCTGTTTCTAGTGTAAAAGCCGAAAAATTATCAGCTCAGGCTCCTCGAAATGTACAAGATATTTTACGTTCGAATGCCGCTGGTTTGAATATTGGTATAGCTACTGATGCTAAAGCTGAGGCTGATTTATCTGTTCGGGGTAAAGGTACTTTATCTGCGGGCAGTTCACCTCTTATTGTTTTAGATGGAGTGATTTATGAAGGAAATTTGTCAGATATAACTCCTGAAGATATTGCAAGTGTAGATGTTTTGAAAGATGCGAGTTCGTCTGCCGTATATGGAGCAAAAGCCGCAAATGGAGTTATTGCAATTACAACAAAAAAGGAATTCAAGGGAAACCTGTGATTAATTTCAATGCAAATATCTCTTTTGCAAAATCTGCGAATCAACCTAAAATATTGGATGCTGAGGGATTCTTGAAATTTAGGCAGGATTATAATGAAGGGAGAAATTCGGATGAATATTTGGCTAAATATCCTCAAATATTTGTAAATCCATTTAAGCTACAAGGTGTCGATCCGCTTGTTTGGTATAATTATGACCAAAGTGTACCTGCCACATCTGTCACTGATAAACAATTGGAAACTCAATGGTTATCCCGTCTGAATTTACTGACTCCTGAAATTGATAATTATTTTGCAGGTAGAATTACGAAATGGGATGATCTTGTATTTCAAACGGGATTACAACAAGATTATACAGTTAGTGTATCGAATGCTACAGAAAGGACTTCGCAATATTACTCATTGAACTGGGCGGATAGGGAAGGTATTATTACCGGAGATAAATATACAAATTTTAGAGCAAGAATGAATGTGAAAACAGAAATCACATCATTCCTTTCTGTAGGTATGAATGCTCAATTTTCCTCTCGAAATGAAGGCTTTTTGAAGTGTCTTTGGGAGCAAATGACTATGATTTCACCTTATGGAGCAAATGAGGTGGATAATTTAGAAAGCCCTTATAGACGAAATCCGACAGGAATGGACCCTGTCAATCCTTTCTATGATAATATGTATACAGAAAGGAAAGATTTGTATCAGAATTTAAATGCAAAACTGTATGCAGAAGTTAAACTTCCATTTGGAATCGAATATACTTTGAATTTCACTCCTTACTATAGTTGGCATGATTATTATAATCATTATTCATCTGAAGGAGAAAAATGGGAAGCTATAGGAGGAGCTTCAGTTAGAACGAATACTAAACAGTTCAGTTGGCAAATAGATAATATCATTCGCTGGAAGAGAGAATTTGCTCAGAAGCATAAAGTAGAAGTCACACTGTTAGCGAATGCAGAAAAAGCTCAGTATTGGTCCACTACGGCAGAGGCTCAAGGATATACGCCTAATGATGTTTTGGGATATCATCAGTTGCAATCGGGATCAGTACAAAAAGTATCAAGTGATGATACGTATCAAACAGGGGATGCTTTAATGGCTCGTCTATTTTATTCGTTTAATAACAAATATATGTTGACAACTTCTATCCGACGTGACGGATATTCTGCATTTGGAAAGAAAAACCCTCGAGCAACATTTCCTTCTGTCGCTTTAGGATGGGTTTTTACTCAAGAACAATTTATGCAACAAGCAAATTCGTGGCTGAATTATGCAAAATTGAGAATTTCTTGGGGAGAAAATGGAAATAGAGATATTGGCCAGTATGCAGCATTGGCTCAAATGAAATCAAGTTTGAGACCTTATATTGACCAAACAGGCAATATTTATACAATTTCTCAGATGTTTGTAAATACGATGGCAAACCATAATTTAAAATGGGAAAGAACTGCTGCGTTTAATTTTGGTTTGGATTTCTCTTTATTCGATGAATTGTTGAGTGGTTCCATTGAAACTTACGTATCTAAGACAAATGATTTGTTAGTAAAACGAGCATTACCCGATGTTACTGGTTTTAATAGTGTAACTGCCAATTTGGGGCAGTTACAGAATAAAGGATTTGAATTAACTTTAAATGCAAATATTATTAATTCAAAAGATTTCAAATGGTTCGCTTCTGGTAATTTTTCTTTAAATAGAAGAAAAATAAATAGCCTTTATGGTGATATGGTCGATGTTTTGGATGAGAATGGAAATGTTATTGGACAAAAAAAGAGTCGGATGATGAAACCAATAAATGGTTTATTGGTCAAGATCCGGATCGTATTTGGGATTATGAGAGAGCTGGAGTCTGGCAAAAGATGAACGTGAAGAAGCTGCGATTTATGGGTGTCAACCTGGTGATTTTAAATATGTCGACCAAAACGGAGACGGTATCATGAATAATAAAGATAAAGTTTTTCAAGGATATACAACTCCTCGTTTTCGTTGGACTTTGAGGAATGAATGGACTTATAAAAATCTCTCATTATCGGCTGTCTTATATTCTTATTTAGGACATTACGGCGCTTTAGTGTTTACTGAATAATTTATAACTCTCTGATATTTAAGTTTATATAACTTTATTTCTTCGTTTATTTAACAAAAAATCGTACCTTTATATAGTTAATTCCATAGCAAGATGAAGTTTTACACTCCTAAATACAAGCAACTTGACCTCGGTTTGCTCCGCTCATCCCTTGATGAGTTGGACAAGACAAACCGATGGGTGGCTCTCGGTGACTTTCTTCCATGGACGGAACTTGAGAAGGAATACAACTCAAGGTTGTACAATCAAAAGAAAGGCGCAGGGAATAAGCCTGCACGCATGATTCTCGGCGCAATGATTATTAAGCACAAGCTTAACCTGAGTGATGCCGAGACCATAGAGATTATCAGAGAGAGTCCCTACATGCAGTACTTTTGTGGATTGCATGAGTTCACCGACAAGCCTATATTCGACCCGAGCCTGTTCGTCACGATACGCAAGCGAATCTCAGAGGAAGAACTCAACAAGATGACAGTCAAGCTTCTCAACAAGCAGAGACGTCTTCTTGAAGAGAAACGCAAACGTGAGGAGGAAGAGGCGAAGAAGAATGATGAGGAACCGCCGACTCCAGAACCAGAGGATCCGAATGCTGCTTCCTTCACCGACTCAAAAGGTCGCGAACACAAGGGAGTGCTGAAGATTGATGCTACCTGCGCCGATGCCGAGATGCGCTATCCAGTTGACGTTGATATTATACATGACGGCTGCCGCAAGGTTACCGACTATATTATGAAGGTGTGCGAGATGTTTGAACTACACAAACCACGCACGAACTACGAGCATGCACGTCAGGCATACCTTCAGCTTGTCAAGAAAGCCAAGAAGAAAGGCAAGATGGTGCGTGATACTATCGGGGTAACGCTCAACTACTTGCGCAAGGACATCCGCATCCTGATGGACTTGCTTGCAAAGAACAAAGCGTACTACGAGAGCCTATTCCTATACGAGAAACGCACCTTGACAGCCATCCTCAAGATGTACCATCAGCAGGAGGAGATGTACAGGTCAAAGACTCATACCTGTGCAGACCGCATACTGAGCATCTTTCAGCCACACGTCCGTGCCATTGTCCGTGGAAAGGCCAAGGCAAGGACTGAGTTCGGGGCCAAGATAGGTGCAAGCATAGTCGAGGGCTATACGTTCATCGACCACCACAGCTGGGATGCCTACAACGAGAGCCAGGACCTCTTGCTACAGATTCAACTTTTCAAAGAACGCTTCGGCTACCTTCCGGCCACCATCCTTGCGGATAAGATTTACATGAACAGGTCAAACCGAGATATACTTGAGGATTTTGAAATCCATTCATACTGCAAACCGTTAGGGCGACCACCGAAGGATCCTCCTTCAGATGAGATGAAATCCAGAATGGCCAAAGCCATCGGGGAGCGCAATGAAATCGAATGCTCATTCGGTACAGGCAAGAGAATCTATCGAGCCAATGACATAAGAGCCAAGCTTCCAGAGACAGCACGATGCTGGACGGGAATGTGCTACTTCGTTAAAAACGTGATGAAGTTCCTGAGGGAACTTTGTCTTGCCCTGACCGAAATCTGGCGGTTTTTCATAATTATCGTCACTATGAGGGTCTACGTCTGCTACCCTCTGTCTGTGACTCGAAATTAATTCAGCAGACCCTAATTCCATTATCTTTTCATACTCCAGAAGATACTTATGTTGGAGTTGATGGGTTTGAAGCTACTTTGTCTGCATGCGAAGCTGAAATGCACGATGAGTATAATGGAGATGGATGTGCCATCCTTACAGAGATGATACAATCGGATATTTGTGTGGAAGGAACTACTGATAAAGCTGGGCCTCAAATGGATATGGATAAATCTTTATTACCTGATATGCCTTTGGACAATATGGATTATACTCGTGTCGGATGGTATTGGACACATGGTTACAAAGCCATTAAATCTGCAAATATAATCATTGCTCGTATTGATGAAGGAAAATTTGCAAATGAAGAAGATAAGAGTCGGATTTTGGGACAGGCTTATTTTCATAGGGCTTATTGGTATTATAAATTAGTTCATCAATTCGGCGATATCCCTTGGTTAGATTACGAATTGGCAGAACCTAAGACCGATTTTTATTCTTACGACAGATGGAGTATTTTGGAAGAATTAAAAAGAAATTTGGAATATTCTTATCAAAATGTACCTGATAATGTCAATCGTGGGAAAGTTTCAAAAAGTGCTTGTGGGGTTTTGTTGATGAAAATAAATATATGCTTGGGATATTTTGACGAAGCAATACAAATAGGACAATCTATAGTAGCCGAAAATCCATTAATGACAACTCGTTTTACATCAAATCAAAACAAACCTAAAACCAATTTAATGCATGATCTGCACAGTGTTGAAGCAAAAATGGATATATCAAATACCGAGGGGTTGATGTATATTGTATCATACCCTAATGCTCAAGGATCTGTAAGATCTCAATTGATGAGAAATACAATTCCACGTGTAGTTGGAGTTACGACCCCAGACGGAATGTCTGGAATTGTTTATACTGATAATGTGGAATCTCAATATGAAATAAATAAAACGTATGGAAGAGGTATTGGTAGAGCCCGTTGTACTAATTATTATCAGTACACAATATGGACGGAAAAGGAGAAAAACGATTTAAGAGGTGTTTATAATCGTGCTAGTTGGATAAGTCCATCTGATTTGTATTATAATGATCCGACGTTAAAAACAAGTGGAAACATTTATTATGGTACACATTTGGTGAAAAACCCAGCAATGTCTGTAGAAGATTCTATTCGAGCTTGGTATCAATGGCCTCATTATAAACTATATGTACCTGATCCACTTTCTTCGAGTTGGTATTGGGGAGGTGAAACTCCTATGTATATTTATCGCTCGACGGAAGTTTATCTATTGATGGCAGAAGCTTATTATTGGAAAGAACAACCAGCTAAAGTTGCAGAGATGTTGAATGTCGTACGTAATCGAGCTGGAGCAGAATCTTTGACCGCTTCAGATATTAATATCGGTTCAATTTTAGATGAACGGGCGCGTGAGCTGTATTATGAAGAAAATAGGCACGTAGAAATTACTCGTATAGCTTTTACTTATGCTCGTACTGGTAGAAATTGTGAATATTTTGGAAGAAGTTATAGTCTTGATAATATATCGGGACCCGGAGGTGCTGGTTCTAATATTAAACAAGAGGGAATCAATTTTTGGTATGATTGGGTAAATGCTAAGAATAATTTTTATAATAAAGGCATCAAGCATCGTTGGGCTGAATATAAAATCAGTGTCCATCATCTGTTATGGCCTGTTCCTGCATCAGCTATTAATGCGAATACGAAAGGGGTTATAAATCAGAATATCGGTTATCCTGGTGCAGAGAAAATGTAGAGCCACTGAAAGTTGGTCAATTATAACAAATGGATGTTTTATTAAAAATAGAATGAATCATGAGATCATTTTCTTATATATTATTTCTTTCTTTTGATTTGTAATTTTGCTTATGGTCAAGCGATCATAAAAGGAATAAATTATGATGAAAGTAAAGTCCCTGATTTTGTGCTGCCGGATCCTCTTATTTGTAATGACGGACAGCAAGTAAACCACTGCGGATGAATGGGAAAAGGTAAGAAGACCGGAAATTTTAGAGATATTTATGTCTAAGGTCTATGGACGGACACCGACTGATAAAATCGATGTGTCTTATACCTTATTGGCTTGTGATCCTAAAGCAATGGATGGTAAAGCAACTTGTAAACAAATATTGTTCACTTTTACAAATGGGAAGAAAACAATAGATGCAATTCTATTATTATATATTCTAACCATGTACAAGGAAGAGTACCTGTGTTTGTTGGATATAATTTTATGGGGGAATCAAACGACAACATTAGAACCATCGATTTACTATTCTCCAGGATTAAGGTTTGTACATGGCAAAGATAGTCCCGTATGGACAAGAGGAGCGCAGAAAACCGTTGGTGTTATGATAAAATATTAGAACGTGGATATGCTGTAGCGACTATGTGTTATCATGATATCTATCCGGATCGAGCAGAGTTGAGAGATTATAGTGTAGCTTCTCTTTTCCCTGATTATATATCAGGATCCAAAAATCATGATGAGTGGGAAGCAATTGGAGTTTGGGCTTGGGGATCAAGTCGTATTGTTGATTATTTGGAACGTGAGGGAAGAATAGATATGAGTAAAATTGCAATAATGGGACATTCCAGACAGGGGAAAGCTGCGCTTTGGTCTGGAGCTCAGGATTCACGTTTCAAAGTGGTCATATCGAATGATTCTGGTTGTGGAGGAGCTGCCTTGTCAAAAGAGTTTATGGGGGAAAATATTGCTCGCATAACAACTGTTCTTTCTCATTGGTTTTGCCCTGCATTTAGTCAATATGCAGGTAATGAAGAAAAATTTGCCTTTTGACCAGCATGAGATGCTGGCTTTAATAGCACCACGCCACCTTTATGTAGCGAGTGCGGAAGGCGATCTTTGGGCTGATCCTAAAGGTGAATATTTATCTGCATATTATACCAATAAAGTTTATGAATTATACAAAATGAAAGGGTTGGACTCACCAGTTCCTCCGGCTGTTCATCAACCAATTATGAATGATGTAGGTTATCATATACGGGCAGGTAAACATGATGTGACAGATTATGATTGGGAGCGCTTTATGGATTTCTGTGATTTACATTTTAAGTAAATTGGATTTCCTGTAAAGATTAAAAAATGGAAATCTTGGATTTTGGTTTCTGAAGGAATATTTATTCATTATTCAACATAGCTTTTCAAAAACTTGATATACCTCTAAGAAACAGCACAGCGTAGGAGGCTAAGCTAGTATCTTAGAGGTATTTTCTATATAAGAATATTTGAATCTATGAATGATGATTTAGAAACAACCATCATACCATCATGCTTCTTGTGTAAAGGTTGAATATCAAGATATACAGCTATGATTGTTCTCATTTCAACTATCATGCAACTATCATAAATCAGCTGTTTAACCATCATTTTGGTCGTTTTTATCGGAAAATAGATGTACTTTGGAAGTGTTAAAACAGAATGTTTTTGAGAATGTATAAGCCTTTTTTGCCGGAATAAGGTACTTTGGAAAGCAAAAGAGGTTAGTTCTTTTCCTCAAAATACGCGTATCAGGTTCATTTACACCCCCATCTGAGCGGTCTTGAGACCTGGGTCTGCAGGGGGGTGACACCCGGATCTCGACAAAAATATATAGCTATATTGCTGAGAATAAGCTATATGTTGTGTGTGAAAAAGCTATTATATCTATGATAGTATGATAGTTAAAAAAACATCCATCATGCCTGCTATCATTCTATGTAGAGATTGATATTCATTATATAAAAGGCAAAGCATGATGGTATGACAGTTGTTTTCGCAATCGAAATTCATCTCTTTGCAGAGATATGTACCTCCTTCATGTGAATCGGATTTGTGGATTTTTATAAAACCTCTACCACCCTCTCCAGGGCCATCCGTGCGATCCCTTTATCAGCACATGATATCCTTCCAAGGGATTTTTTGCGCAAGGCTTCGATCAGCTCCTCTGTTGTGGCATAGGTGGTGAAGTCTTTTCCGGCGGCTTTTTGGAAATGTTCGCCGCACAGAAATACTTTATCGTAATTACCTTCCTTGATCCGGGCTACGACTTCGGTATGGAGTTCGTCGCTTGTAGGACCTAATTCGCGCATGTCACCTAAGATGAGAGCTTTGGGCGAGACAGGCATTGTGGCGAAATTGTCTAAAGCAACTTTCATGCTGCTCGGATTTGCGTTGTAGGCATCGATGATCAGTTCGTTATTTTCAGTCTTTTCAGTTGTGAACGGTTGTTAGTCGGCTCGTAAGCGGCAATGGCACGGCTGATGCGTTCTGCCGGAATCTTGAAGAAACGGCCAACAGCAACGGCAACTAAGGCATTGTCCAGATTGTAGTTACCGATCAGATGGGTTTCCACTGTGTGGATTTTGCCCTGTTGTCTCCATTCGAAAGTCAGGTAGGGATTGCAGCTGACTACACATCCCCAGGCAAAAAGCCGTTTCATCGGAACCGTATGTGACCTGTTCGATTCCATTGGCGATCTCTTTCAGATATTTATTATCCTGATTGATGAATATCTTACCTTTCGTGCGGCGCATATAGTCGTATAATTCACCCTTTGTTTTGATCACACCTTCGAATGAGCCGAAACCTTCCAGATGGGCACGCCCGACATTGGTGATAATCCCGTAGTTTGGCTGTGCTATGTCGACCAACTCTTTGATATCGCCCGGATGGCTGGCTCCCATTTCGATCACAGCCATTTCGTGGTCGTGCGTCAGGCGGAGCAAGGTGAGAGGTACGCCGATATGGTTGTTCAGGTTGCCTTCGGTGTAGAGAAGGTTGTATTTGGTAGACAGGACGGAAGCCAGCAGTTCCTTGGTCGTTGTCTTTCCGTTTGTTCCGGTGATACCGATAATCGGACAGCCGATCACTTTACGGTGGCGGTGCGCTAATTGCTGCAAGGTCGTCAGCACGTTGTCCACAAGGATTGTGCGTTCTCCTATAAAATAATCCGGATTGTCGATTACCGCATACACGCAACCGGATGCCAGCGCCTTTTCTGCATATTGGTTACCATCGAATTTATCCCCTTTCAAGGCAAAGAAAATCGAACCGCGAGGGCAGTTTCGGCTGTCGGTTGTCACTTTCGGATTGTGTATAAACAATTCATATAGTTCAGGAATAGTCATAGTCTTTTTCCCTTTATAATTTCTATGAGAGTTATTTTGCGCAAATGTAGTGATTTAATGTATTTACCTTTATCTTTGTCGGAAAGAAAAATAAGAATGTTACATAAAACGCTCAATATTAGAGGAACGCTTACCTCACTCGATACTCCACTGGTGATGGGGATTCTGAATGTCACTCCCGACTCTTTTTTATGCCGATAGTAGGAAGCAGACGGAAGTTGCAATTGAGGAACGCATACAGGCAATTTTGTCCGAGGGAGGACAGATCATCGATCTCGGAGGTTATTCTTCCCGCCCGATGCCGCAGAGGTCTCACCGGAAGAGGAGATGAAACGTCTGGCTTTTGCCTTGAAAATACTGAATACGCATTATCCGGATGTGACCCTGTCTGTCGATACATTCCGGGCGGATGTGGCACGTCGTTGCGTCGAAGAATACGGCGTCGCGATAATCAACGATATTTCGGGAGGAGAGTTGGATGCTGGAATGTTTGAGACGGTCGCCCGTTTGCATGTACCTTATATAATGATGCATATGCGCGGAACTCCTCAGACGATGCAGCAACATACCGATTATGCAGATATAATGGAGGAGATTATGCTCTATTTTGCCCGGAAAGTCCGACAGCTCCGTTTGTTGGGAGTGAACGATATTATATTGGATCCCGGTTTCGGTTTCAGTAAGACGGTAGACCAGAATTATACGTTAATGGGACATCTGCGTGAGTTTAAGGATTTCGGTTTACCTTTGCTCGTCGGTGTTTCCCGCAAGAGCATGATTTATAAATATCTGGGTGGAACACCAGCCGACAGCCTGAATGGAACGACAGTCCTGAACACGATCGCTTTGTTGAATGGGACGGATATCCTTCGTGTCCACGACGTAAAAAGCCGCAGTAGAAGCAGTCAAACTCATTTCGAAAACTTTCAATTTTCAACTTTCAACTTTCAACTGTTAATATTATGTGGATGAATTTCGGAATAAAAGACCTGATTGATGTTTTATTGGTAGCCTTCTTCTTGTACCAGACATATAAGCTGATGAAGAATTCCGGAACTCTGGCTATCTTTAGTGGAGTAGTGTCGTTTATTATTGTCTGGATTCTGGTTTCCCAAGTGTTGGAGATGCGTTTGATGGGAGCGATACTCGACAAGTTTATCAGTGTCGGTTTCCTTGTGCTGGTGATTTTGTTTCAGGATGAGATACGGCGTCTTCTGGTGGCGCTCGGTTCGCACAGGGGATGGAAGTTTCTGGGAAAAATATTTTCGAAGAAGAACCATGACAAGGAGAACGAAGGGAAGTTCATTGCCCCGGTTGTCCTGGCTTGCATGAATATGGCGAAGAAAAAGACGGGAGCACTGATATGCATCCAGCAGGATGTCGATCTGACTGTTTATGAGCATACCGGTGAAATGTTCAACGCTGATGCCAATGCCCGCCTGATCGAAAATATATTCTTCAAAAACAGTCCTTTGCATGATGGCGCCATGATCATTGCGGACAACCGTATCAAGGCTGCCGGCTGTATTCTTCCGGTTGCCCAAAAACGCTAATTTGCCGAAAGATATGGGATTACGCCATCGTTCCGGCTTGGGAATGTCGCTCGAAACGGATGCACTGGTAATCATCGTTTCGGAAGAGCGCGGGAAGATATCGGTCGCCCATAATGGTAAAATAGAAGTGAACGTTACGGCAGAGGATTTGCAACAAATCCTGTCAGGGGAGAAGGAAGTAACAAATTATTGTTAAATGTTCTGAAACTGATAAGTCTGCATGTAAATCTTTTACTGATTTTGCAAACTCTATATTGCATTTTGCCTACTTTTTGTACCCGATTATTGTGATATCTAACTAACAATATAATAAAAACAGATCTTCCGCTATGGACTTAATGCAAGAGATTATTGCACGCGCTAAAGCAAACAAACAGCGTATCGTTCTTCCTGAAGGAACAGAAGAAAGAACATTGAAAGCTGCCGACCGTTTAGTGGCCGACGAAGTTGCAGACATTATCCTGATTGGCAACCCCGCTGAAATCAACAGTCTGGCTGCTCAGTACGGGTTGAACCACATCGGACAAACTACTATTATCGATCCGAAGAATCACGAAAAGAAAGCCGCTTACGCAGACCTGCTTTTCCAGCTGCGCCAGAAAAAGGGTATGACTCCTGAAAAGGCTGCCGTTTTAGTAGAAGATCCTTTGTTTCTTGCCTGCCTGATGATTAAATCCGGCGATGCCGACGGTGAAATCGCTGGTGCACAGAACACGACCGGCAATGTGTTGCGTCCCGCTTTACAGATTATCAAGACTGCTCCGGGTATGAGTTGCGTTTCAGGTGCGTTCCTGATGTTTACAAAGACTCCCCAGTATGGTAAAGAAGGCATTTTGGTATTTGCCGACTGTGCCGTAATGCCGAATCCGACAGCACCAGAATTGGCAAGTATCGCTATTGCTACAGCTGCTACAGCCCGCGATATCGTAGGAATGGAACCGCGTGTCGCCATGCTGAGCTTCTCTACGAAAGGCAGTGCCTCTCACGAGATGGTCGACAAGGTTGTCGAAGCTACCCGTCTGGCAAAAGAAATGGCTCCCGACCTGAAGGTTGACGGAGAATTGCAGGCCGATGCCGCTTTGGTTGAAAAGGTCGCTTCATTGAAGGCTCCGGGCAGCGATGTTGCCGGACAGGCTAACGTTTTGGTATTCCCGACTCTGGAAGTGGGCAATATCGCTTATAAGCTGGTTCAGCGTTTAGGAGGTGCAGAAGCTGTAGGTCCTATCCTGCAGGGTATGGCTGCTCCGGTTAACGACCTGTCTCGCGGTTGCTCTGTTGACGATATCTATAAGATGGTTGCGATTGCATGTAACCAGTCGATAGGTTTGAAAGCAAATAAATAATTTGATTTATGAATTATGATTTATGTGACGATGATAAATCATAATTCATAAATTCCTAAAATCCCAACTCATAAATCATTAAATCATGAAAGTATTAGTATTAAACTGCGGTAGTAGTTCTATTAAATATAAATTGTTCGATATGACATCCGGTGAAGTAATGGCACAAGGTGGTATCGAAAAGATCGGTCTGCCCGGTGCATTCCTGAAACTGACCGACAAAGATGGTAAGAAAGTTGTTTTGGAAAAAGAAATGCCCGGCCACAAGGAAGGTATCGAATTTATCCTGAGTATTCTGACTGACAAGACATACGGCTGCATCAAGGAATATAACGAAATCGACGCTGTCGGCCACCGCGTGGTACATGGAGGTGAAAAGTTCGCTTCCAGCGTGAAGATCGACCGGGGGATGTGATCAACAAGGTAATCGAATGTTCGGATCTGGCTCCGTTGCATAACCCGGCTAACCTGAAGGGTATCGATGCTATGGAAGCATTGATTCCGGGTATTCCCCAGGTAGCAGTATTCGATACGGCTTTCCACCAGACAATGCCGGCTAAGGCTTATATGTACGGTTTGCCTTATGAGATGTATACGAAATACGGTGTGCGCCGTTACGGTTTCCATGGAACAAGCCACCGCTATGTTTCCCGTCGCGCTTGCGAAATCCTGGGCGTTCCTTATGAAGAAGAGAAGATCATTACGGCTCATGTAGGCAACGGTGGTTCCATTGCTGCCGTAGATCATGGCAAATGTGTTGATACTTCTATGGGGCTGACTCCGGTTGAAGGTCTGCTGATGGGTACTCGTTGCGGTGACGTAGACGCTGGTGCTCTTTCCTTTATCATGGAAAAAGAAGGATTGGATGGTCATGGTTTATCAGACTTGATCAACAAGAAGAGTGGGGTTGCCGGCTTGGTCGGTGGTTCCTCCGATATGCGTGATTTGGAAGCAGCCGTAGAGGCAGGCGATGAACGTGCTACTATGGTTTTGGATGTTTACAACTACCGCATCAAGAAATATATCGGTGCTTATGCTGCTGCCATGGGTGGTTGCGATATCTTGGTTTGGACCGGTGGTGTCGGTGAAAACCAGTGGGCGACACGTCGTGTCGTTTGTGAAAACATGGAATACATGGGCATGAAGATTGACGTTGAAAAGAATGAAGGTATGCGTGGTGAAGAAATGGTCATCAGTACACCGGACAGCAAGGTTACGATCATTGTGGTTCCGACAGACGAAGAATATATGATCGCTGCCGATACAATGGATATATTAGGTAAATAATAATTATTCTAATCCTCACAGCTTACAAAACATTAGGATTAGTGTTTAGACTGCCCCGACACCGGTTGGGGCGGTCTTTTTTTATAAAATGAAACGGTCAAAATCTTTACAATAAACAAGGGGTAGATAGAAACTTTCATCTTTAAAAGATCTGACAACCTGATTGTCTTGAATTGTAAAAAGACATTGTCCTGTCTCATCGGATAATATGACAGATGACTGTTCCGCCCCTTCTGTGCAAATGTTCTGAATAAATTCGGAATCAATGGCTCTTTGGAATGCATCGTTTATTAATGCTGTTCCGTTGTTTGATTTAAGATGGGTATTAATACATTCTCGAACGATACGGGTTTTGTACTCAAAAGAATCTCCTTCACTGCTTGATAGAGCTTTGATTGCACAGAACAAAGCTTTACCTGCCGTACTTTTACCAGAATCGTTAATTCCGGTAATGACTGTTAAGCCACCAATTTCTATTGAAGTGAAGCATGCTTGATTTTGCTTATATTGGAGAGTTCAGTTTGCATCGTCTTTCTATTTAGTATGATTATACAAATGTAACGATAAATATTAGTAAAAACTAATTCTCTTCTTACTCTGTTTCGAACTGCTCCATATACAGCATTTCCCCGTCCCAGACGATATAGGAGAAATATTGCATCCAGTCACCCGCGATCAGTAGGCGCGCGGTCCGCGAAAGCATCAGGTCGAGCATGATATGGCGGTGTCCGAAGATAAAGAAGTTGATATCCGGGTGTGTCTTGAGGTATTCTTTTGCAAAGAGGGCCATATACTCGTGGTTTTCGCCCTGGTATTCGGCTGCTTCCCTTGTCTTATGTTTTTTAATCCGCTTTTACGACTGCTGAGCGACCAGCCGAGAGCGAAGCCGAACGTCCAGCGGGGATGGATGCCCGCATACAGCCATTGGCAGAATTTATTACGGAAAAGGGTGCGAAGGAAACGGAATGCCTTGCTTCTATAGTCTACCTCGTCGCCATGTCCGAGGAAGAACCGTTTGCCTAAAAGGTCTACAGTGAGCACATCGGTGGATGATCGCACCTATCTCCCTTTGGCAGATAGTCGAACATCCAGATGTCGTGATTGCCGATAAATATATGGATTTCCACTCCATTATCGGATAGTTCCGCCAATTTACCAAGGAAACGGACAAAGCCTTTCGGTACGACGTATTTATATTCATACCAATAGTCGAACATATCCCCTAGGAAATAAATAGCCATTGCCTCGTCTTTGATGCTGTCCAGCCAGCGTACCAGTCTCTTTTCGACGGCAAGCGGGTCTTTATGGAAGCGGGCACCCAGATGGGCGTCCGATGCAAAATATATTTTCTTTCGAAGGGAATCCATGTCTCTATAAAAACCTAATTCAAGTTTGGCCTCTTCGGACATCATGTCCTTATCCCATTCAGGTTCGAACACGAGGTTTACTTCCACGTTGTTCACGTCGTCGACAGATTCTATCTTCATCCGGACATCTTCCAGAATGAAATCGGCGGCAGGACAGTTGGGGGCGGTGAGGGTCATGTCGATGCGAACGTTCTTCTCATCGTCTACCTCTATGTTATAGATCAGGCCAAGATCGTAGACGTTAACCGGGATTTCCGGGTCGTATACGGTTTTAAGCATGGCGACAATCGCTTCTTCTGTTTGGAGGAATTCGTTGTTCATATTTCTTTAATTTGAATACAAACGTACGAATTAATTGACAATTGACAATTGACAATTGACAATTAATAACAGGAAAGGGTGGCTTCTGCTTCGTAACCCATAGCTTTACGATGGCTAATGCATAGAGTTACCCTTCGTAAAGCATAGCTTTATCTCACAGGGTTCCTTCGTCCGAATAACTGTAGTAGCTGCCGTCGGCCAGGACAATATGGTCTAACAGTTGTATTTCGAGTAAGCGGGCAGCGTCCGAAGGTGTTGTGTCAGCAGGTCGTCCTGCCGGCTGGGGCGGGATTGCCCGAAGGGTGGTTATGACAGAGGATGATGCCTACCGCAAGGGCATTGATCGCGGCTTTCAGAATGATGCGCAGGTCGGCTGATGTCTCGCTTATCCCGCCTTGGCTAATCTTGACCTTTTCGATCACCAGGGAAGAACGGTTCGTGAGTGCGATCCATAATTCTTCGTGGGGAAGATCGCAGAGCAGGGGATAGAAAATCCGGTAAACATCGCTGCTGGAGTGGATAACGGGACGTTGAACCGGATCGCTGTTGCCACGTCGTTTCCCAAGTTCGAGGGCTGCATTGATTGTGATAGCTTTGACTTTGCCAATGCCTTTAAACTTAAACATCAGTTCTTTGACGGATAATTTGCCTAAAGCATTCAGGTTATTATTGACGGAATTTAAAATACGTTGTGACAGTTGGACGGCAGTTTCCCGGCTGTTGCCGGAGCCGATCAGAATGGTTGGTAATTCGGCATCGCTGAGGAAGCAATACCTTTCAATAACATTTTTTTCGCGTGGGCGGTCTTCTTCTGCCCATTCTTTTATTTTCATAGCAAGAAAGTTTTGGATGATTTTAGATTTATGATTTATGATTTATCTTGTCAACGTATAAATCATAAATCATAAATCATATATTTTACCGGATACGTCCTACGTAAGAACCGTCCTGTGTATTGATTTCGATGATTTCACCTTCTTCAATGAACAACGGAAGTTGCAGGTTTCAAAGTGTTGGTTGCTGTATCTGCTGATACCCGGTTCCGTATAAGTTACTTTCAACTGTACTTTTACAGGCATATCTGCGAACAGAACAGTTTCTGTTGAAGCGTCTGGGGCGAGCTTCCCTGCAATCTGGCCTTCGATCATGAAGTCCACACCGTTGATCAGGTTTTTTGTCGATGATGATATCGTCGAAAGTTTCCTGATTCATGAAATGATAGTCGTTGCCTTCTGATATGTATATTGGTACGGGCGACGTTCTACGCATGCGATCTTCCAGTTTTCACCGATGTTGAAACGACGTTCGATCTGACCACCTTTTTACAACGTCTTTCAGGGTTGTACGCATAATCGTGTTACCTTTTCCCGGTTTTACATGAAGAAAATCGACGCAGAAATAGGAGTTTACCGTCCAAACGGATACATGTTCCTTTCTTGATCACCAATGAATTAATCATACTAATGTTCTTTATATTATATTGTTAATTTATCTCGTGATGGATTTCGGGTGCAAAAGTAGTGTTTTTTCCTCTTAAAGTAACAATAAACTTCTGTAATTTTATTTGAAATAAGTTGCAAATCAGTTGATATGCAGAGGGGGTATAAAGGGCTAAATACGATCGGATCAAGTCAGGATAACAGGAGATTAAAAAAGCGAGATATAAAGCTGATAACCGGAACGAGGATAATCGCAGTCCCCATCAGGCCGATGGCAAGTCGCTCAAAAGCTCCTTCCACCACGCCGATCTGAATCGCAACGGAGAATTACGCACCCCGTGCGAGCGCTAATGCCAGCGGCTATGCGGCTTCGATGCCTAACACTCATCTGGGCTTGGCCCGACAATACTGCCGAATATTCCGACCACCGCCACTACGATGACGGCTGTCAGAGAAGGAATGCCGCCTGACTTCTCGGCAATGCCCATCGCAATCGGTGTCGTGACCGACTTGGGTTCGAGCGTGGCGACCAACGCGGCATCTGCTCCCATCAGTTCGCAAAAGCATATAAAATAATCGAATAAACAAATGTAAAAACGAATGCAATAGGTGTTAAATAGGCGAAATACGGTTCTTCATCTCACAAAAGCCCTCTCTTTTTTAGCAAAGACAAGCACATAATTTCGTAAACACCCCCATGTTGCCATCCTTTACATCCGGGTGTAGGGAGCCGGTACATCCGGGTGTAAAAGGGGGTAACATGGGGATGTCCGGCAACTAAAGTACCGTGCCGGACAATGAAAACCACCCGGTTTTACCTATTTTATAGCCGTTTTTACATAAAATAATCGAGTGATTTATAGGGATGGAAATTGGGTATTTATTGCTTTGTGTTATTTATAATACGCTACTCTACAGATGTGTATAAGCGTAATTTCTGTTTTCCATCCAAATTGCCTGTGATAGGGTAGTGATACCGTAGTGATAGAGAAAACGGGCATATATCACTAACGAAACAGTTGAATATCAATCGATAAAAAAATTTGTCATAGATACATGAAAAAAGTTTATTTTTTCCTACCCATTTCCTGCCCACTGTTGTCATATAATAAAAGGCATTGCAAATGAAGTCTGAAAACGATATATGAGATCATGTTGTCTGTCCTGTCCGAAGATGCGACCGAAGACGAGCATCGCCTGTTGAATGAATGGCTTGCTTGTTCAGGAAGCCAACAGAAGGCAGTTCTGAGCAAGTAGGTGAACTATATCGCAGTTTCGAGACTGTCGGAAAGCTTAAGGATGATTCTGAATATGATGTTGAACAGGCTTGGATGAGGGTACGCAACCAAACTGTAGAGAAGAAGAAAAAAGTTTAACTTAAAAGCTTGGTTGCCTTATGCGGCCTTGGTCGCTATTGCGTTTTCTATAGGGCTCTATTTATGAACAGACCTGCGGGCAGTTGAACTGCTGAGGCAGATGTGATGAAAAACATAAATCAACCGAGCTTTACTGTTGGATAATGGGGATCGTTCCGTTGAAGCAGGATAGTTTTCAATTCAACAGAGACAATGGTGATTCGGAATAATCTGGTTTGGACAACTTTCGTATGAGTCGGGCCAGGAGCAACCTTCAGATGAAGAAAAGCTGTGGAATCGCGGGTGATACCGAAGAGAGATAACTTACGAACTGGAGTTGGCAGATGGAACACACACACGTTTGGCTGAATGCTGAATCGGGTTATCTTATCGACTCGCTTTGCAGGAGAAATGCGCGAGGTCCGGTTGAAAGGAGAGGCGTTCTCGATGTGGCTAAGAATCGGATTGGCCCTTTTGTGGTGAGGACAGATGAAGTCGCAGTCCGGTTTTGGGAACCTCTTTTCCAATGTCTCGGCTTATCAGTCCGAGCAAATGGCTCGTGTCACACTGGTAGGAGGTTCTGTGGCTGTAAAAGGAAATGGTGGCGAAGACCCCTGATTGTCCCCCTCCGAGCAGTTCTGTTATAATAAGGAAAGCCGTAAGTCAGGATATGGGTTGGCAGACACGGATTTTATACATCTTGGGTAAAAGGAGAATATATTTTCAAAGATGCCGCGTTAGAGGAAATCTTTTTTAAGTTGTTGCATTGGTATGATTTTACCGTCCGGTATCAAAATGAACAGTTGAAAGATAAGCGTTTTCTTTGGTCATAGACCGGAAAATCAGTTTGAGCAATTATTGGAACTGATCAGTTTTACGTCAGATGTGAAATTGGAACGAAATAGGAAATATCATTTATGTTAAACAAAAAAGAGAGGAGGTATGATGACTTAGATATCATGAAAACACAAAAGGAGACAGTATGTGCCAGATACTGTCTCCCGTAACAGATACTAAACATTTTATAACTCAGTTTAAACCTGTAAAATACAAATTTATGGAAAAAAAAAAGCAGACATGGGAGAAACTTTGTGTATGCACAAAAAGTCTTAAAAGCACTCGTTATTTTTATTTTTACTCATCAATTTATTAAGTATTTCGCCGGATATTTCGGCATCAACAACTCTTTTAGAGCAAAAGTACGTTGAATTTATCTTTTAAAGACGCCCCGTTTGGAGCAAGTTCTGGATGCTATTATGAAACAATCGGGAGTGAAAATAGCCTATAGTAGTGATGAACTTCAAAAGGACCGGGTGGTATCGGTGGATATCCAGACTTCTGATATTTTGACAGCATTACGCTCTGTATTGGGCGACGGTTATTCTTTTAAACAAATTGAGGATTATATCGCAATCGCCCGGAAAAGAGACATCCGAAGAATCGGATGTCATCAATAACACTGTTATTGATGACAGGATTTGGACTATCCAAGGACAGGTTCTTGAAAATTCAGAACCGCCTTATCCGTACCAGGATTGAATATTCTGATTAAAGGAACATCTCTAGGGACCATTAGTGATGGTAATGGTTATTTCACTATTAAGGCAAAGAGAGGAGATATTTTGATTTTTAAATATTTAGGGTTTAAAGATTATGAGTATGTTGTCTCTCGTGCTATAAGCAACTTGACAGTCTCTCTTTAAATTCTGACTCCGAAGAATTGGATGAATGTGGTAACAGGTATTTCGGAAAAAAAAGTGAACTCTGTTTCTGCCGTATCTTCTTTAGATGTGACAAAAAACTTGTCGACCAAACCGATCCATCTTTGTCCCAGTCGCTGCAAGGTGGAATCACAGGGTTGAATGTGACACAAAGTTCCGGTTTACCGGGGGCAGATGCAGCTGCAATAAAGATTCGTGGCATTTCGACTTTGGGTACAAGTGATCCTTTGGTGCTGGTAGATGGTATTCTATGGACATGAATCAACTGGATCGAATACGATCGAGAATGTGACTGTTTTGAAAGATGCGGCTGCTTCTGCCATTTATGGTGCTCGTGCAACAAATGGTGTGATTGTTGTGAAACAAAACGTGGAACTCCTGGTAAGATCAGCATTTCCTACAATGGTTATGCAGGTTTTTCAACAAGCGACCTATCTACCGGGTTTGTTAACGCGGCAGATTATATGCAAATGGTAAATGTTGCGAATGCGAATGTAGGAGAGCACCGATCTATTCTCAGAAGCAATTGATGCGACGAGGGCCATTCGGATCTTATCAAATATCCGGATACAGATTGGACCGACTATATGTATCAGACCGGTATGATCCAAAAGCCATTCCGTCTCTGTGTATCGGAGGTAACCTTGCTCGTTTTGCCTTGACTGCCAATTATCTGGATAATGAAGCCTTGATTGATAACGCAGGTTATAACCGTTTGAATATTCGGGCAAATACATCAGTCAGTTTGTTGGACAATTTGTCGGTCAATATGGATTTTAATTCGTATCGTACAAACAGGCATGAGCCTTTGCAAGCCGTGCTTAATTATTTGTATACAACACCTCCGAATACGGTAATCCATTATCCGATGAAAGAAAGGAAGTGATATTTTATATTATGAAATCGTCGGGCAGCGGAATCAGCAGCTTTGATGGAAAAGGGGGTGTCCGTACTTATTTAGGAGACAATATCAGTATTAATATTGCTCCGCGTTGGAAAGTATTCGAACCTGATTGTCCGTGGGCAATATTCTTATCGAATAAGTAGTGGAGCAACAAAAGAAAAAAAGAGATGCTTATAACTTTTCGATTATAATTCCAGGTTCTTTCTACAAACTTGAGGAGCTATCCATAATGCATCCAAAAAAGTCGTTCAGTTATTATTATTTAGGGGAACCGTTGAATATACCTTGAGAAAAATAAACATCGGTTATTTGCTATTGGTGGGTATAATCAGGAACTGACAAAATAATGGTGACTGGGATCAGTGGGCTATGAGTTCCTTCTTTGCAAAAGCAAATTATACATTTGATAACCGTTATTTGTTGGAAGGTACGGTGAGACGTGACAGTTTCCTCCCGCTTTGGACCGGGAAACAAATTTGGAGTGTTCCCCTCTATCGGTGCTGGCTGGAATATTCATGAAGAGGCATTTATGAAGTCGACGAAAAAATTTTTTGAATGAATTCAAACTGAGAATGTCTTATGGTTCATTAGGAAATGAGAATATCGGACTTTATAAGTATCAGACATTGATAAATGCAGGAAATGGTAATGAAACGGTCTTCAGGAATCCGGATATAACTTGGGAAGCAGTTCACATGTTGGATAGGAGCTGATATCCGTTTGTTTAAAAACTTGACCGTAACGTTCGATTATTATAATAAGTTGACGACAATATGATCATAACCCCACCTATTTCTTATATCGGGAATCATTGCAGCACCCTTGAATTCGGGCAAAGTCCGTAATAAAGGGTGGGAATTCGATGTGAGTTATAATAAACAGGTCACTAAAGATTTCGGATTGAATATACATGCTGGTTTGACACATAATGAAAACAAGATAGAAGATCTTTTTGGTGCACCTTATGATAATGGAAACAGGATTCATCAGATAGGGTATGCTTTGAATAGTTACTTTATTTATCCAACGGATGGTCTGTTGCAAGAAGACGATTTTACGAAAGATGCTGCAGGAAATTGGATTCCCAAAGAAGGTGTTGTGATTTTTGATGGACAGAAACCGGGAGATATCCACTATTTGGATACAGATGAGGATGGTAAGATCACAACGGATGACCGTGTTATCAGTGGAGATGATCAGCCAGATTTGAACTATTTTGCTAATATTTCTTTGAATTATAAAAAGTTTGACTTTTGAAATACTTTTCAAGGGGTTACAGGAGTTGATGGTTATTATTCTGGTCCCTATGCCTATGGATTGAATACATCCGGTGACGGTCAGACACCGTTAGCAGTTCAAACAGATTATTGGACTCCGGAAAATCCGACTGCAAGATATCCTCGTTTGGCTCTAATTCTTCTTATGGGAATAATGATCATACATCAGATTATTGGCGTTTTGACGCAAGTTATTGTCGCGTTAAATATATTCAGTTTGGGTATACTTTTGACCAAATCGGATTGAAAAAGATTGGAATGTCTAATATTCGTTTATATCTGAATGTGCAGAATCCGTTTACAATTGCAAAAGAGGATTTGGTTGATCCGGAAAGTCGTGGACAAAGAGGCTCTTGTCCGTTGGTTAAGACCTATTCGGCAGGTGTAAGTTTGAATTTCTAATATAATGATAAAGTAAAAGATGAAAAAATATAGTAAGAAAATAATGAAGGTAATCTGTCTGATTGCCGTAATGATAAGTTGTTGTGGATGTGAAGATTTTTTAACACGTAATCATCCGACTGAAATATCAGATGATAAGTTTTGGGAAACGATGAATGAATGTGAAAATGCTTTAGGACAATGTAAGTTATGGATGAAAGGAGGGCAGTCTGAGACAGAGTTAGGATTGATGTTTTTGGAGGGTGCTACAGACAACATGTATTTCTTTGCTAATTTTGATCAACGTATAGTTCAATTAGGAAATGGCTCTTTGGTACCTCCTACTAAAAACAATGATCCAACAAGTTGGGAAGTTGTTTTAGATCAGTGGTCTAATAGTTATACTTATATTCGTCGGTGTTGCCGATTCTTGGAACATGTTGATAATGCCTATTTTGCAGATGAATCGGAAAGAGCACGTATGAAAGCGGAAGCACGTGTGTGGCGTGCTTGGTATCACAGCCGCCTGCTGAATTATTATGGACGGCATGACGGGATTCCTATCGTGGATCATGCTTTGAATCCAAGTGATATTTACTTGGCGCGTAATACGGTACAAGAATGTCTGGATTTTATCAATCGTGAATTGGATATGGTTATAAATTCAGAAGATCTGCCGTTCGTTTGGGATGAAGGGCGTCGGAGTAGAATGTCCAGATCGATCGCTTTAGCATTAAAAATGGATGTCAACCTGCAATTTAAACAATATGAGCAGGCAAAAGCAGCAGCAAAGGCGTTGATCGATTCAGGGGAATTTGAACTGTATTATACATCTTCTCAGGATAATGATCCAGGCAGGAATTATCGGGATTTGTTCCGTTATCTCGGCGAACAAAATAAGGAAAGAATATTATTTAGAGACCAGGGATGCAATGATATTTGGTTCCGTAATATGGGGACAGTCATGGGGGGGCAAGGTGTAAGTGCCCCGTTGAAGTCATTGGTTGACGTTTATGAGACGATTGATGGAAAAACGATTCAGTCTCTTTCGGCTGAAGAACGTTTACAGTATGAACGGAATCCCTTTATATAAAGCGCGGGATCCCCGTTTGTATGCAACTGTGATGATGCCAGAAGACAGCACTTCCATTTCTAATTATGTTTATCATCCGTTTGATCCTAACAGTAGTGATTTTGTTGGAAAAACAGGAGCCTCGCGTTCTGGATATATGTTGAAAAAATACTTGGATGAACAAGATCGAGCTACGGGACGAGGAACACTTGACTTTATGATTTATCGGTATGCCGAAGTCCTGATGGATTATGTGGAGTGTCTGATTGAAACAGGAGACTGGCAAAATCCGGCTGTGGAGAAATATATTAATATGATTCGAAATCGTGCTGGAATGCCAAATATGGATAAGTCTGTGTATAATACTCAAGAGAAGGTACGTGAATTGTATCGCCGTGAACGTCGTATCGAGTTTGCATTCGAAGGAAAGCGTTATGACGATATTCGTCGTTGGGGAATCGGGAATGAAACGAATCAAGGTACAATTTATGGAGCATGGAATCTAATGAGGGTTCTTATGTGACGATTGAAACACGTAATTGTGTTTTCCCGAAATTCGATTCATGGCCTTTACAGCAGCAAGAAGTAACCGCTAATCCGAATATCAAACAGCCCACGGGTTGGTGATGTCTGGTGTGGAAAAACAATCTCTTTTCTGAAAGGGGAAGAGATTGTTTTTTGCTTATCCAGCCAGTGCAGACGTAATGAACATGTAGATCATCATACCTATAATATCGTTTGTGATGGTGATAAACGGTCCGGTGGCCAAAGCAGGGTCGATCTTCAGTTTATCGAGAGTCATGGGGACCAGTGTTCCGAAGACACTGGCGAACATCACGACCGCAAACAAGCTTAAGGAAACCGAAGCGGTGATGCCTCTGTCGCCTAACATAAAGAAATTATAGATAAATACGACTAAACTGATGATGCTGGCGTTAATCAGTGAAACGACAGACTCTTTCAAGATCTGAGGCAGAATGTTTCCTTCCTTCAAACTGTTGTTGGCCAGGCCTTGTACCACGATGGCGGAAGACTGGATGCCGACATTTCCACCTGTTCCTCAATCAACGGAATAAACAGCGCCATCTTGGGGTTGACGGCAAAATTTCCTTCAAAATTACCTAAGATCAGAGAGTTCCCTATTCCGCCTATCATACCGATCAGGAGCCAAGGAAGGCGGGCGGCCGTTTGTGTGAATATATTATCAGACGTTTCCACATCTTGCGAGATACCGGAAGCCAACTGGTAATCACGTTCGTGCTGTTCCCTGACTTCATCCATTACGTCGTCGATGGTGATACGTCCGACGAGACGTCCGATGCTGTCGATAACAGGTAGGGCGACCAGGTCATATTTTCGATCGTCTCGGTCACCTCTTCGATACTGTCACTGTCGCGGACGGAGATCGGGTCTTTCTTCATCACATGCTTGATCTTCGAGACGGAAGGATGGGTGATCAGCTTCTGCAGGGGAGGACTCCGCGAAGGCGCTCATCATCGTCAACTACATATACATAATAGATTTCAGCCATCTCCTCGGCTTGCTTTCGCATTTCGTCGATACATTTGGGCATACTCAATTCTCGTTCACCACGATCATTTCGGTACCCATCAATCCACCGGCAGTGTCTTTATCGTATTTCAAGAGGTCGACGATGTCGCCCGCCTGCTCTACGTCTTCGATGTGCGAAAGAATCTCTTCCTGGGTATCTTCGTCCAACTCACGCATCAGGTCTACAGCGTCGTCGGTCTCCATATTGTCCACGAAGCGTTTGGCAATCAGTTCGGAAGGAAGTTCTTTCCAGCAACTTTGACGGTCTTCTTCATCCAGTTCCATCAGAACATCCGCTGCCTTTTCACCATCCCATCAGCAGATAAGGGTAGATAGCCTCTTGCAAATCAAGCTCCTGGTACAGTTCGGCTATGTCCGCCGGATACAGTTCGTCAGTATCTCCTTTAATCTTAGCATCATCCTTCTCCGTGATGATGTCTTTTTTAGATGGTCTATATATTCTTTCGTCAGTTCAATCATGCTTTGGAGAATTTAGGATTTATGATTTATGATTTGTGAAACAATGCAAGCTCCATAAGTCATAAATCATAAATCTGAAATCATAAATCTTTAAGTTTCGCTCCGTTATCAGCGTCAGTTCCACGAACTGCTCTACCGATAAGCTGTTCCGGTCGTTTGTTAAAGATCGGGGAGCGAATAATCGGGACAATCCTTACCCAGCAGAGGTTTCATGGAGTTGCGCAATGTTTTGCGACGTTGGTTGAACGAGGTTTTGACAACCGTCTTGAAAAGCTTCTCGTCACATCCCAACGATTTTCGGTCATTGCGCACCATCCGTATCACCGCACTCTTGACCTTTGGAGGCGGATCGAATACATTCTCGCTGACTGTAAACAGATATTCCACTTCGTACCAGGCCTGTAGCAGGACGCTCAGGATGCCGTATGTCTTACTGCCGGACCGGCAGCAAGACGTTCGGCCACCTCTTTCTGTATCATACCCGAACAGCAGGGAATATGTTCCTTGTAGTCGAGCACTTTGAAAAATATCTGACTGGATATATTATAAGGATAATTGCCAATCACACAAAACTGGTCCGGAAACAACTTGCCGAGATCCAGACGCAGAAAGTCTTCGGCCAAAATCTTGCCTTCCAAGACGGGGAAAGTTCTGTTCCAGGTAATCGACCGATTCCATATCCAGCTCCACTACTGTCAGATCGTGTCCTTTTTCCAGTAAGAATTGGGTGAGGACGCCCATCCCTGGGCCAATTTCCAGTACAGGTAACTGCTTGTAATCGGACAATGTATCTGCAATACCCTCAGCTATTTGCAGATCTTTCAGGAAATGTTGTCCTAATGCTTTTTTGGGCTTAACTAATCTCATCCACTTCTTTGGTGTAATGTGTTCGTATTTAAATATAATGCTTATCTTTGCAGGCGTACAAAAATACAACAAATAATTTAAAGTCATCTACGTATAATGGATTTTAAAGCAATTCTACGCACGTTTCTCAAGATAATTCTCCCGCTTGCATTCGGTTGTTTACTCCTTTGGTATCTATACAGTAAGATGGATATTGGCGAGATCTGGAATGTGATTCGTAATGGGAGTCCGCTATGAGATTATTCTTTTTCCCTTTTGTTTGGCTTGGGAGCCAATATTGTCCGGGATTGCGTTGGGGACTGCTGATTCGTTCGTTAGGTGATAAAGGTGAAGACCTGCAATGTGATTTATGCTGTGTTGGGGAATTATGCTGTGAACCTTGTGCTACCACGTGTCGGTGAAGTCTGGCGTTGCGGGATGATAACCAAATATGACAAGATCCCGTTTACCCGCCTGTTGGGGACGCTGCTGATCGACCGTGTGAGCGATACCATCATGGTCGGGCTGATCTAATGTCCATCATTATCTTCAATTTTGATTTTTTCCATAGTTTCTTTGCGAAGAACCCTGCGTTGCTGGATGGTTTTCAGTCCATGTTCAACTCGATATGGTTTATGTGGCCGGCGTAATTTTTATTGCCGGAATTTGGTTTATATTCATATATGAGTAACTTTACGCTGGTCAAAGAAAGCAAAGTCGATGTTGCAGAACGTCTGGGATGGAATGAAGAGCATCTGGCTGATGAAGCGTAAAAGGTCTTTTCGTTATTCAAACCCTGTTGATCTGGACAGGATATTTCCCTGTATTTCTACATCACTTTCTATGCTTTCGATTTTACCCGTGATTTGGGTGTGACGGTCGGTCTGATCGCTTTTACGATGAGTAGTATCGCTGTGGCGGTACCCGTGCAGGGGGGATTGGTCCGTGGCATTTTATGGTGATCGCCACTTTGATGTGCTTCGGAGTAAAAAACCGGTGCTGCGGCTTTTTGCTCTGGTGGTGCACGCCACGGGTGCAAACTGCCTGGCTCGGAATTACAGGACTGTTTGGTGTGGTGGCGCTACCTTTTTTGTAAAACAAAGGAATTGACAATGGACAATTGACAATTGACAATTAAATGCCCGGTTGTCCATTCGATATATAACATTAATTATTAACCTAATTGTCAATTGTTCATTGATTAAGTTGTCAATTGTCGAATTAAAAACGCAGTTTTATTTATGTCCGCAGAAATCAAAAATCTTTCTCCGCAGCCAGTTTGGGGTTATTTCTATGACCTTACGCAAATCCCTCGTCCGACCGGACATATGGAGGCTGTAACCCGTTTTATGGTAGCTTTTGGTAAAGGATTGGGATTGGAAACTTTGCAGGACGAAGTGGGAAACGTTTGATTCAAACCGGCTTCTCCGGGAATGGAAGGACACAAAACCGTGACCATGCAGTCTCACCTCGATATGGTTCCGCAGAAGAACTCTTCGGTAAACATGATTTTCTAACTGATCCGATCGATGCCCATATAGATGGAAATTGGTGAAAGCACGCGAAACGACATTGGGTGCTGCTTTTGCTATGGCTGTCCTGGCGGACAAGACATTGCTGCTGCTATGGCTTTACCATTAACTAGGAATGGATGGCGCAGTCAGGTTTGAACCAGGTTTTGAAAGGAAATCTGTTGAATGGATGGCGCGAGTTGTTTGTCGGGGTTGTGCTGGTGGCGCCGATCTGAATGTCTCCATGCAATTTAAAGGAAGATACTTATATTCCGGAGGGCGATATTTGCCGTGAAAATCAGCCTGACCGGCGAAGGGCGGTCACTCAGTGTGGATATTCATTTGGGACGTGCGAATGCCCGAATAAGCTGATGTTCCGTTTTTGAAAGGAGCCGTACGCGATTATGGGGCTCGTCTGTCATCTGTCGACGGCGGTTCGTTGCGCAACGCTATCGCGTGGCTTTTGCCGTAATAGCAATTCCTGGAATAATATTGAAGCTCTTTGGGAGCTTGTGTCCGATTATCGGGAATGTACCACTTCTGAATATAAGGGCATTGAACACAATATTAATTTTACGGCCGAAATGACCGATATGCCGGCAACTCTCTGATTCGGAAAGAGATTCAGGATGATCTGGATCAATGCGATAGAAGGTTGCCAGAACGGTGTGATCAGTATGCTGGTCGATTTTCCGGGTACGGTCGAATGTCACCACAAACTTGGCAATCGTCAAGTCCTCGAACGAAATGATCGAGATTCAAATTTTTGGTTCGCAGTTCGTCCGAGAGCCGCAAGGAAGCTGTTTGTTCGAGTTTGGAAAGTATTTTCTCTCTGGCCGGGGCGAAGGTGGAATATTCGGATGGTTACGGCGGATGGCAGCCGAATATCGATTCGCGGCTGATCCTGAAAATCATGCAGCAAGCTTATTTGGATTTGTCGGAAAGAAGCCGAGGCTAAGGTTATGCATGCCGGTTCAAGTGCGTATCATCCAGAATCCTACCCCAGATATGGACATGATCTCTATCGGTCCGGACTTGCAGCATCCGCATTCTCCTGACGAGCGTGTCAGCATTCCGTCTGTTGCCCGTA
>VOFG01002902.1_pt1 | contig 34310 bp, 57 predicted proteins | sample 5384171 | NCBI WGS metagenome assembly VOFG01 (sample SAMN12384726, study PRJNA508395) | human gut metagenome | isolation source: healthy gut F | host: Homo sapiens
TCGTTCAGTTGTGTGCTCCGGGGCGCATCGCCATTATCATGCTGGGCACGGCGATCCTGTCCTTCTTCGGCATCCACAACATTCACCAGCGCACCGCCATCACCGAAGGCGGCGTCATCGGCCTGGTGCTGCTGATGAACCACTGGCTGGGGGGTGCCGGCCTCGATTGCCTCGCCCCTGCTGGGTGCAGCCAGCTACGCTGGCGTTCAAGTTTCTGGGGTGGGACTTTCTGCTCTCGGCGGTATTGCCAGCGTCAGTCTGGCCGGCTTTTTACCGCCTCTGGGAGTGTCTGCCCCGATGCTGCGACTGACGCCCTACCCGCTGGCGGCGGCGGCAAGGCGGCGCGTTTGTCGGCATCGGCGTCGGGATCATCGTGCGGCAGGGCGGCTCCAGCGGCGGCGACGATGCCCTGGCGCTGGTCATCCACAAGCTGACGGGTGGGAAGCTTTCTCCCGCGCGTACCTTTTACCGATCTGACGGTGCTGCTTGCATCGCTGTCCTACATTCCGGTGCGCTGCATCGCGTTTTCGCTCGTCACGGTCACGGTGTCGTCCCTCCTCATCGACTGCGAAGGAGTACACCCCAAAAACGGCAAAAACAAATGTGTAAAAACGGCGGGAACGCTTGAACATGGGCCGGAATTGCGGTATAATAAAACCAATACCGCATAATTCCGGGTGCGGGTGCGGCGCAGCCTTGGCGTGCGCCCCTGCCGCTGCCTGCGGGATTGCTGCGTGAGATTTTTCTGCAAAAGCACCCAATGGAGGTTCACGATATGAAACTTATCCGCAAGCTTACGGCGCTGGCAATGGCGGTGCTGCTGGCCTTCACCCCTGACTGCATGCTCCCCCAAGGCGTGGGCACAGGACACCGTTGTCAAGCTGGTCAGGCGATGGGTCTGGTCGAGGAGTCCGAGGATGACGACACCGACACCACCGCAAGGCTGCCGCCGGCGGCAGCGTGGAATTTCCCGAGGGGATGGACACCAGCGCGGCCCGCGTTGTGACCTACCCGCAGGACAACACGCTGTATGTCTCCTTCAACAGCATTGCCAACCGCTCCACCGAGTATTTTGTGGCGGGCGGCGACAGCATGACGGTGACCGGCTGCGCCACGACCGAAGCCAGCAGCGAGAAATATATGTACTTTTAAGATCGCGTTCTGGGAGCTGAGCGACGACAAGACCAGCACCAGCTATGTGCAGGGGAACCGACGATCTACTACTGTGCGGACGGCAGCGCCTACCAGTACAATGTCACCGGCCTGACCCCAGGCAAGCAGTACAAGATCACGATCAGCTACGATAACGGCAACAAGTACTATGTCACCGGCGGCCTCAAGGTCGAGGGGCTGGGCAGCGAAGAGCTGAACACCTACGGCGAGGAAAGCACAAACAGCTGATAACACATACCGCCCGCGCCGCAGATGGTAGGGCGGTATTTTTTTGAAGCACAGGGAAAGTATACACAAAGAGGACGGACGGGGACAGCCCTGCCGGCAGGTTGTACAACGAGAGAGGATTTTACACTATGGATAAAAAAACAGCTGCGCAACACTGCTGCTGATCTGCGCCGCCTTTATCTGGGGCACGGCCTTTGTGGCGCAAAGTGTCGGCAGCGGCTACATAGGCGCATACACCTTTTTGGCCAGCCGCAGCTGGCTGGCCTGCGTCTTTCTGCTGGGGATGCTGCTTGTGCGCCGCGCCGGGCAGAAAAAGCGCGGCAGCGGCCTGCCCTTCTGGATCCACGGCAAAACGCTGGTGCTGGGCGGTATCTGCTGCGGCACGGCGCTGTTTGCGGCATCGGCGGCCCAGCAGATGGGCATCGGCACGACCAGCACGGCCAAGGCCGGCTTTATGACGGCGCTGTATGTGGTGCTGGTGCCGGTTCGGGGGTCTTTTGGGCAGCCGCCCCGGCATCAAGCTGTGGTGCTGCGTGGCGCCAGCGTGGTGGGGCTGTATCTGCTGCCTGGCGGGGCGCGATACCCTGGCCTGACCGGCGGCGAGTGGCAGTTGCTGCTCTGCGCCTTTTTTGTTCACGGCGCAGATTCTGCTGGTGAACCACTTCAGCCCCAAGCTGGACGGCATCCAGATGAGCTTTGCGCAGTTCTTTGTGGTGGCGGTGCTCTCCACCGTGTTTATGTTCGTTTTGAGACGCCGACCATTGCCCAGTTCCGCCTGGCGGCGGCGGGTCCATTGCCTACTGCGGCATCATGTCCAGTGGCGTGGCGTACACGCTGCAGATTGTCGGCCAGAAGGCGCTGGACCCGACCATTGCCAGTTTGGCTATGTGCTTGGAAAGCGTGTTCAGTGCCTTGGCCGGTTGGCTGATTCTGGGCGAGACGCTTTCCACCACCGAGCTGTGCGGCTGCTGCCTGATGTTTGCCGCCATCGTAGCCAGCCAGCTGCCGGACAAAAAGAAAGTTTAAAGTAAAGGCCCCTCTGCGAGAGGGCTCCCGCGACCGCACCTAAGACTTTCCCAAGGCCTCTACCCTATAGTCGCGCTTCGGCGGCAGTTCCCCCCCAGAGGGGGCCTTTAAAGCATCCATGAATGACTTGCGCATAATTTTCCGCTATGGCAAGCCCTACCGCCGGGACCTTTGGGCGGCTGGGGCTGATCTTTATTGAATGTATCTTTGAAATGATTATCCCCGTGCTGATGTCCACGCTGGTGGACGAGGGTGTGCCCAGCCATAACATGGCGATCATCCTGCGGCAGGGCGGGTTGATGGCACTCTGCGCGGTGCTGGCACTGATCACCGGCCTGCTGTATGCCCGCTATGCCGCCCGGTTCGCCAACGGCTTTGCGGCCGAGCTGCGCCTGGCCGAGTACGCCGCCGTGCAGAAATTCGACTTTGCCAACCTGGACCATTTTTCTCTGCGTCCCTCGTCACCCGCATGACCACCGACGCCACCGTGCTGCTCAACGCCATCAACGCAGGCCTGCGTCGCTGGTGCGCAACCCGGTCATGCTGGCCATGGGTCTGGGCATGGCATTTCTGCTCAGCCCCAAGCTGACGATTGTTTTCCTCATCACAACGCCTATTCTGACCATTTTGCTGACGCTCATCGTGTGCAAGGTCGGCCCGCTGTACGGCCGCCAGCAAAGCGCTGTCGACCACCTGAACAGCCGCATTCAGGAATCCCTCACCGCCATCCGCGCCATTAAAGGCGTTCGTGCGCGGCGATTATGAAAACGAGCAGTTCAACGCCGTCAACACTGAGTTGAGCGACGCCAGCACCGAGACCTTCCGTTACGCCGTGCTCAACCTGCCCGCGTTCCAGACCATCATGTACACAGCCATCGTCTGCATCATGTGGTTCGGCGGCGGGTTCATCCTGCAGGGCGACATGACGCGTCGGCCAGCTGACCGCCTTTTTGAGCTACGTTTTGCAGGTGCTCAACTCGGTCATGATGTTCTCTGGCGCGTTTTTGCAGATGACCCGCTCGCTGGCCAGCGCCCGCCGCATCCGCGAGGTGCTGACCGAGCAGCCCGACCTGGCCAATGCCGCCGATCCGTTGGACGGTGTGCCGAACGGTCAGATCGATTTCGAGGGCGTCAGCTTCAAGTATAACGCTGCGGCACAAAAAGTGCCCTGTCCGACATTACGCTGCACATCCCCGCCGGGAGACCGTGGGCATCATCGGCGGCACCGGCTCGGCCAAAACCACGCTGGTGCAGCTGATTCCCCGCCTTTACGACGCCACCGAGGGGTACGGTCATGGTCGGCGGCCGCGACGTGCGGGACTACGACCTGACCGCCCTGCGGGACGCCGTAGGCATTGTGCTGCAAAAGAACCTGCTGTTCTCCGGCACCATCCGGGACAACCTGAAATGGGGCAACCCTGACGCCACGGAGGAGGAGCTGTGGGCCGCCTGCCGCGCCGCTCACGCCGATGAATTTTTGGACCGCGTGCCCAGGACGGCCTGGATACCGACTTAGGGCAGGGCGGCGTCAACGTCTCCGGTGGGCAGAAGCAGCGCCTTTGCATTGCCCGTACCCTGCTGAAGCACCCGAAGGTGCTGATTTTCGACGACTCCACCAGCGCCGTGGATACTGCCACCGAGTCCGGCATCCGCCGCGCCCTGGCCGGAACTGACCGATGTGACCAAGCTGATTATCGCCCAGCGCATTTCCTCGGTGCAGAGCGCCGACCTCATTGTCATATTGGAGGATGGGCGCCTGCACGCCGTGGGCACCCACGCCGAGTTGCTGGAAAAGGATACGATCTATCAGGAAATTTACTATTCCCAGATGAAGGGAGGCGACCCCAGATGGCGAGTAAAAGAAAGCATACGGCGGTAAGCGCCCGCAGAACCTGCGGCGCACGCTGGGCAGTTCAGCGCCTATCTGGGCCGCCACCGCATCATGATCGGCCTGGTGGTGGCGCTGCTGGCGGCGGTCAGCGCCCTGGCCGCACTGTTTGGCACCTACATGATCCGCCCGGTAGTCAACGGCCTGCTGGAAAACGGCAGCAAAGCCTACCTGGCCGGGGCCGTGGGCCTTACCGCCTGTATTTATATCATTGGCGCGCTGTCCACACTGGGCTACACCCAGTTGATGGTGCGCGCCGCGCAAAAAGTACTGCAGGACATCCGCCAGGATCTGTTTGCGCATCTGCAGACCCTGCCGCTGCAGTACTTTGACACAAACCGCAACGGCGATTTGATGAGCCTTTTCACCAACGATGTGGACACGATCTCGGACGCGCTAAACAACAGCTTTGCTGTCGTTATCCAGACCTTTATCCAGGTCGCAGGCACCCTGATTGATGCTGTTTGTCCTCAACTGGCGGCTTTCGCTGCTGGTGGCGGTGGGCCATGGGCATGTTCTGGTACATCAACTTTTCCACCCAGCACAGCCGCGCCTTACTATGCGCAAGCAGCAAAGCAGCCTGGGCGAGCTGGACGCTTACATTGAGGAAATGATTGCCGGGCAGAAGGTGGTCAAGGTGTTCAACCACCAAAAGGCCGATATGGCCGAGTTTGCCGCCCGCAACGAAAAACTGCGCCTGGCCGGCACCGGCGCACAAAGCTATGCTGCCACGATGGTTCCCGCCGTCGTCAGCATCGGCTACATCAACTACGCGGTCATCGCGGTGCTGGGCGGCCTGATGGTCATGTGGGGCTGGACCGACCTGGGCAGCCTGGCCAGCTATCTGGTGTTTGTGCGCCAGACCACCCTGCCCATCAACCAGTTTACCCAGCAGGGCAACTTCCTGCTGGCGGCGCTGGCCGGTGCCGAGCGTATTTTTGCCGCCATGGAGCAGCCACCCGAAGTGGACGAGGGCACGGTAGAGTTGGTGAACGTGCGGGCGAACGCCAACGGCACCCTAACCGCCTGCCCCGATGTCACCGGCCGCTGGGCCTGGCGGGATGACCGCCCACCGGACGTAGCGCCTGGAGCCATTGCGCGGCGACGTGCGGTTCCATAACGTCAGCTTTCGGCTACACGCCGGAGCGGCTGATTTTGGAGGACCTTTCGCTGTACGCCAAGCCGGGGCAAAAGATTGCCTTTGTCGGCTCCACCGGCGCGGGCAAGACGACGATCACTAACCTGATCAACCGCTTTTACGATGTCACCGCCGGGTCCATCACCTACGACGGAATCGATGTGCGACTCATCCGCAAAAACGCGCTGCGCTCGTCTCTGGGCATCGTGCTGCAGGACACCCACCTGTTTACCGGCACGGTGGCGGACAACATCCGCTTTGGCAAGCTGGATGCCACGCAGAAGGAAATCGAGAAGGCCGCAAGGATTGCCAACGCGGACTCCTTCATCCGCCGCCTGCCGCAGGGCTACAACACGATGGTGACCGCCGACGGTGCCAACCTGAGCCAGGGCCAGCGCCAGCTGCTGGCCATTGCCCGCGCCGCCGTGGCAGACCCGCCAGTGCTGATTCTGGACGAAGCTACGTCCAGTATTGACACCCGAACCGAGGCGCTGATCAAAAAGGCATGGATAGCCTGATGGAGGGCCGCACGGTGTTTGTCATCGCGCACCGGCTTTCCACCGTGCGCAACGCCGATGATTATCGTGCTGGAGCATGGCCGCATCATTGAGCGCAGCGGCACCCATGACGCTGCTGCTGGAGAAAAGAGGCGAATATTACCAGCTCTATCACGGGATGTTTGAGCTGGCGTGACAGTTGGGCGCGGAGAGCCCCCAAAACCGCCGCATCGCCCGCTATATGGCATCTTATGTGTTTATATGAAGAACAAAATTATAAAACACAGCGGAAACCATATGCAAAAACTTAATATAATAAAGCTAAACCGATTTTCGGTATTGACTTTTTGCAGAGTGTGCTATAATTAAAAGCACGATGAAGCAGGAAACGCTCAAGGGCGATAGCACATGGGAACAATGGCGCTATTGCCCTTTTTGGTATCTGCCCGGCCGCTGCACGGCGGCGGGAAATTTGATGGAAAGGAAAGTAAACCATGAAAAAACTGTTTATGTTCGGTATGGCCTCCGTTATGGCCCTGTCTCTCGCTGCCTGCGGCGGCGCTGCTTCCACTGCGTCCTCCACGGCGGCTGCACCCGCTGACCCGCCTCCCTCTGAGGCTGCCTCTGCCGAGGCCACCGGCAAAAAGTGGGTCGTGGCCACCGATACGGTCTTTAAGCCCCTTGAGTACACCGATGCCTCCGGCAACTTTGTCGGCATTGATGTGGATATCCTCGCCGCCATCGCCGAGGATCAGGGCTTTGAGTATGAGCTGAAGAGCCTTGGCTGGGACGCCGCCATCGCGGCCTGCCAGTCCGGTCAGGCGGACGCCATGATCGCCGGTGCCTCCATCACCGACGAGCGCAAGGCGAGCGGCTGGATGTTCTCCGACGGCTACTATGATTCCAACCAGACGCTGACCGTGCCCGAGGACTCCGACATTGCCGGCTTTGCCGACCTGTCCGGCAAGAATGTTGCCGTCAAGACCGGCACGCAGGGCGCGTCCTACGCCGAGCCTCAGGACGAGTACGGCTTCACCATTACCTACTTTGAGGATTCCCCACGATGTACCAGGCTGTTCTGGGCGGCCAGTGCGTGGCTTGCTTCGAGGATACCCCCATCATGAAGGCTTCCATCAAGGACGGCGGCCTGGCCCTGAAGGTTTTGGACGATACCGCCAGTGACCCCGCCCCCTACGGTTTTGCGATCTTCAGCGCAGACAGCCAGGAACTGCTGGATATGTTCAACAAGGTACTTGGCCGACATCAAGGCCAACGGCAAGTATGACGAGATTCTGGCAAAGTACCTCGGCTAAACCATGAAAAAATACGCGGGGACGCCTGTTTTGCGGGCGGCCCCTTTTTGCGACCCAGGATCCCTCTTGGCCCCTGCGCGGAGAGCGGCTTTGCAAATCCAACCCCCGAAAGGAGTTCTGCGCCTTGATTTTTAAGATTCTTGCCAACTACGGCCCGCTGCTGCTGGCCGCCATGGGCCAAAACGCTGCTGCTGGCCCTGTGCGGCCTTTTCTTCGCCTGTCTGATCGGCCTGTTTGTGGGCATCCTCAGCGTTTTGAAAAAGCCGCGTCTGCAACATCATCGCCACGATCTTTGTCGATATTATCCGCGGCGTGCCGATGATCGTTCTGGCGTTCTTCGTCTATTTCGGCGTGCCGATGCTGATGAACGACAACCTGAACTGGGCAGCCATGACCGGCAGCAAATTCACCTTTACGGCGCTGCAGGCCGGCATCATCTGCCTGTCGCTGAACTGCGGTGCCTATATGGCCGAGATCATCCGCGCCGGTATCGAGAGCGTGGACAAGGGCCAGATGGAGGCCGCCCGCAGCCTTGGCCTGCCCGTACTGGAAGGCGATGTACAAGGTCGTGCTGCCGCAGGCCATCCGCACAATGATCCCCTCGATCATCAACCAGTTCATCATCACCCTCAAGGATACCTCGATCCTGTCGGTCATCGGCTTCCCTGAGCTGGTCAACACTGCCAAGAATGTGAACGCCAACATAATGCGCCTCGCTTGAGGTGTGGTTCATCGTCGGCGTCATGTACCTGATCGTCATCACGCTGCTGAAGATCTTTGCCAAGCGGATGGAAAGGAGGCTCAACCGTGGCCGTCAATAAGAACAATGTAAAAATTCATGTTGAGCATCTGAAGAAGAACTTCGGCAATCTGGAAGTTCTGCGCGATGTATCGACTGATATTTATGAAGGCGAGGTCGTTGTCGTCGGCCCCTCGGGAAGCGGCAAGTCCACCTTCCTGCGCTGCCTTAACCGGCTGGAGGAGATCACCGGCGGCACGGTCATCGTGGACGGCCACGACCTGACCGATAAAAAAGACCGACCTGAACAAGATGCGCGAGAATGTCGGCATGGTGTTCCAGCACTTCAACCTGTTCAACAACCTCAATGTCATGGGCAACATGACGCTGGCACCGGTCGAGCTGAAAAAAAGCCACCCGCTCCGAGGCTAGGGAGAAGGCGCTGCAGCTGCTGGATCGCGTGGGTCTGTCCGATAAGGCCGATGCCTACCCGGCGCAGCTGTCCGGCGGTCAGAAGCAGCGTGTCGCGATTGCGCGCGCGCTGGCCATGGACCCGGACATCATGCTGTTTGACGAGCCGACCTCGGCGCTGGACCCCGAGATGGTCGGCGAGGTGCTACAGGTCATGAAGCGCCTTGCCGCCGAGGGCATGACGATGGTCGTTGTCACGCACGAGATCGGTTTTGCACGCGAGGTTGCCAGCCGTGTTATCTTTATGGAGGGCGGCTACATCGTGGAGGAAAGGTACCCCGATGAAGTCATCAACCACCCGAAGCAGCCCCGCACGGTGGACTTCCTGAGCAAGGTGCTGTAACACAGCAAAATACGCCAAAGCGCCCCGCACCCACCGGTGGGGCGCTTCGTGTGGAAAGACGCATTTCCCCGGTGTACAATACGGGGAGGGACTTTACCGCCGCCGTATTGCACCCGGGGCGCAGGGTTTGCTACAATAAGGATAAGCGAAAGGAGCGTTTGCCAATGGAAAAATCAAAAGGCATTTCGGCTTCGGCTGTATGCGGCTGCCCATGCAGGGCGAGGAGGTCGATCTTGCCCAGACAAAGCAGATGGTCGATGCATTTTTGGCGCAGGGCTTCAACTATTTCGACACCGCGCACGGCTACATCGGCGGCAGAAGCGAGACGGCGCTCAGAACCTGCCTGACCAGTCGTTACCCGCGCGAAAGCTATGTCCTGACCGATAAGCTGTCCGGAGGCTTTTTTTGAAACCGAGGCCGACATCCGCCCGTTCTTTGCGCGCCAGCTTGCGGCCTGCGGTGTGGATTATTTTGACTTTACCTCATGCACTCCCAAAATGCCGAGAATTTTCAGCAATTCAAGGCGTGCCGCGCGTATGAGACGGCGTTCGACCTCAAGGCCGAGGGCAAGGTCCGCCATGTTGGCATCTCCTTCCACGACCAGGCCGAGGTGCTGGACCGGATCCTGACCGAGTATCCGCAGATCGAGGTCGTGCAGATCCAGTTCAACTATCTGGACTACGATGACATTGCCGTGCAGAGCCGCAAATGCTACGAGGTCTGCCGCCGGCACAATAAGCCGGTGCTTGTCATGGAGCCGGTCAAGGGCGGCAACCTGGTCAACCTGCCCAAGGACGCCGCCGCGGTGCTGGAATCGCTGCACGGCGGCAGCCCGGCCAGCTATGCCATCCGGTTTGCGGCGGGCTTCCCGGCATCATGATGGTGCTGTCCGGCATGAGCAATATGCAGCAGATGCAGGACAACCTCAGCTTTATGCGGGACTTTCAGCCGTTGAACGACACCGAGCGCGCCGCCGTTTCCAAGGTGGTGGAGATCTTCCGCAAGCAGAACCTGATCCCCTGCACAGCCTGCCGCTACTGTGTAGACGGCTGCCCGCAGCAGATCGCCATCCCCGACCTGTTCGCCATCATGAACACCAAGAACATCCACCACGACTGGAACGCCGATTATTACGAGGATGTCCACACCCGCCCCGGCACCCGCGCATCGGACTGCATCCGCTGCGGCAGATGCGAGCAGATCTGCCCCCAGCACCTGCCCATCCGCAAGCTGCTGCAGGATGTGGCGAAGGAGTTTGAAAAGTAACCACCGTACACAACACCCCCGCCCGCCTTCCTTATATAAATGGAAGGCAAGCGGGGGTGTTGTGTGTAATGCGGAATGTCGGACAGTCCGAACAAAACAAAAAAGGTCACTTACTTTCGTAAGTGACCTTTGGTGCGCCGGAAGCGACTCGAACCCCGACCTTCTGATTCGTAGTCAGACACTCTATCCAGCTGAGCTACCGGCGCATATTCTCTTGTGCGTTCCGCTCGAGAACGTGTTTTATTATAGCGTCATCCGGGGAGAAAGTCAACCCTTTTTTCAAAAAAAATTGAAAAAAGGCAAATGGGCAACTTGCCCTAAATTTCGCGGGGCAGGGAGAGCATTTCGGCCATTTGTCGTTGATTGTTGGGGTGCAGAGAATTGACAAATACTTTGCAACATTTTATAATAAAATAAATTCTGATATTGGCGATGGCGTTTGGGCCGCAGCCGCCATCGACTTTTTTATTCTTTTCAATGTGTGCGCCGTACACGAACAAGCGTGTGCGTACAGCGCGGATAGGGAAGGATTGACCCGGAATTGACCCCAATTTGTATTCCAATAAGAAACGGAGTGGCACTAAACCATGGCGAAGTACATCGTCAAGCGCGTGGCAATGGGCATTTTTCAGTGTGTTCATTGTTGCGACTCTTACCTTTTCATCATGAACCTGGTCCCCGGCGGTCCGTTCGTGGCTGAAAAGTCCATCAGCAAGGCAGCCCAGCAGGCTCTGGCCGAGAAATACGGTCTGGATAAGCCTCTGGGGGTGCAGTACCTTAACTATATGAACAGCCTGATCCACGGCGACATGGGCCTGAGCCTTAAAGCAGCGCGGCCGTACCGTCAACCAGATCATCTTCTCCAAGCTGCCGGTCTCTGCCCGCACCGCCGGTCTGGCCGTGCTGGTAGCGCCTCTGCGTCGGCATCCCGCTGGGCTGTCTGTCTGCGTATAACCGAGGAAAATGGGCTGACAACCTGATTATTGTGCTTCGCCACCTGCGGCATCGCCATCCCGAGCTTTATCTCAAGCGTTGTGCTTTTGTACACCTTCGGCATGAACCTGAAGCTGCTGCCCACCGTCGGCCTGAATGAGCCTGCGGCCTACATCATGCCGGTCACGGCGCTGGCGATCTATCCCACCGCCTACATCACCCGCCTGATGCGCTCGAGCCTTTTCGATGTCATGGGGCAGGATTACATGCGCACCGCCCGCGCCAAGGGCGTTTCCAGCGTGAAGATCCCTGTTCAAGCATGCGCTGCGCAACGCCATTCTGCCCGTCGTCACCTATGTCGGCCCGATGCTGGCCGGTTTGATGACCGGTTCCTTCGTGGTCGAGAAGATCTTCTCGATCCCGGGTCTGGGCCGCGACTTTGTGTCCGCCATCACCAACCGTGACTACATGATGATCATGGGCACCACCATTCTGCTGGCCGCCCCTCGTCATTGTGGCCAACGTGGTCGTTGATATTCTGTACAAGATCATCGACCCGCGCATCAAGCTGAAGTAAGGAGGAGCAGACAAAATGGAAAATCTGAAAAAAGAATCCGTTGAGCCTGCAACTCAACGTGGAGGATTTCGCCCCCGCATCCAACGACGAGAAAAAGAGCCTTGTCGTCATGCGCGAGAGCGTCAACTTCTGGAAGGGGACGGCCTGCGCCGTCTGCGCAAAAACAAGATCGCCATGGTCAGTCTGGTCGTCATTCTGCTCATCGCGTTTATGGCCTATGTTCTGCCGTCCTGTGGCCCTACAGCTATGAGCTGCAAATCAAGGGCAGCAACAACCTGGCCCCGTTTGAGTATTCTGCCGCCGAGCAGAAGCTCATCGACTCCGGCGAAAAGGTCTTCCCCCACATCCTGGGCACCGACCGTATGGGCCGTGACTTTGCCGTGCGTGTCATGATGGGCACCCGCGTCTCCCTGTCCGTCGGCCTGCTGGCCTCTGTGCTGGTCCTGCTCATCGGCGCGACCTACGGCGCCATCTCCGCATTTGCAGGCGGCTGGGTCGATAACATCATGATGCGTATCACCGATATTTTGTACACCATCCCGGACATCCTGCTCATCATCCTGCTGGCTATGGCCATCAAGGAACCGCTGGAGAACCTGGCTACCCAGCCCGGCTTTCGGCTGGATGCAGAAGCTTGGCCCCAACATGGTGTCCATCTTCATCATCTTCGCCCTGCTGTACTGGGTCGGCATGGCGCGTATCGTCCGCTCTCAGGTCCTGACGCTGAAGGAGAGCGAGTATGTCACCGCAGCCCGTGCGCTTGGGCGTCCGGCGGCCGCATCATCAAGAAGCATCTGCTGACGAACTGCATGGGCACCCTGATCGTCACCACCACCCTGCAGATCCCGTCCTCCATCTTTACCGAGAGCTACCTGAGCTTCCCGGTCTGGGCGTTGCGGCGCCCATGCCGTCTTTGGGCTCGCTTGCAACCGATGCCGTCAAGGGCATGAACACCTATCCCATGCTGCTGATCGCGCCCGCGCTGATGATCAGCATTATGATCCTTGTGTTCAACCTGTTCGGCGATGGTCTGCGCGATGCCTTTGACCCGAAACTGAAGAGCTAAAGGAAGGGAGGAAGAATCATGAGCGAAAAATTCTTGAGATCAAGGACGAACGCCTGTCCTTCTTCACCCCCGCCGGTGAGGTCAAGGCGCTGAACGGCGTTTCCTTCAGCATGAATCAGGGCGATGTGCTGGGCATTGTCGGCGAGTCCGGCTCCGGCAAGTCTGTCACGGCCTACTCCATTATGGGCCTGACCGCCTACCCCGGCCGTCTGGTTGGCGGTACGGTGTGGTTCAACGGCCACCAGATCGACAAGATGACCGAGAAGGAATTCCGCAAGATTCGCGGCAATGAGGTTTCGATCATCTTTCAGGACCCGATGACGAGCCTGAACCCGGTCTACACCATCGGCAACCAGATTGTTGAGGTCATCCGCCTGCACACCCAGAAATCCAAGCAGGAGGCGTGGGCCCGCGCCAAAGAGCTGCTGGAGCTGGTCGGCATCAACGAGCCGGAGCGCCGCCTGAAGCAGTACCCGCATGAGCTGTCCGGCGGTATGCGCCAGCGCGTGATGATTGCCATTGCACTGGCCTGTGAGCCGAAGCTGCTGATCGCTGACGAGCCGACCACCGCGCTGGATGTGACCATCCAGGCACAGATCTTGAACTGATGAACGACCTGCGCCACAAGCTGGGCATGAGCATCATCATGATCACCCACGACCTCGGTGTTGTCGCCCAGATGTGCGAGAAGATTGCCGTCATGTACGCCGGCCACATCGTTGAGTACGGCACGACCGATGAGATCTTCTACAACCCCCAGCACGAGTACACCAAGGGCTTGATCAACTCCATCCCCAAGCTGAACGCCGAGGAGAAGGAGCGCCTGGTGCCCATCGAGGGCCAGCCCGTTGACCTGCTGAACCCGCCGGCCGGCTGCCCCTTTGCACCCCGCTGCAAGAGCTGCATGAAGATCTGCCTGAGCAAGATGCCGCCCAAGACCGAACTGAGCGACACCCATTACACCCATTGCTGGCTGCGCCAGAAAGAAGAATTTGAGAAAGGGGGCAAAGCCGAATGAGTGAGCAGAAGAATCTGGTCGAGGTACAGCACCTGCAGCAGTATTTCCCCGCCGGCGGCGTGGGCAAGAACAAGCGCTATGTGCAGGCTGTGGACGACGTAAGCTTTGCCATTCGCAAGGGCGAGACCCTGGGCCTGGTCGGCGAGTCCGGCTGCGGTAAGACCACCACCGGCCGTACCCTGCTGCGTTTGTATGAGCCGACGGACGGCACCATCATCTATGACGGCAAGGTGCTGTTTGATAAAAAAAAAAGAAGATCGCGGTGGACATGCTGCCCTACCGCCGCCGTATGCAGATCGTGTTCCAGGACCCCTACGCCAGCCTGGACCCCCGCATGACCATCGGCGACATCGTCGGCGAGGGCATCGACATCCACCACCTGTGCGCCAACGCCAAGGAGCGCCATGACAAGATCATCTCCCTGCTGGAGCGTGTGGGCCTGAACAGTGAGCACGCCAACCGCTACCCGCACGAGTTTTCCGGCGGACAGCGGCAGCGCGTCGGCATCGCCCGCGCACTGGCTGTGAATCCCGAGTTCATCGTCTGCGACGAGCCTATTTCCGCGCTCGACGTTTCCATCCAGGCGCAGGTCGTCAACATGTTTGAGGACCTGCAGCAGGATATGGGCCTGACCTATCTGTTCATCGCCCATGACCTGAGCGTTGTCAAGCACATTTCCAACCGCATCGGCGTTATGTACCTAGGCAAGCTGGTTGGAGCTGGCCGACAGCTTTGAGCTGATCGCTCACAGCGTCCACCCCTACACCCGCAGCCTGATCTCGGCCATTCCGGTGGCGGACCCTGTGACGGCCCGCCAGAGCCACCGCATTGTGCTGCAGGGCGATGTGCCCAGCCCGCTGAACCCGCCGAGCGGCTGCCGCTTCCGCACCCGCTGCCCCTACGCCGATGAGCGCTGCGCCGCCGAGGTGCCCGAGTTCAGGAGGTCAGCAGCGGCCATTGGGCAGCCTGCCACCATCTGGATAAGGTAAAGCTTTAAGAATCTGTCCGCCGACTGATCTTCTTTATGTGTTCCTTTGGCTTGAAACTTCGATACGATACAGGGGCGGCTAAAAACCGCAGCCGCCTTGTGTTTTCGGGACAAAAATTCCTCTATGGCCGATAGAGAATGTAGGAAAAGTGTACGCGGTGGAGAAACATTCATTTGTGCGTCACCCAATTCGTTGCGCCGGTGAAACACAAACAAAATTTTCTATCAAAACAGTTACAAAAAAGTTACAGAACACTTGCAAATGCCGCTTTAGGGTACAAAAAAGTATAAATATTCAATCCGTTGGGGCCGCGCCCCTGCGGACACACAAAATGGGTATAAAGTATAATGAATTTGGAGGGTATTCCACATGAAGATGAAGAACATTGCTGCCGTGGCTATGGCTGGCTGCATGGCTGCTTCCTTGGCTGCCTGCGGTTCTCTGCAAGCTTCCACCAGCCTCCACCGAGACCAGCACCGCTGCATCCACCGAAGCCACCGGCGAAGGCACTGGCACTGCCAACGGTTTCACTGTCGAGTACGGACCTAACCCTGAGACCCTGGACCCCGGCCCTGAACAACGCAATCGACGGCGCCAACACCATCATCACCACCTTTGAGCCGCTGCTGCTCATCGATCAGAACAACGAGGTCGTTCCCGGCCAGGCTGAACTGCCTGACTGTCAGCGATGACGGTCTGGTCTGGACCTTCACGATGCGTGACGGCCTGAAGTGGAGCGATGGTTCCGACCTGACCGCGAAGGACTTTGAGTACTCCTTCAAGCGTCTGGCCGCGCCCGACACCGCTGCCCCCTACGGCGAGACCGTTGTCGGCATGATCGATGGCTATGAGGATGCCGTCGGCAACCCCGATGCAGACGGCAACATGACCACCGAGCCTGACTTCGACGCCCTGAATGTCGTTGCCAGCGAGGATGGCAAGACCCTGACCGTTCAGCTGTCTTACCCCTGCTCCTACTTTGACAAGCTCTGCGCTTTTGCCGCTATGAGCCCTGTCCAGGAGGCCACCATTGAGGCTAACGGCGATGCCTGGTGCACGAGCCCGATACCTTCATCTGCAACGGCCCCTACATGATCACCAATTGGGTCCCTTCCGAGCGTATTGTTCTGTCCAAGAACCCGAACTATGTTGGTGGCTGGGATTCCAGCAAGATCGTTTCCGACACCATCACCCTGCTCCTGCTGGAGGACTCCAGCGCTTCCTACGCCGCTTACAACAGCGGTGAGGCCCAGCTGGTCAAGGACGTTCCCACCGATGAGATCCCCAGCCTGACCAAGGCTGAGGACGGCGGCGACTTCTATGTCGACACCATCCTGGGCACCTACTACATCTCCCTGAACGACCAGAAGGAGCCGTTCACGGATGCCAAGGTCCGTAAGGCTTTGAGCCTGGCCATCGACCGTGACTACGTTGCCAACACCATCATGCAGGGCACCTACGACGCCGGATTACAATTCGTTGGCCCCGGCATCGTCGATGAGACCGGCATGTTCTACGACAACGCCAACGGCGGCAAGACCTACATCAGCGATGACTACGAGGCCAACCTCGAGGCTGCCAAGAGCCTGCTGGCCGAGGCCGGTTATCCCAATGGCGAAGGCTTCCCCCACCATCAGTACAGCGCCAACGATGCCGGTTACCACCCCCCGTTGCTGAGTACGTCCAGCAGGCTTGGGGCGACCTGGGTATCACCGTGAACATCGACAAGGTCGAGTGGGCCAGCTTCTGCCCCTGCGCCGCGCCGGCGACTATGATGCTTCCCGTAACGGCTGGGTCATGGACTACAACGATCCTTCCAACATGATCGAGCTGTTCACCACCACCAACGGCAACAACGATGGTAAGTACAGCAACCCTGAGTTCGATGCCGCAGTTGAGGCTTCCAAGGTTGCTGACAAGACGTCCACTTCAGAAGCTGCATGAGGCTGAGGACATCTTGATGGAGGACGCCTGCCATCCCGGTGGCTTACTACACCGACTTCTGGCTGCAGAGCCCCTCTCTGAAGGGCACCTGGCACAGCCCCTACGGCTACTGGTACCTGCAGTACGGTTATGTTGAGGAGTAATTTCCCCGGCATTGCCTGCTGACAAATAGCTGAATAACCGCACCCTTGATGCGTGAGCATTGGGGTGCGGTTTTTGTTTTATGGGCAGAACACCGGAAGCCGCCCCATGTCGCCCTATAAAAAAGATCAAAATGACAAAAGTGTTATAATCGACCCTTCCTGTTGTAATCGCAGGGCGGACAGGAGTATAATTGCTACTGTTCGCCGCTTTAAAGAACTGCGGTGGTAAACTATCTATTGTAAGATTTAGGAAGGAAAAAGCATCATGAAAATGCGCAACATTGCTGCAGCTGCTATGGCTGGCGCTCTGGCTGTGTCTCTGGCTGCCTGCGGTTCCTCCGCAAACACCGGCGCCGCCAACGCTACCGGCGAGGCTGCTGACGCTGCCGAAGCAGGTTCCACCGGTTTCACCGTCCAGCTCGGCCCCAACCCCGAGACCCTGGACCCGGCCCTGAACGCTGCCGTCGACGGCGGCAACACCCTCATCACCATCGAGGAGCCCCTGCTCATCATCGACGAGAACAACGAAGTCCAGCCCGGCCAGGCCGAGAGCTACGAAGTCAGCGACGACGGCCTGACCTGGACGTTCCATATGCGTGACGGCCTGAAGTGGAGCGACGGCTCTGACCTGACCGCTGCTGACTTTGAGTACAGCTTCAAGCGTCTGGCCAACCCCGACACCGCTGCCCCTATGCCGAGACCGTTGTCGGCATGATCGACGGCTACCAGGATGCCATCGGCAACCCCGACGAGGACGGCAACACCACCACCGACCCCGATTGGGATGCCCTGAACGTCCATGCCAGCGAGGACGGCAAGACCCTGACCGTCCAGCTGTCTTACCCTGTTCCTACTTTGATAAGCTGGCTTCCTTTGTGGCCACTTCTCCGGTACAGCAGGCTACCGTGGAGGCCAACGGCGACGCCTGGTGCACCGAGCCTGACACCTACGTCTGCAACGGCCCCTACATGATCACCGAGTGGACCCCCTCCGAGCGTATCGTTCTGAGCAAGAACCCCTACTACGTCGGCGGCTGGGATTCCAGCAAGATCGTCTCTGACACCATCACCCTGCTGCTGCTGGAGGATTCCAGCGCTTCCTACGCTGCTTACAACAGCGGCGAGGCCCAGCTGGTCAGGACGTCCCCACCGATGAGATCCCCAGCCTGACCAGGCCGAGGACGGCGGCGACTTCTACCTGGACGAGATCATGGGCACCTACTACATCTCCCTGAACGATCAGGAAGAGCCCTTCACCGACGTCCGCGTCCGTAAGGCTCTGAGCCTGGCCATCGACCGCGACTACGTTGCCAACACCATCATGCAGGGCATCTACACCCCCGCTACCGCTCTGGTAGGCCCCGGCATCGTGGACGAGAACGGCTACTTCATGGACAACGCCAACGGCGGCGAGCCCTACATCAGCGATGACTACGCGGCCAACCTCGAGGAAGCCAAGAGCCTGCTGGCTGAGGCCGGTTACCCGGATGGCGAGGGCTTCCCCACCATCACCTACAGCGCCAACGACGCCGGCTACCACATCCCCGTTGCCGAGTACCTGCAGCAGGCCTGGGGTGAGCTGGGCATCACCGTGAACATCGACAAGGTCGAGTGGGCCAGCTTCCTGCCGATGCGCCGCGCCGGTGACTATGACATCAGCCGCAACGGCTGGTCCATGGACTACAACGACCCCTCCAACATGCTGGAGCTGTTCACCACCAACAACGGCAACAACGACGGCAAGTACGCCAACCCCGAGTTCGACCAGGTCATTGAGGATTCCCGCGTTGCTGACAAGACTACTCACTTCGAGAAGCTGCACGAGGCCGAGGACATCCTGATGAACGATGCCGCCTGCATCCCCGTTGCTTACTACAACGACTTCTGGCTGCAGAGCCCCTCTCTGAAGGGCACCTGGCACAGCCCCTACGGCTACTGGTACCTGCAGTACGGTTATATCGAGGTAATTGATCTCCCGCATAACCATCCCCCTCATACTGAACCTCAAAAATCCCCCTTACCGTTTGGTGAGGGGATTTTTGCTAAAAAGGGCGGCCCCTGGAGGGGAGCCATTCATCCATATAAAACTTACGCGCCCAGGGTGGCCGCCATGACCGCCTTGATCGTGTGCATGCGGTTCTCGGCTTCCTGGAAGACGATGGACTGCGGGCCGTTGAAGACCTCATCGGTCACTTCCATGGCGTCGCGGTTGACTTTTCTCGCCCATCTCCTTGCCCACGGCGGTCTTGTGGTCGTGGTAGGCGGGCAGGCAGTGCATGAACACGGCGGCCTTGGCCTTCGCCATCAGCTCGGCGTTGACCTGATAGGGGGACAGGGCGTTGATGCGCTCGGCCCAGACTTCCACCGGCTCGCCCATGCTGACCCACACGTCGGTGTAGATGACATCCGCACCGGCCACAGCGTCGGTGTCCTCGGACAGGGTGATGCTGGCGCCGCTGCGCTCGGCAAACTCTTTGCACTTTTTCCACCAGGGCGGGGTCAGGCCAGTAAGCCTTGGGGGCGCAGGCCACGAAGTGCATGCCCATCTTGGCGCAGCCGATCATCAGGCTGTTGCCCATGTTGTAGCGGGCGTCGCCCATGTAGGCAAACTTGAGGCCCTGCAGCTTGCCGAAATGCTCCCGCAGGGTGAGGAAGTCGGCCAGGATCTGGGTGGGGTGGTACTCGTTGGTCAGGCCGTTCCAGACGGGCACGCTGGCATACCTGGCCAGCTCCTCCACGATGGCCTGGCCGTAGCCGCGGTACTCGATGCCCTCAAACATGCCGGAAAGCACCTGGGCGGTGTCGGCGATGGACTCCTTTGCCGATCTGGCTACCGGTGGGGTCCAGGTAGGTGGTGCCCATGCCCAGATCGTGAGCGGCGACCTCAAAGCTGCAGCGGGTGCGGGTGGAAGTTTTCTCAAAAATGAGCGCCACGTTTTTGCCGCGCAGCGTATCGTGGGGATGCCGGCCTTTTTTTGGCTTTCAGCTCAGCAGCCAGGTCCAGCAGGCTGCCGATCTCGGCCGGGGGTAAAGTCCAGCAGCGTTAAAAAAGTCGCGTCCGATCAGGTCCATGGTGGGGAACTCCTTTTTAAATATATACTGTATAATTGAATAATTATACATGCTATTATACCACTTTCCGTTGGGGTTGCAAGTGGTATAATAAAAAAAAGGATGGTAGAGGACAGACTGCCGACGGGGGGGGGCTGGCCCCCAGAGGGAGTTTGCCGCGAAGCGGGTGAGGGGTGGCTACTTTAGCAACGAGCGGCACGTGGGCCAGCCCCTCAGTCGGTTGCGCCGCCAACCGCTTACGCGGCCGGGCCCCTCTGTCGCTGCGCGACATCTCCCCGCACTGCGGGGAGTTACCCCTCAAGGGGAGCCTTTATAACCGGGAAAGGAAGTGCCCATGTCCAAAATCTTTTTTTCCATGTGGATGTCAACTCGGCGTTTTTGTCTTGGTCGGCCATCAAGCATCTGCGGGACGGCGAGGACGTGGACCTGCGCACCATCCCGGCGGTGGTGGGCGGCGACGAAGCCCAGCGCCATGGCGTTGTGCTGGCCAAGAGCGGCCCCGCCAAGAAATACGGCATCAAAACCGGCGAAAGCCTGTTTGCCGCCCGCACCAAGTGCCCGGGGCATCAAGGTGGTGCCGCCGGACTTCGACTTTTACGTGCAGAAGAGCAAGGCGATGATCGCGATTTTTGAAGATTATACGCCCGATGTTGAGCAGTACAGCATTGACGAAGCGTTTCTGGACATGACCGGGACCGAGGCACTGTTCGGCCCGCCGCTGACTGTGGCCCACGCCATCCGCCAGCGCATTTATAGGGGAGCTGGGGTTCACCGTCAACGTGGGCATAGCGCCCAACCGCCTGCTGGCCAAGATGGCCTCAGACTTTGAAAAGCCCGACAAGGTGCATACGCTCTTCCCCGAGGAAGTGCCCGCCAAGATGTGGCCGCTGCCGGTGGGCGACCTGTTCGGCGTCGGCCCCAGCGCAGCGCGGCGGCTGAACGCCTGGGGCGTGTATACCATCGGTGAGCTGGCGGCCATGGACCGCGACACGGCGGTGCGGCTGTTTGGTACCCGGGGCGACACGCTGTGGAACTACGCCAACGGCCGCGAGGCCGACCCGCTGACCAAGCAGCGCGCCAGGGACAACAGCTACGGCAACAGCGTGACGATGCCCGAAAGATCTGGAGAAGCCCGAACAGGCCGACGCCACGATGCTGGCGTTGTGTGACTCGGTAGGGCGGCGGCTGCGGCGGACGGCAAGACCGCCCGCGTGGTGACGGTGCAGCTGGTGGACAACGCGTTCCGCCGCACCAGCCACCAGACCACGCTGCCCAATCCGACCAACTCCACCGACCGGCTGTACCACGTGGCCGTCGAGCTGATGCGCCAGATGTGGCCCGCCCGGCCGGTGCGGCTGGTGGGCGTCAGCGCCGAAAACCAGCACCGACGACTTTGAGCAGATGGATCTATTTACCGACACCGCCCGGCTGGACAAACAAGAAAAGCTGGACCGCACCGCCGATGCCCTGCGGAAAAATTTGGCGGCGCCGTGGTGACCCGGGCCAAGCTTTTGATGGACGACGCAGAGAAGCCGAAAGCGCTTGGCGCGGCGAAAATAAAGATTGATAGTTTGTGCTTGACCGGCCCTGCCTACCTTGCGGCAGGGCCTTTTATCATGGGATTCTCCCGCAAGACTTTCCTTTTTTTGTGACCAAAAGGAAGCGAAAAAAAAGTCTCGCTGTTGCGAGGCAGCGCGCTTGGCGGCCGAAACGATGGCCGCCATCCAGCAGAGCTGGCTCGCTCGTGCGGTTCAAAGCCCCACTGGGGCTTTGATGCTGCGCGACCCAACCCGGCCAAGGGGCTACTCGCCCCTTGGAACCCCAAAAGAGAGGTCAGAGAAAAAAATCCTAAAAAATGCAGGAATGCTGCATTTTTCTTAACGGATTTTTCCTCTTCCCCGCATTGACCCTCCGGGGCCTAAATCACTCTACTTCCGTAAAATTGGCCCCGGAGGGGCCAGGACGGAGAGGGGCGGAAAGCGTTAAAACGTGCAGCACTCCTGCACGTTTTAGCTTTCCGTCACTCGACCCCCGCTTTGGGGGTTCCTAGGGGCGAGTAGCCCCTAGGCCGGGCCTCCCGCGCTATCGGAAGTAGCGGGGACTTTTTTCGGTTCCTTTTGGGTCTCCAAAAGGAACACATAAAAGCAGGATGCTGTTATAAAGAAGGGCCACCGCAGGGTGGTGGCCCTGACCAAGCCGCAACATAAAATAAAAAAAGAAACACCCCCCGTTCCCGGCAGGGGTGCCCTGAATAAGGAAAAAAAGTAGGAGGAGATTGGTTAAGTTATTTGCCCAGGTGCCAGATGTCGGCATCGTACTCCGGCAATGGTACGGTCGCTGCTGAACATGCCCGCCTTGGCGATGTTGATCAGGCACTTGCGGCGCCAGCCCAGCGGGTCGTAGGCGTAGTCGGCCAGGCCTGGCCCTTGCGCACCACGTAGGCGTTGAAGTCCGGCAGGGTCTGGAACCAATCCTTGTGGATCAGCTCGTCGTGCAGGCGCTGCAGGTTCTCGGCATTGCCGGCGGCCAGCATTTCGGGGCCGGTCAGGAAGTCAATGGCGCGGCGGATGTTGGGGTCGCCCTCGTACCACTGGGCGGCGCAGTAATCGGCGGCCTCGTAACGGTGGATGACCTGGTCGGAGGTCTGGCCGAAGATGTAGATATTGTCGTTGCCCACCTGCTGGCTGATCTCGACGTTGGCGCCGTCCATGGTGCCCAGGGTCAGGCGCCGTTCAGCATGAACTTCATGTTGCCGGTGCCGGAAGCCTCCTTGGAGGCCAGGGAGATCTGCTCGGACAGGTCGCAGGCGGGGATGAGCTTCTCGGCGGCGGTGACGTTGTAGTTCTCCACAAACACCACCTGCAGCCAGGGGCTGACCTCGGGGTCAGCGGCGATGACCTTGGACAGGGTCAGCAGGGCGTGGATGATGTCCTTTGGCGATGATGTACGCCGGGGCGGCCTTGGCGCCGAAGATGCTGACCAGCAGGGTAGCCGGGGTGTGGCCGGCCTTGATCTCGTAATACTGGTGGATGAGGTAGAGCAGGTTGAGCTGCTGGCGCTTGTACTCATGCAGGCGCTTGGACTGGATGTCGAACATGGCGTCGGTGTTGACGGTCACGCCCTGGGTGCGCTGCAGCCAGTCGGCCAGCGCCTTCTTGTTGTCAGCCTTCACCTTGGAGAAACGCTGCAGCATGTCCACGTCGTCCTTTGCAGGCCAGCAGCTTTTCCAGCTCAGTGGCATCCTTGCGGAAGCCGGAGCCGATGAGCTCCTCGATCAGGCTGGTCAGGGGCGGGGTCGCACTCCAGCAGCCAGCGGCGGAAGGTGATGCCGTTTGTCTTATTGTTGAATTTCTCGGGGTACAGCTCGTAGAAACCGTGCAGCTCGGAGTTCTTCAGGATCTCGGTGTGCAGGGGTAGGCCACGCCGTTGGTGGAGTGGGTGAAGTGGATGTCCATGTGGGCCATATGGACGCGGTCGTCTTTGTCGATGATGGCCAGGCTCTCGTCCTCGGTGCGGGTGCGGGCCAGCTCGTCCAGCTTCTCGATAATGGGCATCAGCTGCGGGACCACGGCATCCAGGTAGGCGCGGGGCCACTTCTCCAGGGCTTCGGCCAGGATGGTGTGGTTGGTGTAGGCGCAGGTCTTGGTGACAATTTCCACAGCTTCGTCAAATTCAATGCCCTTCTCGCCCAGCAGGCGGATCAGCTCGGGGATGACCATGCTGGGATGGGTGTCGTTGATCTGGATGGCGGCGTAGTCGGCCAGGTCGTGGTAGTTGCAGCCGCGGGCGGCGCACTCGGCCAGGATGAGCTGGGCACCGGCACTGACCATCAGGTATTGCTGGTAAACGCGCAGGCGGCGGCCGGCCTCGTCGCTGTCATCGGGGTACAGGAACAGCGTCAGGTTCTTGTCGATGTCGGTCTTGTCAAACTGGATGCCGTCATGGACAATCGTCTCATCGATGGTGTCCAGGTCGAACAGGTTCAGGGTGTTGGTGCGGCCCTGGTAGCCGGTGACGGCCAGCTTGTACAGGCGGGCGGTGTACTCCTTGCCGGCCAGCTCGACCGGGTAGGTAACGTCGGTCTTTTCGGCCCAGCTGTGGTTGGTCAGCCAGGGTCGGGCAGCTCGTTCTGCACGCCATTCGCGAAGGACTGGTGGAACAGGCCAAAGTGGTAACGCAGGCCCACGCCGTCGCCGGGCAGGTTGAGGGTGGCCAGCGAATCCAGGAAGCAGGCGGCCAGGCGGCCCAGACCGCCGTTGCCAAGGCTCGGCTCCGGCTCAACTTCCTCAATGTCGGACAGGTTCTTTTCCCGCAGCGGCCAAAAGCGTCGCGGACGTCATCGTACAGCCCTAAGTTGATCAGGTTGTTGGACAGCAGCTTGCCGATCAGGAACTCGGCGCTGATGTAGTAGAGCTTGCGGCCGGTGACGGGCCGGACCTTTTCGGCGCTCTGCTCGCGGACGATGTCCAGCAGGGCGAGATAGATCTCCTGGTCGGTGCTTTCGGCCAGGGCTTTGCCGGTCAGGGCTTCGATGGCAGCGGTCATATTCATAACGTATCCCTCCATGTGGTTTGCGTTTGGCTTTATGTTTGTTTGCTATGCTTAAGGTATACCACATTTTTTAGGGGCGGATTCTTTGCGTTATCCCCTGCAACTTATGGTACAATCCTATCATGGAGGGCGAAAACATGGAAAATCAACCAACTTTGCGGGAAACCAAAAAGCACGGCGCAGCGTGGTTCCCGTTCAACATCTATCCCTGCGCCATCCCGCAGGATTTTACCCAGGTGGCCCTGCACTGGCAGGACAGCATGGAGCTGGTGTTCGTAAAAAGGACGCGGCATCGTGCAGGCGGGTCTGACCAGCTACACCGCCGCGGCGGGGGGACATCTATGTGTTTGCCCCCGGCGTACTGCGCCCTGCGCCAGCTGGACAATGAGCGGATGGAGTACGAAAATATCATTTTCGATTTGGAGCTGCTGGGCGGCAGCGGCGACGTGGCGGCGGAAAAATACCTGCTGCCCTGCAAAGCGGCCGCCTGGCCCTGCCCATGCGTTTAACGCCCGATGATTGGAGTTATGACTGGGGCGGCAAACTGTCTGCACGCGCAGCCGAGGAATTTAATAAGATAAAGGACATTGGCTACGAGCTGTGCATAAAGGGCGAACTGCTGTTGTTTTTGGCGGCTTTAGTGGGCCGCATGAAGGTGACCTGCCCCCGTCGACAACGCCGACACCCGGCGGTTAAAGACGGCTTTGCAGCTGGTGGAGGAGCACTACATGGAAGATATTTCCATCGACCGCGCGGCCGCCGCCTGCGGGTGCAGTGCCAGCCACTTTATGCGGTGGTTCAAAGGCCATGACGGCCCAGAGCTTTTTACCCGCGTTTTTGAATGAGCACCGGCTCAATGCGGCGGCGGCGGCCTTACGCGCGGGGATGATACCGTGTTGGCGATTGCGGAAAGCTGCGGGTTTGAAAACCTTTCCTATTTTAATAGAATGTTTAAGAGGAAGTTTGGGTTGACACCCGGGAGTACCGCGGGAGATAATATGAATCGTGCGCCGCCCGGCGGTTGCCACCGTTCGCCCCTTTCCTTTTTTATCTTAACAACCGCCAAACAACTATATAAAGTTGTAAATACACCTTGATTTTTCGGTTTGCGCTGCGCTATAATACCACTATAAGTTGTACACACCAAAACTGCAGTGAAAGGAAAAATCACATGGAAGAAAACCAAACTGTCCCGGCAATGATTCCCGAGGGGGATTTTGCGGCGTTTCTGGAGGGGGAGAAGGTGGAAACGCTGTTGTCGCCGCTGGGGTATGCTTATTGCGCCGAGGGCCAGGACGCCGACCTCCGCGTGAAACGCCTGGAGCGCCTGGAAGTCACGGCCCGCCAGCGCGGCGCGACCCCGGCGCAGATGGAGGACTGGCACATGCTGCGAAACCGCGAGTTGGACGTCGAGTGGATGCTCAACCGCGACTCCGGTGCGCAGCAAGGCACGTTGGTGGCACTGCAAGGCAGCCCGCTGCAAACCATCGCCAGCGTGCAGCCCCGCGAGGCCGAGTATCTCGCGGAACCCTACCTGCCCCGCGGCATGATCACCATCCTGGCCGGGCACGCGGGCCAGGGCAAAACCACGCTGGCACTCTGGCTGGCCAGTCACGTGTCCAACGGCGACCTGATGCCCGGCGGCAAGCCCGGCAACGTCTACTATTTCACTACCGAAAAACGACGAAAGCATCGTGCTGCGCCCCCGCCTGGAAGCCATGGACGCCCGGCTGGACAGGGTCATGGTCATGCGGTCCGATGCCCGCCAGCTGACCCTGACCGACCCGCGGCTGTTTGAGATGCACAAAATTTTCGATGGCAAGCCGGACCTCATCGTATTTGACCCTGTGCAAAGCTACGTGGGCAAAAAGCTGGACATGAACCGTACCGACGATGTGCGCTTCATGATGGACAACCTGAACAAGCTGCTGCACGCCACCAACGCCGCTGTGGTGCTGATTTGCCACACCAAAAAAGCCCCGATGGGCTTTAACGGGCGGCCCTGCGAGCTGATCAACGGCTCCAGCGATTTCGTCAACGCGGCCCGCAGCGTCTGCTTTTTGGGGCGCGATCCCCGCCCGGCCGGACGTCTGCGTGGTGGCCCAGGAGAAGAACTCGCTGGGGCTGCCGGGGCCAGCCTGGCCTTTACCATCGGTGAGGACGGCGCGGTGCATTGGAGCGACGAGGAATGTGAGCTGACCGCCGCGCAGATTTTTGACTTACAGCGACGAAAAGCGCCGCCACGCCGCCCGCCCCAGCGAGCGGGCCCAGGCGGTGATGCGCCGGATCTGCTGGCAAAAACGAAAAAATGCAAAAGCAGCGATATTTTAGCGGCCTGTGAGAAACAGGGGCATCAGCCGCGCAACGGTCTACCGTGCGCGGAGGGAATTAAATACAGGAAACAGCAGCGGCAGGAAAAATATTGGAGCCTGCCCGATGCGTCTCAAATGGATACCACCGGTGCAGGGAAAGTGAGATTTGAGACATATTGATATAATACGTTGGTATGATGTTTATTACAAATAAATAAGTCTCATGGCTTATAAGATGAGACTTATTTTGCAGGGGCGTTTGCGTGCGGCCGCAACTTGGCGGGCGCTTGGTGCAAAAATAACAGATACGGTCGTTTCTCTATTGGCAATATGTCTCACTTTATTTTAGTTGAGACATAATAAATACATAGATACGTATAATTCTCATGTCTCATTTCTTACTCTATCCAGCAATACGAAATGATACATATAGGGCAGGCCGGAAAGCACTTTTACAGTTACAAGGTATTACCCTATACCTTGTAACTGTAAAGTGCTTTCCGCTTTCCACCGCCAGGCCACCCAAAAACACGACAAAAAGCAAGCGCTTTCACTCGAAAACGGTTGCGCACGGGCGGGGAATCAGGTATAATGAAAACATCTTGCACAATCTTAAGGAGCGATTGCATCATGAATTGGCAGCAAGCCTGGAACTGCCTTACTATAACGGCACCGACCTGGGTGCCAACTATTAACGCCTGCGGCTACCACCTTTAAGCTGTGGGCCCCCACGGCGGCGGCCGTCACGGTGGAGCTGTTTGCCACCGGCACCGACGCCGAGCCAAACGCCCACCACCTGGGCGCACATCATTTGCAGTGGGAGCGGGACGGCGTGTGGAGCCTGACGCTTTCCGGCGACTGGAAAAACACTACTACCTTTACCATTTGCAATTCCACGACGGCCGCACCGCCGATGCCGTTTACGCCCGCACGGCCGGGGCCAACGGGCAGCGCGCCATGGTGCTGGATCTGGACGCCGCGGCCCCCGAGGGTTGGGCCGAGGACAAGCGCCCGGTCATCCCGCCCCACGCCCGCAGCGTGTGGGAGGTACACGTGGCGGCCTTTTCCGCCGACGACCACAGCGGTGTGCCCGCCGAATACCGCGGCAAATTCATGGGCTTCGTACCCGGGGACACCACGCTGAACGGCGACGGCGTGCACCCCACCTGCCTGAACTACCTGAAAAATCTGGGCGTCAGCCACGTGCAGCTGCAGCCCATTTTCGACTACGAGACCGTGGACGAATCTCGCCCCGACGGCGGCTACAACTGGGGCTACGACCCCCAGAACTACAACGTGCCCGAGGGCAGCTTTGCCACCGACCCGTTCCACGGCGAGGTGCGCGTGCGGAGTGCCGCGCCATGGTCGCCGCGCTGCACCGCGCGGGGCTGGGCGTCGTGATGGACGTGGTGTACAACCACACCTACCACAGCGAGAGCAATCTGGAGCGCACCGTGCCCGGCTACTGGAACCGCCGCTGGCCCAACGGCATGATGACCAACGGCTCCGGCTGCGGCTGTGACCTGGCCAGCGAGCGGCCCATGGTACGGAAATACATCGTGGATTCGATACTTTATTGGGCGCAGACCTACCACATCGACGGTTTCCGCTTTGACCTGATGGCGCTGGAAGACGTGGACACGATGAACGCCATCCGCGCCGCGCTGGACGCTTTGCCCGGCGGGCAGGACATCTTGCTTTACGGCGAGCCGTGGCAGGGCGGCAGTACCAACTTTGAGGGCGGCGCCCGCCCGGCGGACAAGCGCGCCCTGGACGCGCTGAACGACCGCATCGGCTTTTTCTGCGATGACACGCGGGATTCCATCAAGGGCAACGTCTTTGACGCGGGCAACGCCGGCTACGTGAACGGCGCACCCCAGCACGGTTACGAGGTGCTGCACAGCATCGGCGCGTGGCGCGGCGGCCAGCACGGCTACTGGCCCCGCCAGGCCGGGCAGGTGGTGCAGTACATCTCCGCCCACGACAATCTGACCCTGTGGGACAAGCTGGCGGCGGTGGGCCGCCGCGGGGACTACGACGCCCCCTGATGCCGAGCTGCTGGCGCAGAACCGTCTGGCGGCGGGCATCTACCTGACCTGCCAGGGCCTGCCCTTTATGCAGGCGGGCGATGGGGCCGCACCAAGCACGGCGACCACAACAGCTACAAAAGGCCCGCTGGAGACCAACAAGCTGGACTGGACGCGGGCGCACCGCCCGGAATTTGCCGCATTAACGGCATTTTATCGCGGTATGCTGGCCATCCGCCGCACCTGCGCCCGCATTGCCGGGGCCTACGGCGAGCCGCAGCCCCTTTGTGCTGGCACTGCAGGGGTGGCTCATCGGGTTCATCCCCGAAAGCCCCGACCCCCAAGGATGTGGTGGTCGTCTACTACAACCCCGAGCGCACCCACCAGTGGGTCAGCCTGCCCATCGGCAGCTGGCGCAAGCTGGCCGACGGCGTGCACGCCGGTACGAACCCCTTTGGCCCAATCTATCGCGATGCCATGGAGCTGCCGCCGGTGAGCGTGACGGTGCTGAGGCTGGAACAGTGACATAAAAAAATAGCAGCAAATAAAGGCTCCCCTTGAGGGAGCTCCCGCGCCAGCGGGTGAGGGGTGGCTACTTTGGCCAACGCTGTGTGGATACAATTACTCCGCACAAAGGGCCACCCCTCAGTCACCTATCGGTGACAGCTCCCCTCCGGGGGAGCCTTTTTATTTGAAATTATTCCTCGTCGTCCTCTTCCAAAATTTCCTGGGCGATCTCGCCGCGGGGGCGGCGGGTGTCCATGGCCATTTTTCGATCAGACGATGGGCCTCGGTCTCGGTGTAGTGCTTTTCTCAATCAGGTAGCACTTGGCACGGTCCACCAGGCGCAGCTGCGCGATCTTATCCAGCAGCTTAGCGTTTTTCGGCCCGCAGCACAGCCAGGCGCTTGTAGTTGCTGGCGGCCAGCTGCACGGCCTGCCGGAACTGCGCCCCGGTGAACGGTTTGCCCAGCACCAGCACGCCGAACTCCTGCAATTTGTCGGCGATCTGGTCGGCGGTGGCGGTCTTGGTCAGCAGGATGACGCCCGCGTCGGTCTTGGTCACGGCATCGGTGCCCAGCTCGTGGCCGAACTCATCCGGCAGCGGCGCGTTGATGACGATGACCTCAAAGTCCTTGGCGTCCATCTGGCGGCGTGCCTCGCCGCCGCTGGCAGCCATCGCGGGCGGGTGTAGCCCAAATCGGCCATGTGCCGGGCCAGGTATTCGTTAGCATTGTTGCCCGCTGATACGATCAGAGCTCGTGGCATGGGTACGCCCCTTTCCGATTTTTGTAAATCGGGGTGTCAAATCACCAAAAATCCATGGGTGCGTTCCCAAACGGCGGGGTCGGGGGCGTTCTCGTAGCCGTGGCAAAGCTGGGTCTGGTACTCAAAATATTTGTTCTGCAGGGCCAGCGGCAGCTCGGCGGCGATAAAGTCGCTCTGGGCCGCCACGGTGATGGCCTCCCGCAAACTGTGGGGCAGGCTCTCCAAAACCAACGGCTGCGCTGGGGTGGAACAGGTTGCGGTTCACCGGCTCCGGCAGGGGCAGTTTGTTCGCAATGCCATCCAACCCGGCAGCCAAAATCAACCCTATAACGAGATAGGGGTTGCCGGCAGGGTCAGGCCCGCGCAGCTCCACACGGCAGAGGTCGCCCGCTGGCGCTGGGCAGGCGCACCAGCTGGCTGCGGTTCTGGCGGCTCCAGCTCACATACAGCGGGGCTTCGTTGGCGCCCAGCCGGGCGTAGGAATTGGGCACCGGATTGCAGAAAGGCCGTCAGCTCCCGGGCGTGGGCCAGGATGCCCGCCACAAAAATGCCCGGCCTCACTGTCGGGGGTCAGGTCGCCTGTCAAACAGGTTTTGCCGTCCCGGACAGCGAGACATATTTACATGCAGGCCGTTGCCGCTCTGGTCGGCAGGGGCTTGGGCATGAAGCTGGCAACAGACCGTTGCGGGCCGCAATGGCCTTGACGGTGCTCTTGAAGGTGTTCAGATTGTCGGCGGATTTCAGCGCAGTCGTGTAGCGGAAGCAGACCTCGTTCTGGCCGGGCCGCTCTCGTGGTGGCTGTGCTCGGGGCTGCAGGCCCATTTCCTCGATGGACAGGCAGATGTCGCGGCGCAGGTTCTCGCCCTGTCCAGCGGCGGAATGTCAAAATAGCCGCCGTGGTCCAGCGGAATATGCGTAGGATTGCCGTTTTCGTCCGTCTCGAACAGATAAAATTCACATTCGCAGCCCACATTGCAGGTCAGGCCCATGGCGCGGGCGCGCTTGACGACGGATTGCAGGTAGCCGCGGCAGTTGCCCTCAAACGGTTTGCCGTTGGGCAGCGTGATGTCGCAGTACATGCGGATGACGCGGCCCTCGGTGGGGCGCCAGGGCAGCACGGTGGCGGTGTCGGGGTCGGGCCAGAGGACCAGGTCTCTCCTCCATGTTCATGAACCCGGCGATGGACGAGCCGTCGAAGCTGATGCCCTGCTCAAACGCGCGGGGCAGCTCGCTGGCAAACAGCGAGACGTTTTTCTGGTTGCCGAAGATGTCGCAGAACGTCAATTTGACGAACTTGACGTCGTTATCCTCGACAAAATTGAGGATGTCTTGTGCGGTACGTTTCATGGGGGACCTAATAGATAAAATAATAGAAAGGGGCTCCCCTCAAGGGGAAATTTTGAACCGCGCGGCAGGCGGACATACTCGAAAGGCCCACCGGGTTGGGGCGGGCCTTTCGAGCTGGTGTAAGAAATAGGAAAAAGGAGAATGGCGTGAGGACGCGGGAAAAGGGAATGGCGTCTGGGGCTTGCTGCTTGCCGCAAACCCGCGTTCGTGGGGGCCGACAGCAGAGGAAGCGGCCTTCGCTCTTCCGCCCCAGAGCCTGTTGTTTTATACCGAGGTATTACTCGGTATAAAACAACATACGAGAGTAGCACGGCAGCGGCCAGTAAGTCCTCGTCGACCAGTTCTTCGGCCTTGTCGGCGGCGGCGCGCAGCGCATCCATCGCGGGGATGACCTCATCATGGAAGGCGTGTGCCTTGGCGGCTTCGTTGTCCATGTCGCTGACCTTGTCGGTCACGGCCTTCAGGTCGTCGGCGGCATCGGACATCTCATCGGTGTATTTGCTAAGCGCGACCAGCACCTTGCTCTCGGCCTTGGTGGAGATGCCCTCCACAGCGGCGGCCTTGGCGGCGGCAGAGCTGGCCAGCTCGCCCATGTAGGCGGACGCGGCGGGGATCAGCTGCTTGTTGGCGATCTTGAGCATCGTGCGGGCCTCGATGTTGAGGATCTTGGAGTAATGCTCCAGCTCGACCTCGTAGCGGCTGAGCATCTCGGTCTTGGTCAGGACGCCGAATTCTTCCATCAGTTCGATGTTCTTCTCGTCCTTCAGGGCGATCATAGCGTCCGGGGGTGCACTTGCGGTTGGGCAGGCCGCGGCGCTCGGCCTCCGGCTTCCCAGGCATCGCTGTAGCCGTTGCCGTTGAAGATCACGCGGCGATGCTCGTTCAGCGTCTTTTTGACCCATGCGGCGGCAGCGCACTCCAAAGTCGGCAGCGCCGGCTGGTCTCGGCAACGAACCTTCAGCGCCTTGGCAACGGCGGTGTTCAGGATGGTGTTGGCGTCCGACAGGTTCTCGGCCGAGCCGGGCATACGGAATTCAAACTTATTCCCGGTAAAGGCAAAGGGCGAGGTCCGGTTGCGGTCGGTGGTGTCCTTTGCTGAACTTGGGCAGTACGTCGACGCCCAGGTCCATCTTCATCTTGACGGGGCCGGCGTAGGGAGAATCCGAGCAGACGGCGTCGATGACGGCCTCCAGCTCCTCACCCACAAAGATCGAGATGATGGCCGGGGGGCCTCGTTGGCGCCCAGACGATGGTCGTTGCCCGGGGGTGGCGACGGAGGTGCGCAGCAGGTCGGCGTACTCGTCAACCGCCTTGACGACGGCGGACAGGAACACCATGAACTGCAGGTTCTCCATCGGGGTATCGCCGGGGTCGAGCAGGTTCTCGTCTTGGTGCTGAGGGACCAGTTATTGTGCTTGCCGCTGCCGTTGACCCCCGCGAACGGCTTTTCGTGCAGAAGGCAGACCAGGCCGTGCTTGCTGGCGATCTTCTTCATCATCTCCATCGTCAGCAGGTTGTGGTCGATGGCGACATTGGTGGTGTCAAAAGATGGGGGCCAGCTCATGCTGGGCGGGCGCCACCTCGTTATGCTCGGTCTTGGCCATCACACCCCGCCTCCACAGCTCCTCGTCCAGCTCCTTCATATAGGCCATCACCCGGGGCTTTATGGTGCCAAAGTAGTGGTCATCCAGCTCCTGCCCCTTGGGGGCCATCGCCCCAAAGAGGGTCCGCCCGGTGTAGCGCAGGTCCCGGCGCTGCTCATACAGCTCCTTCGGGATGAGGAAATACTCCTGCTCCGCGCCCACGGTGGGGGTCACGGCGGTCACATCGGCCCAGCCCATCGCCCGCAGGAAGCGTACCGCCTCCCGGTTGAGGGCATGCATACTGCGCAGCAGGGGGGTCTTTTTATCCAGTGCCTCGCCGGTGTAGCTGCAAAAGGCCGTGGGGATATACAGGCAGTCATCCTTGATGAAGGCGGGGCTGGTGGGGTCCCAGGCGGTGTAGCCCCGCGCCTCAAAGGTGGCCCGCAGGCCGCCGCTGGGAAAGCTGCTGGCATCCGGCTCCCCCTTGATGAGCTAGTGTTATGCCTTTATTATACGTTGTGCATCGCAAATTGCAACTGGCGATGTGACGAAAAACAGGAACGACTTTAAGTGGAAAACTGGATGTTTTGTGAACTGTGCGCGGGGACGAATTGTGGTATACTCTTACCATAATAAGGAGGGGTCCCCCATGGAAATCGAACGCAAATGGATGGTCACAACTGGCCGGATGAGAAAAAGCTTCCCGATGACCGAGACTTATCAGATGGACCAGGGCTATATCAGCGTGCGCCCCACGGTGCGCATCCGCCGCGAGGCATTGCAGGGGCGGCCGCACCGCGCTGGTGCTTTGCTTTTAAGGGTGCGGGCACTTTAAGCCGCGAGGAAATTGAAACCGAAATCGATGCAGACCTGTTCGCCAGACTGGAGCACCTCATCGGCAAGCCCCTTATTAAAAAGGAACGCCGCAGCTATCGGCTGCCCGACGGCCTGACCCTGGAAGTCAACTGCGTGGACAAGGGCCTGCCCACGGCGTTCTGGTATGCCGAGGTGGAGTACAAGACCGAGGCCCAGGCCCTCGCCTGGGACCCCGCCGCCGTCGGCCTGGGGGACTACCTCAGCGACGAGTGCACTGGCAAGCCCGGCAGCAGCATGGGCGACTACTGGCAGCAGACCCGGCTGGGCGGTTGAACCTTATATTTGTAAAATCTTGCCGCCCGGCTTTACAAACGGTAACAAAACGGATACAATAATAAGTAACTACAAAACCGAAAAGGGGAACTGTGAATGAAACGCAAGCTCTAGTCCTGGCGACGCTGCTGGCGCTGTGCGTGCCTGCTGGCGGCCTGCAAAAAAATCGGATGACACCATCTCCACCCCCGCCTCCACGGCAACATCCTCTGCCGGGCCGGGAGGCTACCCTGAGCCGACCCCTGCCGCC
>VOFG01003044.1_pt1 | contig 34247 bp, 43 predicted proteins | sample 5384171 | NCBI WGS metagenome assembly VOFG01 (sample SAMN12384726, study PRJNA508395) | human gut metagenome | isolation source: healthy gut F | host: Homo sapiens
GCCAGTAGACATCCGCAATATACATATCGTCGTCCTGCGGCGCGATGGCGAGAGAATCTGCAAACGCGCGGATTGCGCCGTCATATTTCCGCATCAGATAGCGCGCCATGCCGATGCGATAGCGCGACATGACGCTCACGCCGTCCGCCTGTTCGCAGCGGGTATAATCCGCGAGCGCCCGTTCAAATTGCAGCGTATCGAGATACTTGGGGCCGCGCCTGCGATAGGCGTCCATGCGCGCCGGTTCCAGCGCGATGGCCTGTGTCAGAGCGTCAATCGCCTCCCGGAAGCGCAGCTGCCAGCACAGCGCATCCGCCAGCTCCAAAAGAGTTTCATACGTCCGCGGCTTTGCACGGCAGGCGAGAATTTCGTCCGTGTCGGAAAGTCTATGCGGCAGATTCTCAAACTGGCTTTCGTGCGACGCATGAACATCCGCAAAGTATTTTCCCATATTACCCCTCCAAAATGGTTTCTTTTTCTGGCGGTCAGCCAGAGACTGATCAGGTAAACTGCCAGGCATAGCAGCATGACGCACACGCCGGGTGCCAGCAGATATTGGTACGCGCCCCGCAGAAACGCGCCGCGCTTATACGCAAAATTGACCATCGTGCCCCACGTCCGGGCGATAGAGATCGCCAAGCCCCAGAAATGAGAGCGTCGACTCCATCATAATGCAGCTGTTCACCCCGAGCAGAAAGCGCGAGAGCAGCACGTCCGACAGATTCGGCAGGATGTGCCGCACGGCAATATGGGCGCGGCTGTAGCCGAGAATCCGGCAGCTTTCGATAAATGGCTGTGTGTGCAGCTGCAAAAACCTTTGCGCGTACGGCGCGCGCCGTGCCGACCCAGCTGAACGCCGCGATCAGGACGATCAGGTGCGCAGCAGAGCTGCCAAAAAACGTCGCCAAAACGATGAGCGTAATGAGCTTTGGAAGCAGCACAAAAAATCTGAATCAGGCCATTGAAAATCTGCCCGATCCAGCCGCGGAAGCTCCCCAAAATCCCGATCCCTGCCCCCAGAATCAGCGTCAGAATACTGCTCAAGACGCCGACCAGCAGCGTCTGCCGTGTGCCATAGACAAGCTCCGTAAAATGTCATAGCCCATCGCGTTTGTGCCGAGCAGATGCTCCCGGCTTATGGGGAGCCACTTCGTGAACAGCTCTTTTTGCTCATAGTTTGTAAAAAGTCTCGGGTGCAAATGCAGCCCACGCAAAAACGGTCAGCAGCAAGAGCCCCAAAATGAGCGGAAAAAGTCCTTTCTTTTCTCATCCTTTGCCCTCCAATCTCCGCTTTGGATCAAGGAGCAGACACAGAAAATCGGTAAGCAGAATCGACAGCACCATGATGCACGTCGTCACAAACAAAATGCCCTGCATGAGCGGATAATCGAGCGTATAGACTGCCTCCGTCAGCAGCGAACCCATCCCGCCGATGGAGAAAATTTTCTCAATCACGACCGAGCCGCCCACGCAGAGCGACACGCTCACGCCGAGCATCGTAAGAAACGGCTGCACGATTGAGCGCAGGAGATAATCCCGGCGGATGACTCTGTCCGGAAGGCCCCGCTGCTTCGCGTATAAAATGTCTTTCCCGTCCGACGCGCTTGCCGCCATGTTGCGCACGAGCAGATACCGACTTGGAAGCGCCGCCAGCGTTAAGGTTCCGACCGGCAGCAGCAGATGCAGCGCTCTGTCCCGTACATACCCCGCCGTTCCGCGCACAGCCTCCGGAGAATTGAGCCCGGTATAGGGTAGCCACCGGTTTTGAAAGCAGAACACGATCATCAGTCCCAGTCCAATTAAAAAACGTCGGCACGGCGTTGAGAATAATCAGCGCCGTTGTAGAAAAGCGGTCGGCAAGTGACTCTTTTTTATAGCCGCACCGAAGTCCCCAGAAAAGGCCAATCCCCGCTGAAAGCAGTACCGCCGGGACCGTGATTTGCAGCGTATAGCCGATTTTTCGCCGATGAGCGCTGAGACGGTGGCGTCCTTTTTATACGAATACCCGAGCGTCCCGTCCAGCAGCGACCGCAGATAGAAGCCAAACTGCGCTGCAAGCGGCTTGTTCAGATGCAGTGCATCCTCGTAAAACGCCACCTGCGCGGGCGTCACATCCTGCTCGGAAAAGCCCGTTAAGTATGCCACAGGGTTGCCCGGCAGCAGACGCGGCAGGAAGAAATTCAGAACCACGACCAGCAGAAAGCACACGAGCGCGAGCCGCATATTTTTTCTGTAATCCTTCACGCCCGCACCTCTTTCAGCCGGTGGTCTTCGTCAAACGCATAGACCGTATCACAATTAAAAATCCGTCAGCTCCCGATCGTGGCTTATGAACAGCACAGACCCGCCGCTAGGGATCATCTGCGCTTTTACAAGCGTCAGAAGATTTGCCTGCGTGGACACATCCAGCATCGATGTCGCTTCATCTAAAATCAGAAGCTTCGGACTTAAAAGCAGGCAGCGCGCCAGCGCCACACGCTGTGCCTCGCCGCCGGAGATCTGCCGCGGCAGATGGGCAAGAATTTTAGGCGGCAGCCGCATCTGCGCCAGAATGTCGGCGATCAGCGTTTCTGCCGCTTTTTTATTTTCTGCCAGATGATGATAGGAAATCAGCTCCCGCAGCCCCACACCGATCTTCTGCGAAGGGTCGAACGATGCATACGGCTGCTGATAAACCATTTGGATGGCAAGACCGCGCTTTCTGTCATACGCTTCTTTTTGGGGACACAAGCAGTTTCCCGTCAAGAAAAACCGCTCCCGCGTCGGGCGCTGTCACACCGCAGAGAATTTTCGCAAGCGTCGATTTTCCGATGCCGCTTGCGCCGGACACCCCGATGATGCTTCCATCTTGAATGGTCAAGGAAACATCCTGCAAAACCGTCTGGTTTCCGAACGATTTGCAGCAGTTTTTAATTTCAAGCATGGCAGCACCACCATTCTGTCTTTCCGTCCGTATGTTTCTGCATCGCGCCGTTCAGACAGGTCGCATCCGCTTCCGGACAGCGCGCGTAAAACGGGCAGCCGGATACACCTTCGCGCAGAATGGGCGATGGCTGCATCCCGTTTGCGACCTGCGCGGCAAGAAGCGCCTTCGTGTACGGATGGCGCGGCGCGCGCAAGACCGTGCTGGATGCGTCCGTTTCCAGCATCCGTCCGCCGCACAGAACCAGAACCCGGTTGCAGCGTGAGGCGACGGAAATGTCGTGCGTAATAATAAGCTTCGCCGCATTCGGGAAAATCGAGTCCAGAAGCGTAAAAAACTGCGCACGCCCAGCTTCGTCCAATCCGTTCGTTGGCTCATCCGCAATCAGAAGCCGCGCCCGGGAGCAGGCCACCAGCGCAATCGTCACGCGCTGTGCCATGCCGCCGGAGAGCTGAAAGGGATACTTGTCCAGAAGCGTCTCCGGCGCGTCAAAGCCCGCCAACCACAGCTTTTCCGCCGCCAATGCCGGAAAATCTTTGCGCGGCAAGCCGAGTTTTTCAGGCTGTCATAGAGCTGTTTGCGCACCGTGCGCGCGGGGAGCAAAAACTCCGCACCGTTTTGCGGAATATAAACAAGCCTGTCTCCACGCAGCATTTGCAGCTGCTTGCCGCTGGGAAGCGCGTCGCCGTCCATCTGGATACAGCCGCTTTGCATCCGCACATTCGCCGGGAGCAGCCCCAGAATCGAGAGCGCCAGCATCGTTTTGCCTGATCCGGTTTCTCCGATGATCGCCAGCCGTTCCCCAGAAGAAAGAGAAAAAGAAACGTCCTGCAAAAGCACACGTTCGCCGCGCGCGAGCTTTGCGGAGATCGTATCGCAGGCGTAAGAGAACGCCGGAATGTTTTCAGCTGCAGCCATCGACGCTCCCTCCCATTGTGATTTCGATTATTGTATCGTATCCGGGCAATGTGTGTAACCCTCCCCGGGGATGGAATTCGACAAAACGCGGAGATTTCCGAAGAAATCCCCGCGTTTGCCCCTTGATTATTTTGCCGTGATCGAGAACCAGGTGTTTCGCGTTGTTGAGTCCAAACACCGCATCTACGGTGAAATTCTCATATGCCGCGCTGTGGACAAGGATCTGGCTGTCCCAGTAGAGGGCAATGAGCGGTGTATGCGCAGCATACCAGTCCTGCAGGCTGCCCGCCGCAGCAGTGTATTCCTCCACAGTTTTCGCTTCGCCCATCGTGGAAAGAATCGCCTGGAATTCTTCGTCAAACACCTGACAGCCGCCCTGTACGGGATGTGTGCCGTCGACGTAAATGGAAGCAAGACCGTTCTTCATGCCCATACCAGCGGCGGTGAAGCCGTAGATTGCCGCCTCCATGGTGACGTTGTTCTCAGAGAATTTGTTGCTGGTCTTGGCGTTGTAGCTGTCCGCGTCCAGCGTTTCAAGAACGACCTGAATGCCGAACTGCTCAAGCTGCGTCTTGACAAGCTCTGCATAGCCGACGTGGGCTTCCTTGCCTGCGTTGCAGGTGAGCGTAAAGGTGCAGGTCGCGCCGTCCGCGTTCACATAGAAGCCATCTGCGTTCTTTTTTCTGTGTAACCGGCGTCTGCCATGCACTGCGCGGCTTTCGTCAGGTCCTGACCGAGCGCCTCAGTCTTCTTATAACCCACGGTCACAGGTGGCACGAAGCCGCGGTTGGGGTTCGAGGCATAGGCGCTGCCGAACACGGTGCGGAAGCTGTCATAGTCCAGCGCATAGGAGACGGCCAGCCGGAGGTTCTCATCCGCAAAAAGGCCCATTTGCGTTGTTGAATGCCAGCACAGCCGGGGCATTTGCCGCCGTGACGGCTTCGAGCGTCAGCGTGTCGGTCGCAGCCAGCACATCCTGATACGAGCCGGAAACGCCCGTGGAGTATGCCCACGTCATATCCAGATCGCCGCTCTGGAGCGCGAGATACATGGTATCCTCATTGCCGAACAGCCGGTAGGTAAGCTTGCCGACGTTCGGCTCTAGCGGATAGTAGGGGTTCGGAACAAAGATAAGCGTCCCGGCTTCCTTATTGAAGCTTTCGAGCATATACGGCCCGCAGGTCACGCGGGCATCTATCTCCGTGACAGAATCCTTTCCCTCGTAGATGTGCTTCGGCATGACGCGGAAGGACGTCATGTTGGAAAGCTCACGCACGTTGGCAGACGAGAGCGTCAGGGAGATGGACATTCCATCGTCGGAAATCGCATAGGATGCGTATTTTGCCTCCGTGGTCTGCTGCCGTCCTCGTCTGTCTGGGAAACGAAATTGGCGCTGCCGTTCGCATCGTCATATTCAAGTGTGAAGAGAATGTCCTCCGCCGTGACCGGTTCTCCATCTGACCACGTCATGCCCGGCTCGATGGTGTAGACCCACGTGACGGAATCCGCGGTCTCGTAGGAAGCAAGCAGCGGATGGTAACTGCCCTCCGCGTCCTGCCAGACGAGCGGAAGCTCGCTGACCCCGCTGGCCAGCATGTCAAAATTATACTCGCCGAACACCGCCGTCTCAATGGCAGCCGTCGTGCCGACCGTGAACTGCTCGATCGGGAATGTGAGCGCTTCCGGTTCCGACGGCTGCTCCGCCTGTGTCGGTTCCGTCGGCTGATTCTCAGCCTGTGCGCCGGCTGCTGCGTCTGAGATTCCGGTTTGCTGCACGCGGCGAGCGCAAGAATCAGGCTCAGGCAGAGCAAAATTGCAAGAAGTTTTTTTTCATCATTATTCCTCCGGATCATTTGCCTCACACAAACGCGCGGCGCTTTTCCCCAAGAAACGCCGCGCGTTTGTATTTGGATGGGATTGGGTTTGCGTATGAACTGATGGTTGTATTGTATCAGACCGAACGTTCCGGCGGAAGCTCCCCCGGGGGATGCTTTTTCCCTCAACCCGCTCAAATGCGGAACCCTCCGCGGGGGATTTGAAGCAAAAAAGATATGAAATCGAACAAAATACGAGAGGTTCTTATGCAAATCAAACGATATAGGATTTCGATTCTTGTAGAAAGTTCATAATCATTTTTATAAAATCCCCCATTACTGCTTCAACCACTGTGTGAATTCTTTCTGCGAAATCTTGCCGCTCTTGCATTTTTCCTTTTTTCCTTCTGTGCTTCCTTACTCTACGCGGAGAATGTCTCCTGTGAGATTTTTCCTGCGCGAATCCACGAGAAGCGACGTTTGTACTCGCGGCGGTATATTTTCAGAAGCTCATCCTGTGCATGGCTTTGCATATGCGTACAGCGGTAGAGGATAGCTGGCTGGCTTCTCATCTGTATGCGGGGCGGTCGCTATTTGACAAAAAGGGGGGTATTCGATACAATAAACGCAACAAAGAACGCATAGGAAAAAGGAGGTTGACCGATGAACTTATGGCACGATATCAGCCCGGAACGGATGCAGCCGGAGGATTTTCTGGCGGTGATCGAAATTGAAAAAGGGCTCCAAGAACAAATATGAGCTGGACAAGCAGACCGGTGCGCTGCGGCTGGACCGGATCCTCTACACGTCGACGCACTACCCGGCCAATTACGGTTTTATTCCGCGCACCTATGCAGACGACAGCGATCCGCTGGACGTGCTGGTTTTGTGCAGCGAACCGATCCGTCCGATGAGCCTGGTGCGGGTCTATCCGGTCGGATATTTTACCATGCGCGACAATGGCGCAATGGATGATAAAATTCTTGCGATCCCATTTGGCGACCCGATGTATAACGGATACCATGATCTGTCCGAGCTTCCGGTACACATATTTCCAACGAGATCAGCCATTTTTTCAGCGTCTACAAGCATCTGGAGCCGGATACCAACGCGGAGGTCGATAGCGTTCATGGCCGGGCTGAGGCCGTGGCGGTGATCCGGGAGGCCTTTGCGGCTTACCGGCGAAAATTAATCCATAGATTCAGAAAAGGTTCCTGCGGCTTAGGCTGACAGGAACCTTTTTTCTGATTTTGCCTTGCCAGAATCGCGGCTGTATGGTAAGCTCGAACTGTAAAAGGTGAAATAGAAGCGCAGAAAGGGAGACGGTATCATGGTTTGCCCAAAGTGTAGAAAGGAGCTCCGGGAATATGCGCGCAGCTGCCCATATCCGGGAATACGGTGGGACACTGGAGCATTTCTGGATCGAAGCCGTCAAAGACCGCACGGACGCGGAGTATCTTGACGCGCGGAAATTCCGGCGACTCTGGTGACAGAACTGGCAGCAGACCCGAACGGTGCAGTTTTTACGGGCCGCAAATGGTCGTCCTGCGCAGCTCTATGTGATCGTGCCGGTGGACGGAACACTCCGCATTTCCTTCGGCGCTGGGGCAGATTGGGAAAAAGCCGCCCGGCCTGGATGGCTTCGGATATCGGTCTGGATGCTGCCTCGTGGCGATTTGACGCGCAGCAGCGGCTTGTTATCACAGAACGGAGCGGACGGGAAAGCGCATGGGACTGGATCAGCTGGAGCTTGTCAGAATTGCAGAAAGGCATTGGCGCAGAACGGGAGGAATATGTCATATAAATACCTGTTATCCAGAATCATATCATCCCGGATAAGCTGCCAGTTTGCCTTTTTTCCTGAAAAACACCTTGAAGATCAGGAAGTTCATGATGCCCCAATTACCGGCGTTGTCATGCCGAAAGCCTCAGTGTGAGAGAAATGGCATCCTGTTTCCGTTCTTTTCCCTTCAAAGGTGATGAACGCCGTCTTTTTGTCGCTCCGGAATACAATGCGGAAGTGATTCTCGTCCTGTTCGCATTCTGTAATCGTGCCGGTCACATCGTAGTCCAGCCCCATGACGATCTCGCGGAAGCGGAGGGACTCCATTTGCTTCCTTTAATTTGCATGATATCTGCTCGGTAAGAACAACCCGTTATAGAGATTGCATTCGATGTGGTAGGGACTCCATTTCACAAACTCTTCCTCAAAGTTAGCAGTCCATGCCGAGGATTTTCAATATTGCCACCGAAGCCCGCCGTTCCGAAAAGGAAAACCTTTTTGCCTCTTTCAGCTTTGACAGCAGTTCCAAGGTAGCATTATCCGCGTATAGAGTATTTCAGAGTCAGTTCTTGCGTTTAGGAAGCCGGAATCTCTATCTGCTCGGTAAGAACAACCATTTTTAGTTTCTCCCATCCTGTCAAAGCGGCATCGGCGTCCGGGCGATCAGAATGACCGCCAGAATCGCACCCACAAATGCCGCAGCCCCTATGACCGCCAACAACTTTTTGCCGAGTTTCTTTTTGCTGCCTTGCAGATCAGCGCTGCGCAAGTAATGCAGACAACCACAGCCACAAGTGCAATACCCAGCGTTTCCCATAGCCACGAAAGTTCATGTAGGATTTTCATGCGTTCATCATCTCCTGTTCGTTAAACTATCGTTGAAGATTGGCTTCCAGGTTGGTGAAAAAGAATTCCATTTGTTTTTGCTAAAAGAGAAAATAACTTATTCCGACAAAATTCAAATCCCAAACATAGAATTGAAAACTCCAATTTTTTGAGTTTCAAATGTTCAACGACAGTTCAAGATAACAACAGTAAGTAAGAAGCAAAATTTCCTTAGCCAAACGGTCATTGGATAAAAAGTTATGAGAATCAAATGCGAGAATCATTTTATTCTTTTTCGGAATAGCCTTAAAAACAAACTGCAAAAAGCGACTTTAGAAATATTCCATTTAACAGCTATTGTTATAGCTGGCAAACCTGAAATAAACTAATCCAACCCATGTTCTTTTTCATGAATTTTCCTCGTAAATCCCGATTTGTCTGCCCCTTAAAGTCCAAGTCCATCAACCCACGCCGCAAGCTCCTGATGCCCGACGCTGCCATTGAAAACCTTGCCGTCCATCAGTTTTGCGCCTTTGCAGCTCGGCATAAAGCGTCCAATCGTTCCACGGTTTGCCCTCCAAAGTATTTTTGTTATTTGTACAGCGCAAAAGCGATACGCCTGTGCCACCCATTCAAAGAGTTCTTCATCCAGATACGAATCACGTGTTGTGTTGTCCAGCGGCCCGGATAGGGGTTCTTTTTCGCTGCCGCGCGGTCAGAATCCAGCGGTTTCGCGAAGTCCTCAGCGTGAGAACGAAATCAAGTCGTTCCGGCAAGTCTGCCTGATGCTTTACCTGCCCGTTGAAGGAAGGCCGTCCACAGGCGAAAAGCTTGCATACCGGTTCCTTTCAATTATAGGGGGATTTCGGCGGAAAAAAGCAATCACGGAGACACTGAAATATTTCAACATGATTTCTCGTGTGAACGGGCAGCGTGATTTGATTCACGATGCCTGTTTCCGTTTTTCAAACAGGGGATGGCAGTAAGAGCGAAGACCGGGCACATGCCTTTTAGAGAGCAGGAGAAATCAGATTCTGCCCCTGAAACCAGAGGAATCATGCTCTGGAGCGTTTCTCTGAGTGGGCGTGCGTGGTAGCAGCATGGCAGTTGCTTTTGCATTTGAAAAACGCCCGTTGGAGCGGAGCACGGCAATGGCATAGGGGGTGAAAAAGGGACGCTCGCCCTCGGAGCTGAGCAATCTTCTCAAAAACGGGCGCGGCGCAGCTTGCCAGCGTGGCGGGCACACAGAGCTTTAGGTGCTTTTCTATCAAGCTGGGAAGCGGCCAAAGTAAAAATATCCTGAATGGTCGTGTAATGCCCGGAAAGAATATAGCATTCCCCTGCTTTCCCTCGCTCTGCGCAGGAAAGACGCCGGCCGCGACATCCCGCACGTCGACGAAAGTCATATCCGCCGTTGACGCCGAGTGGCAACTGACCGCGGCAGAAGGCAAGCAGCATCCGCGTCGTATTTCCGCGCGCCAGATCGCCGGGACCGATAATGCCGGATGGCAGAACCACGCTGGCATTCAGACCGTTTTGAGCCGCCTCAAGGACCAGAGCGGTTGCCATGGCCTTACTTTTTCCGTAATCGCCGAGGATCTCGTCCGGCGCGAATCGGTCTGGTTCCGTGATTGTTTCCGGCGCCGGTTTCTCCGGGAGGGCATGGACGGAGCTGACATAGATCAGCCGTCCCGCGCCAAACTCCCAGCACAGATCGATGATATTCCGCGTACCCTGCACATTGACGCGGTAGATCGCCTCGTCCGGCTTTGAGGCGACGGATACCATGCCTGCACAGTGCAGCACGCAGAAGTTATCTCCGCCTGCGGCAAAAAAGCTGCGTAGGGTATCTTTGTCTGTGAGATCGCCGCAGAACACAGTCACATTTTCCGGAATCGTATAAGCAAGCGGGTCTTTGTCCATGACCAGCGCCAGAACGCGGCAGCTGTGTGCCAGCAGAAGCTGGAGTACGGCTCTTCCGAGAAAGCCAGTGGCGCCGGTGATCAGGTAATTTTGATACATCACACATCCTCCTTTGGTAATCATACAGATGTTGATTATCTTTCATAATTATAATATAATATAAACAGGCCGAAAACACCATAGACAGTTTGACGAAAGCTGAAAGAACGGCAACATATCCCGCCAAACTGTCGGCTTAATTTGTAAACTTTTTGTGGAGGCGTGATGGACAATGAAGACGGATGGCGTGAAATACACCAAGATGGTGCTGAAAAAAGCAAGTGGTGCAACGTTGATGCAGGACGACGCCGGTCAATAAGATCACGGTCAAGGAGATTTGCGAACGAGCAGAACCAACCGCCGACCTTTTGACGCCCATTATTCCGACTGCTTTGACCTGAATGTTGACGCAATGGAGGAGGAACTGATAATATTTTACCGGTTCTTAAAAACCGGATAACACGCTTTTGGGATTCGGAGGACACACCATGAATCAAGTTCGCCTTGTCGCAGACTCCAGCTGCGTTTGATATGAGCGGAATGGACTTTGTCAGCGTTCCGCTCACCATCCGCACCGAAACACGGAGGAATTCCGGGACGACGCATGCGCTCGATGTTGACGGAATGGTCCGTGCGCTCCGTGACACCAACGGTCGCTCCTACAGTGCCTGCCCGACGTGGCAGACCGGGGGATTCGGCATATGCGGCGACGTGATCGCATTTACCATTACAAGCGGACTTTCCGGCGTGGCGGAAAGCCTGCCGGCAAAAATGCGTCCGCAGACGAGCTGGAAATGTTCTATCTCTTTCTGCCTGTCGAACGGACTTCATCGAGCGTCGTGTTGGACGGGTATGACCGGTTTGACCAGCAGAGCGTGATCCGGTTGGTCGAGCAGATGTACCGGCAGGCGACGGTGGCGCCGTTCTTGGAATGTAACAGGCCAAACGCTTGACGGGAAAATGCCGGGGAGGACGACGCTCCAGTTTTTTTGATGAAATAAATCGGTCATTCCAGAACGAGGAGGAAAAATGTCTTCCGGGCGGACGCTCCGCTGCGGGGCTGGATTATCCAGGGCGGACGGCCTGCACGGAAAAACGGAAGTTGACGGATCCATTGATGCAAATTCAGGGACTTCAAAAGCTGACGCTGCTGGATTATCCGGGGCGGACGGCCTGTACGGTGTTTTTGTCTGGCTGCAATTTTCGCTGCCCGTTCTGCCACAACGCGCCGCTGCTCACCGCAGCGGACGAAGACGGCATGGACGAGGACGATCTGCTGGCGTTTTTGAAAAAACGGCAGGGGCTTCTCGACGGTGTTGCCGTTACCGGCGGAGAGCCGCTTTTGCGCCCGGAGCTTCCCGCAGCTGCTGGAAAAGATCAAGGCACTGGGCTATGCGATCAAGCTGGACACAAACGGCGCGTTTCCGGAGCAGCTGAAGGCGGTCGTGTGCGCGGGGCTGGCAGATTACGTTGCCATGGATATCAAAAACAGCCCGGCGCGCTACGCGGAAACAGCTGGTGTTCCGGGGCTTGCCCTGACGCCCATTTTCAGGAGTGTTTCGTTTTTGCTGCGCGGCACGGTTGATTATGAGTTCCGGACGACGGCGGTCGCGGAGCTGCATGATGACGCGTCATTTGTACAGCTGGGAGACTGGCTCATGGGCGCAAGGCGGTACTATATCCAGCGCTTCCAGCCGCGCGATACAGTCCTGCGGGCAGGCCTCAGCGCTCCATCTGAAATGCAGCTGCATCGCTGGGCGGAACTGGTACGGCCCAAGATTCCCACTGTGGAGATCCGCGGGATATAAAAAACAATATATTGTTATCTATATTCGGAATAAACACAATATATTGTATAAAACTATTGACAAATCACAAGCTTTTCGGTTAGAATGGGATGCGGCGCAAGGCGCGGCATCCCATTTTGTTTCATTCGATGGCACACACAGACAGGAGGACCAGCTATGTACCGGGTAACAAAAAGAGACGGAAGCATCACAGAATTTCACATTGCCAAGATCGGCAATGCCATCACAAGAGCCTTTGAGGCCGTTGGCCGGCAGCAGCATCCGAGCGTGATCGAACTGCTGGCTCTGCGTGTCACGGCGGAGTTTGAGCCGAAGATCAGACATGAGCTGATCTCAGTCGAGGATATTCAGGACTGTGTGGAGCGCGTTCTGAGCGAAGCGGGCTATGCGGACGTGGCAAAGGCCTATATTCTCTACCGCAAGCAGCGGGAAAAGCTGCGCAACGTCGGAAGCACCCTGCTCAACTATAAGGAGCTGGTAGACAACTATCTCCGGATCAACGACTGGCGCGTGAAGGAGAATTCCACAGTCACGTATTCTGTTGGCGGTCTGATTTTGTCCAACTCCGGCGCGATCACGGCGAATTACTGGCTGAGCGAAATTTACGACGCGGAGATCGCACAGGCGCACCGGAACGCGGAGCTGCATCTGCACGATCTGAGTATGCTCACCGGCTACTGTGCCGGCTGGAGCCTCAGGCAGCTCATTCAAGAGGGGCTCGGCGGCGTGCCGGGAAAGATCAGCTCCGCCCCCGCGTCCCACCTGTCCACGCTCTGCAACCAGATGGTAAACTTCCTCGGCATCATGCAGAATGAGTGGGCGGGCGCGCAGGCATTTTCCTCGTTTGACACCTATCTCGCGCCCTTCGTCCGCGTGGATAAACTGACGCAGCGTGAGGTCAAGCAGTGCGTGCAGTCGTTCGTCTACGGCGTCAATACGCCGTCGCGATGGGGTACGCAGGCGCCGTTTTCCAACATCACGCTCGACTGGACGGTGCCGAAGGACATGGCAAACCTTCCTGCCATCGTCGGCGGGCGCGAGCAGCCGTTTACCTACGGCGAATGCCAGAAGGAAATGGATATGGTAAACCGGGCGTTCATCGAGCTGATGATCGAAGGCGATGCAAACGGACGCGGCTTCCAGTATCCCATCCCGACCTACTCCATCACCAAGGATTTCGACTGGGGAGAAACGGAAAACAACAAGCTCCTGTTCGAGATGACGGCCAAATACGGCACGCCGTATTTCTCCAACTATATCAACTCCGACATGGAGCCGAACGACGTGCGCTCGATGTGCTGCCGCCTGCGGCTTGATCTGCGGGAGCTGCGCAAAAAATCCGGCGGCTTCTTCGGCTCCGGCGAGTCGACCGGCTCGGTCGGCGTTGTGACGATCAACCTGCCGCGGATCGCGTATCTTGCCGAAGGCGAGGCGGATTTCTACAGGAGGCTCGACAGGCTGATGGACATCGCCGCGCGTTCGCTCAAGACGAAGCGCATGGTCATCACGAAGCTGATGGAGGGTGGGCTCTACCCCTATACCAGACGCTATCTCGGCACGTTTGAGAATCATTTTTCAACGATCGGTCTTGTCGGCATGAATGAGGCGGGGCTGAACGCGAAATGGCTCCGGAAAGATCTGACCCACCCGGAGACGCAGGCGTTTGCCAAAGACGTACTGAACCATATGCGCCAGCGCCTGAGCGACTATCAGGAGCAGTACGGAGATCTCTACAATCTGGAGGCTACTCCGGCAGAATCCACAGCCTACCGCCTTGCAAAGCACGACAAAATGCTCTACCCTGATATCATCACGGCGAATGAAAACGGCACGCCGTATTACACGAACTCCAGCCATCTGCCGGTCGGATACACGGAGGATATCTTCTCCGCACTCGACGTACAGGACGAGCTGCAGACGCTCTATACTTCCGGCACGGTATTCCATGCCTTCCTCGGAGAAAAGCTGCCGGACTGGAAGGCGGCGGCAAGCCTCGTTCGGAAAATCGCAGAAAATTACCGCCTGCCGTACTATACCCTGTCTCCGACGTATTCCGTCTGCAAAAACCACGGCTATCTTGCAGGAGAGCAGCCGGTCTGCCCCTTCTGCGGAGAAAAAGCCGAGGTCTACAGCCGCATCACCGGCTATTACCGCCCCGTGCAGAACTGGAACGACGGCAAGGCGCAGGAATTCAGGGATCGCAGAACGTATGACATCGGCGCGTCGAAGCTGACGCACAGCGGCGTAAAGGAGCAGGCGCAGACGCCGGAGCCGCCGGCGGAGCAGCCGTGCGAAGCGGTCGAGCTGTTTGCAACAAAGACCTGCCCGAACTGCAAGCAGGCAGAGCAGCTGCTGGACACGGCGGACATCCGCTATACGGTGCGGTTTGCAGAGGAAAACCGCGACACCGTCCGCGCCCTTGGCATCCGGCAGGCGCCGACGCTCGTAGCCGGCGGGCAGAAGTGGACCGGCGTGAGCGGTGTGCGGGAGTTTATTGCCACAAAGGAGAACGCAAATGTATGATATTTGATCGTTGGCGGCGGTCCGGCCGGTCTGACGGCGGCAATGTATGCTGCCCGTTCCGGTAAGCATGTGGCTGTTCTGGAGAGAGGATCGACCGGCGGGCAGATCATATCCGCACCGCTGGTGGAAAACTATCCGGGCATTCCTTCGGTTTCCGGCACAGAACTTGCCCGGCAGATGACCGAACAGGCGTGCACATTCGGCGCGGAGATCGTTTATACAGAGGCGGTGGGGCTTGAGAAAACGCCGGCGGGCTTCCGGGTCCTCTGCATGGATGGCGTCCGGGAGGCAAAAGCGGTCATCCTTGCGACTGGTGCGGCGCACCGGTCACTGGGGCTTGCGGCGGAAGAGGCGCTGACCGGCTGCGGCATATCGTATTGCGCAGTCTGCGACGGTGCGTTTTATGAAGGCGCGGATGTGGCTGTCGTGGGCGGCGGCGATACGGCGCTTCAGGACGCGCTGCTCCTGGCAAACACCTGCCGCAGCGTCACGCTGATCCACCGGCGTGACGCCTTCCGCGCAAGCCCTCATCTGGTTAGCTGTGCGGAGCGGCAGGAGAATATCCGGATTCTTCGGAACTATACGGTACAGAAGCTTCTTCGGCATGGAGATGTCCTGCAAGGTGTGGAGCTTCTGAATCTCGAAACCGGGGAGCCGGAGCGGCTGGATATGGACGGTCTGTTCATCGCAGTCGGGCAGACCCCGCAGAGCGCGCCTTTTCTGGATGCCATCGCGGCCGAGGACGGGTATTATCTGGCGGGTGAGGATACAAAAACAAGCCTGCCGGGCGTCTTTGCAGCCGGCGACGGACGCAAAAAGCAGGTGCGTCAGCTCACAACCGCTGTTTCGGATGGTGCAGCAGCCGCGCTTGCGGCGTGCCGCTATCTGGAGGAGCAGGGACAGTCAGAATGATGCAGCACACGGGGCCGGAACAGCCCCCACGCGTGCGATAACAGAGGAGCTGCCGGTGTACTCCCGGCAGCTTTCAAACGCTATATTTATAGTTTTCCACGGTATTTTTGCATAATATCGGCGAAGAGTTCTCCATTGCTGGGCGGAGAGTAGGTGATCGCGTTTGCACCGGCGTGGATGGTCTCCAGGATCGTTTCATCGTTCGGTCCTCCGGTTGCAAGAATCGGCACATCCGGAAACTGCGCGCGGATGCTTCGCACGATCTGCGGCGTTGCCGTTGCGCCGGATACATTCAGAAAATCTGCCCCGGCTTCCATCCGGCTGCGAATGTCCATGCGTTCGGAAACGATTGTCGCAATCACGGGAATGTCTACAACCTCCTTGATGCGGGAAATGACTTCATTGGAAATCGGCGCATTGACGACGACCCCGAAAGCTCCCTGATTTTCCGCCTCAATCGCCAGCCGGACAGAGCGGTCTCCGCCTGTGATTCCGCCGCCGACGCCGACAAAGACCGGCACATCCGAGATACCGATTATCGCCTGCGAAATTGCCGGCTGTGGTGTAAAGGGATAGACGGCGATCACCGCATCGGCATTGATGTTTTTGATGATCGCAACGTCTGTTGTAAACGCAATGGATTTGATGCGCATTCCGAAAATACGGATACCGCTGCATTCGCGGATGCAGTGTGGCAGCCGGATGCTGTGATTCCGCAATGTGCCGTTGTAAACCGGAACGTTTCTCTTTGTCATGGCAGGCTCCTTTCTTTAAGTCGCATTGATAACCGTATTTTGTCCATTATACTGAGACAGAGTTCCGGTTTCAATAGCAATTTGTAAAATGAAGCGTGATGGGCTTTTTTTGAAGCAGGTGCAGCGCATGTAAAAGAATCCTTGCGTGACAGATTCCCATTTCATAGAAATGCGTGATATTGCAGCTCATTTCGCTGGTGACTGCGCGCAAGCCGCTGAAGACAAAGCGGGCTGTCCATGTGCAGATTATTCTTATCATTCTTGCTGGGCTTTCAATCGTACTGCCATCACTGTCCTGCGTGGCGGTGACGCAGTTCCGTAAGGACGGGCTGCTGCCGGAGTGGCTGAATACCATGTTTGTTCAGATATTTGTGTATTCGTACATCTGGGCAAAGCATACTGTCTATCTCTATCCGCTGATCGGCGCGGCCTTGCGATTGCTGAATGTCCCGGCGCAGCAGAGGCCTGTTTGCAAAGATGTGTAGTTTGTGTCTGATTCCATGGATATTCTTACACCTGAACAATTCACGATTTGACCTTGCATTTTGCTGAAAGGTACGTATAATGATGGGGAATAAAAATGAAGAAATGAAGGAATTCCATCATGCGTACCTTATTGTCACTCTCTGTTGCAGTCCTCGCGGGTCTGCTGATGACCCGTGTTGCAAAGCCCCTGAAGCTGCCGTCGGTGACGGCGTATCTGGTCGCGGGCGTGCTCATCGGCCCGTACTGCCTGGGTCTTCTCGGCATCGAGGGGCTCGGCTTCCCGACGCAGGAAGACGTAGACAGTCTTTCTCTGATCTCCGAGGTCGCGCTGGGCTTCATCGCGTTCTCCATCGGCAGCGAGTTCCGCGTGTCGGAGCTCAAGCATACCGGCAAGCAGGCGTTCGTCATCGGCGTGCTGCAGGCGCTGGCCGCAACGTTCGTGGTCGATATCGCTCTGGTTGCGATTGCACTCGTTACGAACGGCAAGCTCACGATCGCCCAGGCCATCACCCTCGGCGCCATCGCTACGGCGACGGCCCCTGCTGCGACGCTCATGGTCGTGCGGCAGTATAAGGCAAAGGGCCCGCTGGTTGACCTGCTGCTGCCGATCGTCGCGCTGGACGACGCAGTCGGTCTGGTGGTGTTCGCGGTGTCGTTCGGCATTGCGAAGGCGCTCAATACCGGCTCGTTCGACGTGATCTCCATTGTCGTCGATCCGCTCATCGAGATCGTCTGCTCGCTGGCGCTCGGCGCGCTCGGCGGCTGGGTGCTGACGCAGCTGGAAAAGCTGTTCAACTCCAACACGAACCGTCTGAACATGACCATCGCGTTTGTCTTCCTGACCTCGGCGCTGGCCATGGCGGAATTCAAGATCGGCCCGGTCACGATCGGCTTCTCGTCGCTTCTGACGTGCATGATGCTCGGTACGCTGTTCTGCAACCTCTGCCCGCTGTCGGGCGAGATCATGGAAAAATCTGACCGTTGGACGAGCCCGCTGTTCGCCGCGTTTTTCGTCATTTCCGGCGCTGGACTGGATCTCGGCGTGTTCAAAGACGGTATGATCGTTCTCATCGGCGTTGTGTATATTTTGACGCGCTCGCTTGGCAAGTATCTCGGCGCGCACTACTCTGCAAAGCTCATGAAATGTGAGCCGCAGATCTGCAAATATCTCGGCATCACCCTGCTGCCGCAGGCCGGCGTCGCGCTCGGCATGTGCGTGACGGCGCGCCAGCTCGGCGCGGAGGGCGACCTCATCCGCAACATCACGCTGTTCGCCATCCTCATCTACGAGCTGGTCGGTCCGCTGCTGACCAAAATGGCCCTGCAGGCCGCCGGCGAGATCCACCCGATGGAAGACGCCGTCAAGAACCGCCGCCAGATCAATCTGGAAAAGGCGAACGCAGAAAAGAAATAAGGCAGAGCAGCAGCCAATCTCCTGCGCCGGTGCGAGTTCTGCACACGGGAGAGGCAGCAACAAAAAGTACAGAAAAATCCGGAAGAACCCTTTATAGACTGGGTTCTTCGGGATTTTCTGCTGGTTTCACCACGATTGTCAGAGTTTATGAAAAAACCTATTGTCCGACCGATTGGAAAAATAGCCAGATTCCATCTTGTCAAATATTATTCGTATGGTATCCTAATAATGAATAGTACAAAGTCTTAATATTGCAATGTACAAAATGCTAGTTGGAAGGCGAGGTGTATGCGCGGTAAAACGGCTCCCCGGGCAGCTGGAGCCATCCAGCACAGGCAACCGCGGCAGATGGATGCACAGACAGCGGAAGCACCGAACATACGGTGTTTCCGCTGTTTGCCGAAAATCAGCAGGAATAGAAAAGTATACAGGCTCCGATTCTGCGCGCTCCATCCGGATACCGAACGTGGAAGAAGCAGCGCTGACGGAGCAATTAGGAGAGACAGAGCCGGGAAAGTTTGCCTTATCCTTTCACCGCGCCCGCCGTGAGGCCCTGGATGAAGCACCGCTGCAGGAAGACGAAGATGACCGTGACCGGGACGGCCGCGACAATACTTGCCGCCATCATATAGCCCCAATTCGTCGACGCCTCGCCGAGGAACGTCATCACAAGAACGGAGGCCAGCGTGATCGAATCAAGCAGGTCGTTCCAGAACCGTACCGGCACTGTGTGCGGAAACATTGAAAATCTCTGTGCGGGGAAGGCTAGACCTGTCATGGTTGAACTGGCAGGTCTGGAGGCATTTTATGGGCGGTTTCTTGACAAGAACGGTGTTTGCTGGTAAAGTGGAAATATAAATAAGACAAAGACCTAATTATAAATTTGGGAAGAGGAGGATGCAGACGATGAAGAAGAGAATCATTTGTGGATGCCTGCGGATCGCAACTCTGGCGGTCGCGGGCGGTGTGCTTGGATGGCTGAGCAGCATCCTGTTCGGGAGCGTGCGCTCATTACAGAGTTCCACGTTGCGGTGACACTGGGCGCGAGCATTGGCATTTTGTCCGGTGTTGTGTTGTTCCCGGAGAAAGCATAGCTGCAGGCTGCAGAGCCCCGGGGAGCAGAAGATAGGAAGCAGACAGAAGAACTGGCGTGAAACGCCGGGAAAGGAGCGAGATATGGCAATCAAAGCAATTACGACAGACAGTTTTCGCGACGACGTGTTAAAAACGAGAAAGCCGGTTCTGGTGAAATTCTGGGCACCGTGGTGCGGGTATTGCCGCGCACTCGCTCCGGCGTTGGAGTCGATTGAAAAGCAGTATGAAGGCCTGCTTTCCGTAGGCCGTGTAAATTTTGACACGGAGACGGCCCTGGTGCGCAGATACAACATTCATAAGCTGCCGACCCTGCTGCTGTTTATCAACGGAGCCGTGGCGGGTTTTCTGATCGACCCTTCCTCTGAGAAGGAGATCGACGCATTTTTAAAGAAAATGCTCAGGCTGAATGTAGGAGGTCTGTATGGCAAATATGTATGATATCGTAATTGTCGGCGGCGGTCCGGGCGGGTACTCTGCCGCATTGTATGCCGCAAGAGCCGGTCTTCACGCAGCTGTTCTGGAGAAGCGGGTCATCGGCGGGCAGGCGGTACGGAGCGAAAATATTGAAAACTATCCGGGCTTCGACGCCGGAATCGACGGGCTGAGCCTGAGCGAAAAAATGCAGCGCGGCGCAGAGCGATTTGGCGCAGAAATGGTGACAGACGAGGTGCGTCGTGTGCGGCTGATGCAGCCGGTTAAGGTCGTTGAAACGACAAAACAGACCTATCAGGCGCCTGCCGTCATTCTGGCGACCGGCGCACCGCCGAAAAAGCTTGGTGTGCAGGGAGAGGCGGAAATGCTGGGGCGCGGTGTTCACTATTACGCCGCCTGCCGCGCCATGATGTACAAACGGAAAACGGTTGCAGTGATTGGAGAAGGGGAGCAGGCTGCCGAGGCGGCGATGCTCCTTTCCCGTATCGCCAAGCGAGTCTGTCTGGTACATGGGGGCGAGCATATGGAGATCAGTCCGGCCTATGCGGGCAAGCTGAAAATGATGCGAAATATTGAGCGCTATGCAGGAAGCGAGGTTCGGGCGTTTCTACATGCAAACTGGGTCTCCAGTATCCGTATCCGGGAAGAGCGGAACAGGGAGATCTGGAATCTGCCATGCGACGGCGCCTTTATCTGCCTCGGCGGGGTTCCGGAAACAAACCTGCTTCATGGACAGATCGCGCTGGATAAACAGGGTTACATTCTCGCCAATGAAACGACCATAACCAATCTTCCAGGTGTTTTCGCGGCTGGTGACGTTCGGACGAAGCTGCTCCGGGGGATTCTGACTGCCGCAGCAGATGGCGCGGCGGCAGCACAGCAGGCGGAGCGATATATTGTAGAAAACATCTGATCTGAAAAGCAGGGAAGGAGCGTATCTATGAAACTTACGTTCATTGGCGCAGCGCATGAGGTGACGAGGAAGCTGCACGCTTCTGGAGTGCTATGGTGGTCGCTTTCTGATCGACTGCGGTATGGAGCAGGGAGTCAATGTTTTTGAAAACGTGCCGCTTCCGGTTTTGCCGGGACAGATCGATGCAGTATTTCTGACACACGCGCATATCGATCACTCTGGCATGCTGCCCAAGCTGTATAAGGATCGGCTTCCGGGGCAAGGTCTATGCGACGCAGGCAACGGAAAATCTCTGCCGGATCATGCTGATGGACTCGGCTGCGATTCAGATGTCCGATGCGGAGTGGCTGAACCGAAAGGCGGCGCGCGCCGGTCGCGCGACGGTAGACCCGGTCTATACGACCGAGGACGCGGCAGGTGCACTGCGGCTGCTGCGTCCATGCAGGTATGGAGAACGTATCAAAGCGGCAGAGGGTGTGGATGTCCGGTTTACAGACGTCGGTCACCTGCTCGGCGCAGCCTGCGTGGAGCTGTGGCTGACGGAGGGCGGAGAAACAAGGAAGCTTGTCTTCAGCGGCGATGTCGGCAATACGGACCAGCCGCTGATCAGCGATCCCCTGACGATAGATGATACTGACTACCTGGTGGTCGAGTCTACTTACGGAAACCGCCTGCATGAGAAGCCCGGAGATACCGTAGCCGAGCTTGCCGCAGTATTGAAGCGGGCCTTTGACCGGGGCGGAAGCGTGATCGTTCCGGCCTTTGCGGTCGGCAGAACACAGGAGCTTTTGTACGCGCTCCGGGAAATCAAGCAGAAACGGCTGGTGCAGGGGCATGACGGCTGGCCGGTCTATCTGGACAGCCCGCTTGCTGAGGCCGCGACAGCTGTTTTCATGCAGTGCGAGCCGGAATATCTCGATGCAGAAACGAGAAATCTGCTGCGGCAGGGAATCAATCCGCTCTGGTCTGCCAACCTGTACCTGACGGAACGTGTGGAGGAATCCAAGAAGATCAACGACGATCCGAGACCGAAGGTGATCCTTTCTGCAAGCGGCATGTGTGACGCGGGTCGTATCCGACACCATCTCAAGCACAATCTCTGGAAATGGGAGAATATCATCCTGTTTGCCGGATATCAGGCGGAGGGAACGCTGGGGCGTAGTCTGCTGAACGGCGCAAAAACAGTCCGCTTATTTGGTGAGGAGATCTCGGTCAGCGCGGAGATCTGTGTCCTGCACGGTACCAGTGGACACGCGGACAGAGACGGGCTTCTCAAATGGGTACAGGCGATCTCGCGCAAGCCCCGCGTTGTATTTGTCAACCACGGCGATGAAGAAAACTGTGAAGCCTTCCGTGACCGGTTGGTTTCCGAAGGCTACTGCGCGGTTGCTCCGTTCAGCGGGACGGAATTCGATCTGCTGCATGGAAAGTTCCTGATGGTCACAGAGGGACAGCGCATTGAGAAAAAGGGCCGCGCGAAAGAACGAAGTCTTTGCGCAGCTTGTAGAGGCGGCACAGCGGCTTGTCGCGGTTGCGATGGCCTGCAAGGAACAGTCCAATCAGCGGCTGCGGCGGTTCACGTCAGAGATTGAGCTTCTGATCGATACCTGGAAGGACTGAGAAAGACCGGCAGCCGCAAAACCATGCAGCTGCCGGTCTCTCTGAAAGAAGCAAACTTTACTTTTTGGCGGCGTCTGCATTCGCTTCTGCGTCCGCGATGCGGCGGTACATATCCTGCATCTGCTGGTCAATTTCGGCGATCTTTTCCGCACAGGCAAACATCTCTTCATCAATGCCCGACGGGAGCTTTGCCCGGTCCGCCTTGTAGTGGATGTCATGCTCCAGACTGGCCCAGAAATCCATTGCGATCGTGCGGATCTGGATCTCGGCGACGACGTGCTCCGTCCGGTCAGAAAGATACACGGGAACACGGACATCCAGATGCAGCGAACGGTAGCCGTTATAGTTCGGCGTTTTGATATAATCCTGCCGCTTGACGATCTCCAGATCCTCCTGCCGTTCCAGCATCCCGGCGACTCGGTAGACATCATCGATGTAATTGCAGACGACGCGGACGCCTGCAATGTCGTTGATATCCTGCGTTGCCGCTTCAAGCGTAACCGGAAATCCCTTCTCTGGAGTTTGGCGGCGATGCTTTCCGAGGATTTGACCCGGCTTTCAATATGATGGATGGGGTTTCGTGCATACAGCGTATTGAATTCACTGTTCAAAATCTCAAGCTTCAGCACAAGCTGCTTTACAGCGGACTCGTACAAATTCCGCATGACAAAGTAGCGGTGCGGGCTTTCATGAAACGGGAGAGACGAAGAGGCTGTCATATCGGCGTAACCATCCTTTGTGTCAGAGTCAGCTTCCCGGCAAAATGAAACTGCAATCCGGTAAGCTCACTGCCATTTTAACACAAAAAGAAACATGTGACGGAAAAACTTTGTGTTGAGAATGACAGCCGGGGCAGAGCCGTCCGTGTTGCCAAAAAGTCAAAAGGGGGCCGCCCCTGTACGGGGACAGGAGCGGCGGAGGAAGGAGCACAGCAGGCATAGGGGGAACCTGCCATAGGACAGGGATGTCATACTGCAGATACTGACAGGCTAGTAGCGGCCCGCAGGAACTTGTGCATTGGGAAAACATAAGATCAAAGCTATGAGATCGGAGAAGAAGGGATGTTCCCGCTGTCTCCAAGGGTGTTGCATTCGTGGTTCCCCTGTATCTATATTATACAGGAGAAAGCAGGCTTTGGCAAGACTTATTTGATATAAAGTCTTAATATTATTTCTGGTAGAGACGAAAAAGTGGCAACGCAGGACAGAGAGTTCTAAACAACGAATATGGAAAGAACAGGATTGGAGGCGGATTATGAAAAGACGGATCATTACAACCGTAGCCGTTTGTGTATTTCTGGCGCTTGTGCTGGCGGTGCGGCTCTCCGACAGAGAAAAAAACGACAATAGTATTCCATCCAAAGAAACCGTGGCCGCGTATATTCTGGAAAAGGGTGAGCAGTACGCAGCGGAGCAGCTGCGGGCACAGGACAGAGACAGTCTCCGCCGCAGCTGGGGAGAGCCGGACGCCACGCCGTCCGGGATCTGGGCGGATGTGTGGGACCTTGATGCGGACACAACGATTCTTGTATTCTATGATGCAGAAAATGATGACAAGGTAGAGCGTGTTGTGATCGGGCAAAAGGGAGGATAGTAAATAAGCGGGTTCATTTTTGTAGAAAACCGCGTAAATTGATAATGATTTATTATGGTAAACATAAACGAGGAGGACGAACAATGATAAAACGAATGCTCTCCATCTGTCTTGCGTTTGTGCTGCTGCTCGGCACACTTGCCGGGTGCAGCAAAAACAAGACGAAGACAGACAATTCAAGCCAGAATACACAGCAGGAGACGATACCGGAGCTAGCGTCTCAATACGCCTATCAACCGCAGTATTTTGATCTGCCGGAACTGATCCAGTGGATCAGCCGGAGCTGCGTTTCGGGCAGCACACTTTATTTTACTGCCAGTATTCTAAGCGGACAGGATACCTACATTGACGAAGACGGCAATGAGGTTTCTTATGACACCTATTCCGAGGGCCTTTTCCGGTTTGACCCTGACAGCGGAGAATGCGTACAGATCGTCAACTACGTTGATAAGCCTGATGTGGAAGATCTGGACGACGGTACACAGATTTTCCGCAGCAGCAACAGCAGCACCGAGATCCATGCCCTCGCGGCCGGCACAGACGGCACGCTCTGGATCTACCGCCGGACAGACCTTTACACGGATGACGGCGAGATGGGGCCCTCCCTTTCGGAGCTCATCCAGTTGGATGCGCATGGCACGCTGCTTCGCACCATCATCCCCGCAAACGAGGAAGATCCGAGCAGCACAGGAGACTGGGGCTATTCGCACCTTGACACCCTGCTCTCCGATGATAAGGGCTACGTCTATACCTACGATTATCAGACAGTCAATGTTTACGGGCCGGATGGCAGCTTCGTTTTCAGCAAATCCGCTGACGAGCTTTCCGGCCATCTCTGCCAGCTCTCTGCCGGTGAAGTCGGCGCACTGACTACTTACAATGACGGGAAGATGGCCTTCAAACAGCTTGACCCTGAAACGAAGAACTGGGGAAAGGAAACACCGGTCTCTTCCCGCGCATGGGGCCTGCAGCCGGGCAATGATGTCTACCGGTATTTCTTTATAGACGGCGGTAACATCTTCGGCGAACGCAAGGACACCGGCGAGGTGGAAAAGGTCGTCGACTGGCTGGCATGTGATGTGGACAGCAATACCATCCGTTACAATCGCCTCGACTTCCTGGCTGACGGTCGCATTGCCACTGTGACCCTTGGGCACAGCTATGACGGAACGCGGGAGCGGCAGCGGATCCTGGTGCTGAACCGCATGGATGCTGCCGATGTGCAGCAGAAAACAGAGCTGACGCTGGCCTGCTTCAGCCTTGATTATAACCTCCGCAGCCAGATCGTCAAGTTCAACCAGACCAGCACCGACTGCCGCATCGTGGTCAGGGATTATGCGGAGTATGCAGACGGCGAGGATTACTATGCCGGCCTTACCGTGTTCAACACCGAAGTTCTCGCCGGCAAGATACCGGATCTGATCGTTGGCAATATGATGCTGCCGATCCGGCAGTATGCCGCCAGGGGAATGTTGGAGAACCTCTGGCCGTATCTTGACGCCGACCCCGGCTATTCGCGCGACAAACTCATGACCCGCCCGGTCGAGGCCGCGCAGGTGGATGGAAAGCTCTATCAGCTGCCCATCAATTTTGGCATCACCACGGCAGTCGGCCTCGGCAGGATCGTCGGTGATTACACGACATGGACGCTGGCTGACGTCAAGAACGCGCTCAGCAAGCTGCCCGAAGGCGCGATGGTATTCAACCAGTATTACACCCAGTCGGAGATGCTCATGTATTGCGTCGCCATGAACGCGAAGGACTTCATGAACTGGCAGAATGGCACCTGCAATTTCGATTCTGACGAGTTCCGCGCCCTTCTGGAGTTCGTCAAGCCGCTCCCGGCAGAGTTCAACTGGCAGAGCGACGGAGAATATGAAAGCGACTTTACCCGCATGAAAAGCGGCAAACAGCTGCTGTATCCTATGAACCTCAACGACTTTGACAACATCTACTATACCTTTGCCGCGCTCGATCACGATATCCGGTTTGTCGGTTTCCCGCGGGAAGATGGCTCCAGCGGCAGCGCCTTTACTGCCAGCGTAACGCTCTGCATCACCACGGCCTGCAAGGATAAGGCAGGCGCCTGGGCGTTTATCCGTTCGACGCTCTCTGAGGAATACCAGAAAAACCTCTGGAATTTCCCGATCCTGAGGTCTGCCTTTGACGCCATGGCCAGGAAAGCCATGACGCAGGAATATCAGACCGACGCCAACGGCAGCCAGGTGCTTGATGAGAACGGTGATCCGATCCCCATTTCCTCCGGCGGCATGAGCTATGGCGACGAGCCAATGATCGAGCTCTATGCTGTCACGCAGGAGCAGTACGACACCGTCATGGAGCTGATCGAGTCTACGACCAACTTTTTAGACTACGACCAGAGCGTCCTGAGCATCATTTCCGAGGAAGCCGCAGGCTATCTTGCCGGTGACAGAAGCGTCGAGGAACCAGCCGTCTTATCCAGAGCCGCGTAAGCCTCTATATTCAGGAGCAGAAGTGATGGCCTGATAAGATTTCCCGCGCAGGCCGGTGTAGCCTGCGCGGGAGTTTGAACCGCAGAAAAGAACAGAAAGATGCCATGGCGGCGATCACTCATAAGCTGCGTTTGGTTCCAGCAGAGACGCCCACGGAAGTTCCTTTTACCAGCCCCAGCAGGGCTTCCACCGTCTTCATAAAAGGCAGCCTGTATGTTGGCATCGCCCAGAAGGTACTGCTCCGCATTCTTTGGCGGATCTCATACCCAACATACCGCGCTCTTCGTTTGTCAGGGGATTGGAATCAGGAAAGAAGACGCAAAAAACCCATCCCGGTATTTTATAGAATGCTTTATTCTTTCGGTCGGTATCATACCAAAACTCCCAAAATCCTCCGGCATGTTTTCCTGTACGACAGTCAACGCATCCCTGCCGGAGTCCTCCGGCGTTTTTCACGCCGATGTGCGCTGCACCATCTTTTCTTGAAATAGACGTCAGTATTCCTGCGACGTTGGAAAAAAATGTCTTGCTCAGCGAAACATGGAAAAAAAAAAATTTCAAGGTTCGCTGCCGGTCACATTTGGGAAAACCAGTTTTCAGATAACCTTTAGATCCCGCCCATACAGGCAGTGCATCGGAGGTTCGCACACAATTTATTGCACCGGCAGCTCTACCGCGATGGTGGTGCCCTTCTCCGAGCTGTTCTCCACCCAAATATAGCCGCCATGGAGATTGGCGATCTCCCACGCCAAAGAAAGCCCCAAACCAGCGCCGCCGTACTCCCGGCTGCGGGACTTGTCCACGCGGAAGAATGGCTGGAAGATGCTCTGCTGATACTCCTCCGGGATACCGCAGCCGGTGTCGGAGACACGGATCCGGAGCTTTTCCGGCTCCTGTGTGACGCAGACCCGCACCGAGCCGCCCGGGCGATTGTATTTGACGGCGTTCTCCGTCAGGTTGAAGAGCAGCCGGTAGATCAGCGCGTCGCTGCCGGTCATGATGCCGTCGCCATCCGCCGTCAGCGTGATGCCGCGCTTATCTGTCAGCGGCGCGAGGTCTGTGAAGATCTCCTCGACCATGGGCGCAAGCTGAATCCGTTCGTTCCGCGACACCTGCTGCAGGTTGCTCAGTTCCAGCAGTGTTTTTGTCATCTGAGTCAGCCGCTCCGTCTGCTCTCGCAGCAAAGAAAGAAATGCTGCTGTTTCCGGCAGTACGTCGGGGTGCTCTGCGGAGAACAGTTCCAGCTGCGCCTGCATCAGCGCAAGCGGCGTGCGCAGCTCGTGGGCAGCGTTGCCAGTGAACTGCCGCTGGGCAGCAAAGGCGTTGTTCAGCCGTTCAAGCATTTGATTGAAGGAATGGCTGAACTGGCGGAACTCCGGCAATACGTCCTCGTTGATCTTCATGTCTGCTAGGTTGCTCATCTGCACCTGTTCGACCTGCGAGGCAAAGCTGCGCAGAGGCTTGAGGGCGTGTCCGCTGACAAAATAGGCGAGGATGCCGCTGAGCAGCGTCACCGCCGCCGTGATGTACCAGTTGGTGGTGCGGAAGCGTCCTTGCGCCCCATCGACAATGATTGTCAAATCCTCGTCAGGTGCTACGAGTTGCGGGTCAAAGCTCACTTCGCCTTCAACATCGATAAGAACAGTGCCACCCTGAATAGTGTTCGCAATCGTGTCCATATAGTACATACCGGAGGAACAGAGCAGCAGATTCATGGAAATACAGGTAACTCCGATGAGCAGGACGCTCATCAGCGTGATGCGCCACTGCAAAGAAAGGTGCTTCATGCTTCCTCGCCTCCCATCAGATAGCCTTCGCCGATGCGGTTGCGGATGGGGTCATAGCCCAGTGCGGCACGCAGTTTTTTGCGCAGAGCGGAGATATGTACCCGGATGGAGTTGCTAAAGCTGTCCACGCTGTTGTCCCAGACATGATCCATCAGCTCCTCCTGACTCACCGGTCGCCCCTGATGTACCATTAAATATTCCAATATCCCCGTTTCCTTGCGGGTCAGCGTCAGGGCCTGGCCATTGACGGAAGCGGTGCGGGAGCACGTGTCGAAGGCTAAATCTCCGCAGGTCAGCAGCACGTCCTGCTGCGTGAACTGCCGCAGGGTCAGGCTGCGGATACGGGCTTCCAGCTCGGCAAGATGAAAGGGCTTTGCCAGATAGTCGTTGGCGCCGGCGTCCAGTCCCTCCACCTTGTCCTCTACCTCGCTGCGGGCGGAGAGAATCAGGACTCTCGTCTCCCGGTCTGTCTGCCGCAGGGTGCGCAGCACCGTCATGCCGTCCTTGCCCGGCAGGTTCAGATCCAGAAGCACCAGATCGTAGCGCTCCACACCAAGAAGCTCCAGCGCCTTCTCCCCGTCGTAGCAGCAGTCTACACTGTATGCCAAACGCCGCAGGCTGCGGACGATAGTCTCGCACAGGGCGCGCTCGTCTTCAATAACCAAAAGATGCATGAAAGCCCTCCTTTATAAGCTTTATTCATTTGATTGTCTTCAGTATAGCAGAAACAGATAAGGTTTGTGTTAAGTTTCTGTTCTTAACAGGAACTTTAACTCTCCCGTGCTATGATGAAAGCACAAAACGGAAAGGGTGATGAAACTTGAGCCACGGAAAGAAGGCGGCGGCGCAGATCACGCTTCTGCTCGCCGGAGCCGCCATGCTGTGCTTTGGCGTATGGCGGGGCGAGGCGGTGACGGTGCTGAGCAAAGCAATCAAATTATGTCTGGAGTGTGTGGGCATTGGGTAAAAAGTTTTCAGGCGTTTCACAGACCATGTCCCGCTTCCGGGGCTGGATCCAGGCGGGAGCGACGCTGCTGACCAACCTGCATCTGCCGAATTTCTCAAGGGCGGACTGTATCAGGGCGCGGGGAAGACCGTCTGCGTGCCGGGGCTCAACTGCTACTCCTGCCCGGCGGCGTCCGGGGCCTGCCCCATCGGGGCGTTTCAGGCAGTGGTGGGCTCGTCTAAGTTCAGCTTTTCCTACTATGTCACGGGATTTCTTATTCTGCTGGGAGTCCTGCTTGGACGCTTCATCTGCGGCTTCCTCTGTCCCTTCGGCTGGTTTCAGGAGCTGCTGCACAAGATCCCCACCAAGAAACTCTCCACAAGAAAGCTCAAGCCCCTGCGATATCTGAAATATGCCGTTTTGCTGGTGATGGTATTCCTGCTGCCGGCATTCCTTGTGAACGATGTGGGTATGGGAGACCCATTCTTCTGTAAATACCTCTGCCCACAGGGCGTGCTGGAGGGGGCTATCCCGCTGTCCCTTGCCAATTCCGGCATCCGGGCGGCGTTGGGCAGCCTGTTTACATGGAAATTCGGCATCCTGCTGGCGGTGATCGTACTGAGCGTGGTGTTCTACCGGCCGTTCTGCAAGTGGCTGTGCCCGCTGGGCGCGTTCTACGCGCTTTTTAACAAGGTCTCGCTGTTCCAGATGAAGGTGGACAAGAATAAGTGCGTCTCCTGCGGGAAATGCGCAAAGGTCTGCAAGATGGACGTGGACGTGACGAAGACGCCAAACCACCCCGAATGCATCCGCTGCGGGATGTGCATCCGCGCCTGTCCCACAAACGCCGTGTGCTTCCGCTACGGCTTCGGCAACGGGAAAGAAAATACAACAAAAATCAATACGGAGGAATCAAAATGAAGTTTAAAAAGTTTACTGCGCTGCTGCTGGCGGCCCTGCTGGTGCTGTCTTTGGCGGCCTGCGGCACAAAGGACAACGACAAAATGGCAGATATGAGCGGAGACAGCTCTGCCATGACCGGCGAGCCCAAAAACGCCGAGGAGGCACTTGCCCTGCACAAAAAGCTGATGGAACAGGAGAACACGATCCTGTCGCAGAACACTGCGCTCTGGGAAAAGGTCTTCATGGAGGCCGACAAGGGCATGGCCATGGTGGAGGACGGCAAAAACTATGGCGAGTTCCTGCTGGATACCATCGAGAGCGCCAAAGACCAGTTCACCGACGAAGAGTATGAGATGCTGAAGGAGTCGGCCACGGAGATCAGCAATATCGAAAACAAGCTGACCGAGCTGGAAAACAAGTACCCCGAGATCGTGCAGGAATCCGTGGACGGCGACATGAGCGTGCCCGCAGGCAGCGACATGGCCAATCCGCCCGACGACGGCAGCATGCAGAAGTTCCCTGCATTTGAGGGCAAAGACTTGGATGGGAATCCGGTGAAGAGCGACGAGCTGTTCTCCGGCAACGCTGTCACCGTGGTGAATTTCTGGTTCACCACCTGCAATCCCTGCGTGGGTGAGCTTGCCGAGCTGGACGCACTGAACAAAGAGCTCGCAGAGAAGGGCGGCGCGCTCATCGGCGTCAATACGTTTACGCTTGACGGCGACGAAACGGCAATCTCGGAGGCGAAGGATGTGCTGGCCAAGAAGGGCGCGACCTATCAGAACGTGTATTTCGCTTCCGACGGCGAGGCCGGAAAATTCACAACCAACATCTTCGCCTATCCCACCACCTATGTGGTGGACCGCAACGGCAACATCGTGGGTGACCCCATCGTAGGCGCCATCACGGAAAAAAAGCAGGCGGAGACGCTGCAGAAACTCATTGACCAGACCCTTGCCGCCGACAAGGGCTGACAAACGGTTTCGTCAGCGGTTACGCAAAAGATATTTCCTGATCATACAGGCAGCGCACCCAGACGTGAAGGCCGGGTGCGCTGCCCGTCTGAAGAATTATTGGAAGGTGGAAAGACCATAGCTGTTCGCCAGTGCGTCAATTCGCTGCCCGGCTTTGCACATCCGGCACTCGCCGGTTGGATAGGTTTCATAGCCCGGGATATCGGCAGGCGTGAACAGACTTAATACCGGGATGCCGTCCAGCTCCGGGATCGCGCTGAAAACCGCCGCAATGCCTTGCGTTTTGCCGCCATAATATTGGATACAATCAAGGGCGCGCCGCGCAGTTTTTCCGGAATTGACTGTCGAGATCAATAGAAGCATGTTTCTGCCATGGATCATGGAAACCAGATTTTCACGGAACAGAAGCTGACCGTTGGAGTCGTATTCCGGTGTGACGACACAGATGCTCTTGTTATTGTTGACAGAGAACAAAATTTTCTGCGTCAGCTGTCGGGCCAGGAATGCGCCGATGACCTCGCTGCCATCCATGCAGATGATGGTGTCGATCGACTTTTCGTAGATGTAATGGTTTGCGAGCGCAAGCGCAGTGTCGTGCGCCAGACTGTATTCGTGCTTCAGCCGTGTGATGTCAAGGTAATGACTGTTATGGGAATGCCGGGTCGCAAAATGGCCATGGAATGCAATGAGTTCGAGATTAGGATTCTCTCTGGAACGGATGGCTTGTGTACGCATAGACAATACCTCCTTGCATATTCACGTCGGAATGGCGGCGGGTGCAGGCGGGGCAAAGCTGCTTTCATATGGGTTTCCTGTGGTGGTTATATTATAATAGATACCGAGTCCTGATAGCAAGCGATTTATAAAAACAGTAGTCTTGCTCCGCCTGATCATGGTTCCTGCTCCTTTGCAGCAGCCTCGGCGGCAGCCTTTTTTGCTTTAGGAATAGTCCTCGGCGTAGGCAAAATCAGTGGCCGCAGGGGTCATGGACGTGTTTTTGCCCGCAGCACAGCTGGATAAAAAAATCAGAACCAGCAGGGCGGCAAGCAGAATTACAAGTTGGCGATTCTTTTTCATAGTGTAATCTCCTTTCGTTTGTCGCTCTGTTTATATAGACAGGAAAACAGGGGCTCCGCTGCAGGATTTGTTCCGGAACTTCGGTTTCTCTTCTCTATTTTAAGTATATCTGATTCAGTTTCGTTTGACAAGGGGGAAAACGGCAGGAAATCTGCCGCCAAAAAATACAATTACTGGAATGTTGACAGCCGATATATTTTGCGGTACAATTCATATATCTGCTCATGGATAAGGGTGGAAAGTCCGGATTTTTCATGGCAGACGATGAAATTGAATGATATGAGGGCAGGCGGAAGCAAGATGCAGTACCGAAACACACGGCAGCGTAAAATTGTTCTGGAAGCGGTACAGGAACACCATGACCATCCGAGCGCAGACCAGATCTATCTGGAGATCCGTGCAAAAGACCCGAGAATCAGCCGAGGAACGGTTTATCGGAATCTGAATATCCTTTCTGAGGAGGGGCAGATCACGCATGTAAAGGTTCCGGGAGCGGATCGGTATGACGGCAGGACGGACTTTCACTATCATCTGATCTGCACGGGCTGCGGTGCAGTCTGTGATGCCCCGTTTTCATACGACCCAACGCCGGACAAAACGATCGCAGCGGAATCCGGGTATCGGATCACGCGGCACAGAATGATTTTTGAAGGCGTTTGTCCGGCGTGCCAGAAGGCCGGGCACGAAAAGTAAGCACGGAACAGAAACCCGAAAGGTGCAGGATTTGAGCGGAGAACCGCCCGGATCCTGCGCTTTTTTATTGTGATACGCGAGCGACGGCCTGATGCATAAATTAAAATGAGACTTTGTATTATTAGTGTTGCGGATCCGACACTTTTCTTGTATGATAAAGATAGAAAAACACAGCACGACAGGAAAAGAATTTGATGAAAGGAGGCGCAGCATATGATTTTGGGAATTCTGCGTGAGACGAAGAAGGGCGAAAACCGAGTGATCTGTACGCCGAAAGAGGTGGAGACCATCACGAGCGCAGGACACACCGTTTATGCACAGCGCGGCTGCGGAGAACGGGCCGGTTTTTCGGATGAGGCGTATGAAGCCGCGGGGGCGCTTCTGACAGACTCTGTGCAGGAGCTGTTCAAAGTCTGCGATATGGTCGCCAAGGTCAAGGAGTTTACGCCGGAGGAATGGCCGCTGATCCGGACAGGCCAGCTGCTTCTCGGCTGCCTGCATCCGGCGGCAAATCCGGAGGAGGTCGACGCGCTGATGAAAAGCGGCTGCATTGCATTTACGGCGGAGGATTCCCATCGATATGGCTCCCCGAACTGTGAGGCAGCGGGGAAGCAGGGGGCGCTGTTCGGGCTGGAATCATTGCTGACCATTCACGGCGGAAAGGGAAAATATGTCGGCGGCTTTGCGGGGGAGCCGGGCATCCATGCACTGATTCTCGGAAGCGGAAAAGTCGGCAGAGGCGCTCTGCAGGTCTTACAGGCGCTCGGCGCCAACTGTACGGTCATGGCCAGAAATATGCACAGGCTCCGTGCGCTTTCAGCACAGTATAATGGCCGCGTCCGCATTAGGCGCTGCTCACGGGCGCATATTGCGGAAGAATTGCCGAAAATGGATATCGTCCTCAACTGTGTCAAATGGCAGAAGGAGAACAAAGAGTTCCTCATCACCCGAAACATGCTTTCCCTCATGGAAAAAGGCTCGGTGATCGTGGATATTTCCAACGACGAGCCTGGAGCGATTGAGACCAGCCGTGCGACTACGCACGAAGATCCGCGGTACACTGTAGACGGCATTGTGCATTACTGTGTTGCAAATATTCCGGGCGCGGTTGCACGATCTGCGTCTGTTGCCTACGCAGCACAGATGCTGCCGCTGATCCTGCACCTGCTGAATGACGGCGAGGAGGAGACCTGCATCCGCGACGGCTATTACCGGCGGGCACTGACGATCTACCGGGGCTTCTGACGCATGAGGAAACGAGCGCCGTACAGGAAAACCCTGGGTTCGCCCGGAAGAGGCACTCGGGATCTCCGGCTTCCGCCTCGACCCTGCACCGCTGGCGTCGGATACGCACTCGACCCATTTTTATTCCTGGGCAGAAGACGGCGGAGCCCAAACTGAACACAGTTCATAAGGATGACACAAAGATCTATACCGAGCAAAACGTACAGGCTGAATAAACAAAACGAGCAGCGGCGCAAACAACGCCGCTGCTCCGGCGCGTATTAGGGTTGCCTCCGGCTTTTGAAATGGGACATATCAAATTACGAATAGACGGTCCGCAAAAAGAAGAATGAACGGTTTGATAAGAATTTATCGATAAGTATTGACCGGTAT
>VOFG01004188.1_pt1:0-2500 | contig 34226 bp, 49 predicted proteins | sample 5384171 | NCBI WGS metagenome assembly VOFG01 (sample SAMN12384726, study PRJNA508395) | human gut metagenome | isolation source: healthy gut F | host: Homo sapiens
ACAGATACACCAGTGGTCCGTCCATCCCGGTCCTCTCGTACTAAGGACAGCTCCTCTCAAATATCCTCCGCTCCGCGCCGGATAGGGACCGAACTGTCTCACGACGTTCTGAACCCAGCTCGCGTACCGCTTTAATGGGCGAACAGCCCAACCCTTTGGGACCTGCTACAGCCCCAGGATGCGATGAGCCGACATCGAGGTGCCAAACCACTCCGTCGATGTGAACTCTTGGGAGTGATAAGCCTGTTATCCCCAGGGTAGCTTTTTATCCGTTGAGCGATGGCAATCCCACTTTATACCACCGGATCACTAAGTCTACTTTCGTACCTGCTCCACCCGTCGGTGTCGCAGTCAAGCTCCCTTCTGCCTTTGCACTCTTCAAATGGTTTCCAACCATTCTGAGGGAACCTTTGAGCGCCTCCGATACCCTTTCGGAGGGGCGTCCATCCTTCTTCGTCTCCCACCTATCCTGTACATGCAGTACCGAATCCCAGTATCAAACTGGAGTAAAGCTCCATGGGGTCTTTCCGTCCTGGCGCGGGTAACCAGCATCTTCACTGGTACTTCAATTTCACCGGATGCATTGTCGAGACAGTGCTCAAATCATTACGCCTTTCGTGCGGGTCGGAACTTACCCGACAAGGAATTTCGCTACCTTAGGACCGTTATAGTTACGGCCGCCGTTTACTGGGGCTTAAATTCAAAGCTTCGCTTACGCTAACCTCTCCTCTTAACCTTCCAGCACCGGGCAGGCGTCAGCCCATATACTTCACCTTTCGGTTTCGCATAGACCTGTGTTTTTGCTAAACAGTTGCTTGAGCCTATTCTCTGCGGCCTGCTCTCGCAGGCACCCCTTCTCCCGAAGTTACGGGGTCATTTTGCCGAATTCTTAACAATGCTTCTTCCGCCGGCCTTAGGATTCTCTCCTCATCCACCTGTGTCGGTTTACGGTACGGGCACGCATTACACAATAGCAGCTTTTCTCGGCACATGGCTCACACGCTTCACTACTTTATTTCGCTCCACATCACGTCTTCGGATTATACAACGGATTTGCCTGTTGTACACCTACCCGCTTGTACCGGTCTTTCCATTCCCGGCTCGTGCTTTCCACATGCGTCCCTACAGTTCTGATAATGCGTGGTACAGGAATCTAAACCTGTTATCCATCGCTTACGTCTTGCGACCTGTGCTTAGGGCCCCGACTTACCCAGAGCAGATCAGCTTTACTCTGGAAACCTTAGATATTCGGCCGAAAGGATTCCCACCTTTCTCTCGCTACTCATTCCGGCATTCTCTTCTTATCCCTCCACTGCTCCTTACGGTACAGCTTCGTCGGTTTTAAGAATGCTCCTCTACCACTCGCATTGCGAGTCCACGGCTTCGGTGTTGTGTTTCAGCCCCGGACATTTTCGGCGCAGGGACTCTCGACTAGTGAGCTGTTACGCACTCTTTGAATGTATGGCTGCTTCTGAGCCAACATCCTGGTTGTCTTTGAAATCCCACATCCTTTTCCACTTAACACACACTTTGGGACCTTAGCCGGTGGTCTGGGCTCTTTCCCTTTTGACCGCCCAACTTATCTCGTGCAGTCTGACTCCCGTTCATCATCTACATGGCATTCGGAGTTTGATATTCTTTGGTAAGCTTTGACGCCCCCGCGGAAATTCAGTGCTCTACCTCCAGCAGACTAAACCGAGGCTAGCCCTAAAGCTATTTCGAGGAGAACCAGCTATCTCCGGGTTCGATTGGAATTTCTCCCCTATCCACACCTCATGCCCACCCTTTTCAACGGATGTGGCTTCGGACCTCCATTGTCTTTACGACAACTTCAACCTGGACATGGATAGATCACCCGGTTTCGGGTCTGCGTACACTGACTTATCTCCCTCTTAAGACTTGGTTTCCCTGCGGCTCCGCACCTGAAGTGCTTAACCTTGCCAGTACCCGCAGCTCGCCGGACCGTTCTACAAAAAGTACGCGGTTGTTCATTTAAAGAACTTCCACAGCTTGTAAACACAGGGTTTCAGGTTCTCTTTCACTCCCCTCCCGGGGTCCTTTTCACCTTTCCTTCACAGTACTATGCGCTATCGGTCACTAAGTAGTATTTAGGCTTACGGGGTGGTCCCCGCTCTTTCCCTCAAGGTTTCTCGTGTCTCGATGTACTCTGGATACCGCTCAGTCAGCTCTCCTTTCGCTTACGGGGCTTTCACCCTCTCCGGCAGGCTTTCCCAAACCTTTCTGCTAGAATCACTGAATCTTAAATGCGGTCCGAACCCCGGAGTGCACGCACTCCGGTTTGGCCTCTTTCGCTTTCGCTCGCCGCTACTAACAAAATCGATGTTTCTTTCTCTTCCTCCGGCTACTTAGATGTTTCAGTTCACCGGGTTCCCCTCCATACGTTATGGATTGGCGTATGGATGATACGAGTTCTTCGTACCGGGTTTCCCCATTCAGACATCTGCGGATCAAGGATTATTTGCATCTCCCCGCAGCTTTT
>VOFG01004188.1_pt1:5000-34226 | contig 34226 bp, 49 predicted proteins | sample 5384171 | NCBI WGS metagenome assembly VOFG01 (sample SAMN12384726, study PRJNA508395) | human gut metagenome | isolation source: healthy gut F | host: Homo sapiens
GTGGGATTCGAACCCACGCGCCCTTGCGGACAAACGGTTTTCAAGACCGCCTCGTTATGACCACTTCGATACCCCTGCGTGTCACAATTAATACTTAATTGTTTAGTTGTCTGCACTTGTTCAGCGCAGGATTTATATTATCATCAATGTTACAATATGTGCTTTTCCTGTCAGGAGTATTTGCTGAATATCCCAATTCATCTGACACCTTTATTGTGTCCTTTACAGGCATTCCTGCTACGCATGCTTTTTTCCTTTTTCAACCGTATGCATAGAACGGACTATTATTTCATTATCCACCAGAGGGCGTGCGCCGTCATGGATCAGCACATAGTCCGTGCCGTTTGCTGCTTTAAGCCCCTCATATACAGAGTTGTAGCGTTCTTTGCCCCCTGCACTATTGCTTTCACCTTCTTAAAGCCATATTTTTCAATTATCGAATGTCTGAAATACTCAATATAATCTGCACTGCAGACTATGACTATTTCATCCACCGGACTATCCTCAAATGCTTTTATACTATAATAAATCACAGGATGCCCCAAAAGCTCCATATACTGCTTTGGCATATTACTTTTCATCCGGCTTCCTGTACCGGCTGACAGTATGATTGCTGTGTATTTCTTCTTATCCATATTCTTTTATTTTCCTATCCATGATAAATCTGCACATTATGTTTGCACCCCGGTGTAACCGGAAGCAATTACAGAATCATTCACCAAGCTTTAGATTCGGAACCGCATTCAGATCAAGTCCGGACCTCTTACCTGCTATAAAATCATAGTATGCTGCCGCACCTATCATTGCCGCATTATCTGTACACAGTATCGGTGACGGACGATAGAATTTAACACCCTTGCGCGCGCACATTTCCTCCATCGCATGACGGATAACACCATTAGAAGCAACGCCTCCCGCAATGGCAAATTTGTCCATTTTAAACTCATCAATAGCATTCTCAGCGTGTTCGACCAGCACATCTGTAACCGCCTGCTGGAACGATGCTGCCACGTCTGCCTGGTTTATTTCCAGTCCCTTCATCCTGCAGCCGTTTAAATAATTGAGTACTGCTGATTTAAGCCCGCTAAAGCTGAAATCATAAACTCCGCCCACAATCTTTGCTCTCGGGAACTCTATGCTGTGCGGATCTCCCTCATGTGAAACCTTTTCTATCTTAGGACCGCCCGGATAGCCAAGGCCTATTGCTCTCGCTACCTTGTCAAAAGGCCTCTCCTGCCGCATCATCCCTCGTACGTCCGAGGATCTCATATTTGCCGTAATCTACCACTCTCACCAGATGTGTGTGTCCTCCTGATACGACGAGTGCCAGAAATGGCGGCTCTAAGTCTTTATTTTCTATATAATTGGCGCTGATATGTCCCTCTATATGGTGCACTCCGACAAGAGGAATGTTTCTTGCATATGCTATGGCCTTTGCTTCTGCCACGCCTACAAGCAGTGCTCCTACGAGCCCCGGACCATATGTGACTCCTATTGCGTCTATATCATCAAGTGTCATCTGTGCATCTGAAAGTGCCTGCTCTATGACCTGATTAATTTTCTCAATATGCTTTCTTGAAGCAATCTCCGGAACTACCCCTCCATATAAAGTATGAAGAGCTATCTGCGATGAAATCACATTGCTTCGCAGATCACGTCCATTTACTACAACTGCCGCCGCAGTCTCGTCGCATGAGCTTTCAATTGCAAGTATTTTAATTTCTTTTTTTTTGTTTCTGTATTTTCTGTCATTTTATTACACCACTCTTAATTATATTACTCTATTCTGTTTCCGTATCAGAATCTGCCGCAATCTTATAAAATGCAAGAATCCTCCAACAGCCATCCTTATCCTGCCTGAGTACATATTCCTGATATGTCTTAGAATACGAGCTGCCCTCCTTCATGAAGTAAAGATGCCTTTACATATGCAATTTTACTCCCCTTATCGGTGACATATTTTACATCATTGCTGTCACACACTCCGGTCTGAGCAAGTGTAATGCCCTGTTCCTTGTAGCTTTGCGCATCTGCCGTGACAGACTGTTTGTATGTATCCTTTGGATTGTTTGCTGCAAGCTCGTCATCAAAAAGCTTAAGCGCCTGGTCGGTGAGTGCATCAAGCTCTTCATCGCTATACTGCATACCATAGTAGCACTTCACAATCCTGTTATAAAGCTTCACCACCTCACGAGGTGTCTGCGGATAGTTCTTGTCGAGATCCTTAGTTGTTATTCTTTGTACCTCGGTCAGCACCTTTTCCTTTTGATTAGCCCTTTTAGACTTATCGTTTACGATATAAAACGAACCACATATCGCGGCAATCAGCGCTATTGTTAAAATAACTATACCTGTTTTCTTCATATCGTCCCTCCTTAGTCCTCGTCAAACATGAGCTCCACGCTCTTTCCGTCTTTTCCAAGATATGCGTTTGCAAAAATATCCCTCACCTGTGGCATATAGTCATCTGCCCTGACAAGTGACGGCGAAAAATGTGTAAGCCACAGCTCCTTCACGCCGGCTCTCTTTGCCATGTCTGCTGCCTCGTAAAAAGGTCATATGCTTATACTGCTTTGCTTTTACTATCTTTTCCTTTTCAGCATACATGCCCTCGCAGATAAAAAGGTCTGATCCCTCTGCTGCCTCCACTATGTGCTCAAGTGGCCTTTGAGTCCGTACAATATGTTACCTTTATGCCCTTTCTGGCAGGTCCTAGCACCATATCCGGAGTATACACTCTGCCCTCAAATTCAACGGTATTGCCTTTCTGAAGAGGATTCCACAGGCGCATCGGAATTTCTTTTTCCTTTGCTCTTTCCACGGAAAATCTGCCACTACGCTTTATCTCAACCGAATAGCCATAGCACAACACCGCATGCTTTACGCGGAACGCATGGATATGATATCCGTTCATCTCAAAATATTCATCCTGCTCATTGAGCTCTATGCATTTTATCTCAAAAGGCAGCTCCGGCGCAATCGTCCGAAGTGCAGTGACAACCCTTGTAAGCCCCTTTAGGTCCAATAATGGTAAGCGGCTCGGTGCGCTCGGCATTTCCCATTGTAAGAAGAAGCCCCGGCAATCCGCTGATATGGTCTGCATGAAAGTGGGTGATGCATAAAATATCTATCGGCTTGAAATTGATTCCGGCCTCCTTCATCGCAATCTGCGTTCCCTCACCGCAGTCAATAAGTATATTGCTGCCGTTATATTTTAGCGAAAGTGCCGTAAGCCATCTGTTTGGCAAAGGCATCATGCCTGCTGTTCCAAGTAAACACACGTCTAACATAAATTTTCCTCCGCAGTATAGGACATGATGACACCGTCCTCTACCGGATGCTCATATAGATTTTTTCTGATTCCAAGGTTTACAAACCCCATCTTCTGATACAGTGATATCGCAGCCTCATTAGTCACCCTGGCTTCGAGCACAATGCGCTCAACACCTGACTCTTTTGCCTTTTCCTGCAAGCATCTGATAAGATGTGCACCCACACCTTTTCCTCGTGCTGATTTTTTGACTGCTATATTGGTCAGCTCTCCCTCATCAAATGACACATACGTGCACTGATACCCCAGTATCTCGCCATCCTCCTGTGCCACAAGCATGATATTCTCCGGAAGCCGCATGGCATCCAAAAATCCCTGTCTGCTCCAGGGCTGTGTGAAGCTGTCTTTTTCTATCTGCGCCACCGAGTCTGCATCCTCCGGCTCCATGGGTCTTATTATCATATTCTAAAATCTCTCTCCTTTTCCTGTCTCTCTCTCTCCGCCTGTGATAATCTGAGATACTCAGGCTTATGGTCTGCTGCATTTTCTGCCCTGCCCTGCTCATAGAGCACCTGTCCAAGACATGCTACAGCCGATGCTCTTTGCTTATTGCACATGGCAGGCGCAAAGTCATAGTCCACTTTTACGTGCTCATTAATATAATCCCTGAACACATCCACTCCGTCTCCAAGGAAAATCACCCTGCGGCCGAGCTCATTGATTTTGTCAACTATCTCTTCTATCATCACTACGCACTGCGGCAAAATGGTATTCATCCTGCCATCGGTAAAATCATACAGCCCTGTATAGGTCTGCTGTCTTCTTGCATCCATAAGCGGACACACAACATCTGCACTGCCCCACAGATTGTATGCAAGCGCATCTACAGTAGGCACGAAACTATCTGCTTATCCAGTGCCAGTGCAAGCCCTTTCGCCGTTGCAGAGCCTATGCGAAGCCCTGTGAACGATCCAGGTCCTGCTGAGACCGCAACAAAATCTATTGTCTTAAGATCAAGCTCTGTCATCTTAGCCACCTCATCAAGCATCGGAAGAAGCGTCTGCGAATGTGTCTTTTTATAATTTATCGTGTATTCTCCTATCAGATTATCGTCCGATACGACAGCCACACTGGCCACAAGCCCTGAGCTGTCAAGCGCAAGTATCTTCATTATAAAACCTCTTTTTTTTTATTGTTATTTTTCTATAGTCAAAGCCTTTTTCCAGGTCTTTTCAATAGTAATCTCTTTTCTCTTCTTTGGGAGTATCTCCTCAATGAGATTTGCCCACTCTATCATCGTAAGCCCATCTCCGTAGAAATAATCCTCATAGCCTATTTCATCCATCTCCTCGATGTCACCAATCCTGTATACATCGAAATGATAAAACGGAAGCCTCCCCTCCTCGTACACCTGCACTATGGTAAATGTAGGGCTGTTTATCGGCTCTGTGATGCCAAGCCCCTCTGCTATGCCCTGCGTGAGCACTGTGTTACCCACTCTAAATCACCCACAAGTGTACACACATCCCCCGGCTTTGCCTGCTGTCCAAGCGTAACCCCAAGTGCATGCGTATCATCTGCCGAAAAGCTTTCTATTACTGTTATATTTTCTTCACTACTCATATTACCAGCTTATACCCTTATCTATTTATTTTATCTTTTTTATCTTATATCTGATTTTGTTTATTTGATTTTCAGTCTGTATTTCTCCAGTGTACTGCCTGCCAGCTCCTTTAACGGCTCATAGCTGTCGCCCAGCTGCTCCTTTGAGAGAATGTATGCATTCTTCCTGTTGCTGAATATAAGTATCCTCTTATCATTTGCCACGAATCTGTACACCTGCTCCCACGGAAGCTGCGCCATCTCCTCGCCCTGGCTTACTTTTTATGTTCTTTTCATCTATCTCAAAATGCAGTGGCTTTGAGAAAACTTCATTTGTCTTCATAATCATCTTTACCCTGCCCTTGAGTGAAAACGGCACATATAGCAGCACCAGAATACCAACTATAATATAAAGCACCACATACTCCGTATTTGCCCTTTTTGTGCGCTTAACACTGCTGCCGCAGCCAAGAGCACAGCAAACAGCAATGATATGACACCCTGACTGCCCTTGTACGCCTGCTCTATATTAAATGAATATAAATCCTTTTCTGTTACTTTTACATCAAATTCAAGCTTCATGTCCTGCTCCCAACTAAATATTTGGATTTATTATAACATTCCTTTTAAAAAAAGAAAAGAGCGCAATTGACTGCGCTCTTTATGTTTGTGACTAATATATATTGTGTCAGGTATTTTCTCTATCCTCTTCCCTTTAAAACCGGTGACAGTCTCTTGTATATAAGCACTGTGATAAGTGTTGATATAAGTCCCTTTACGATGGTAAACGGAACATTGAATATTAAAAGTGCCTGCCACAGCTTGCCTACTGATGGGAGAAGTTTGCTGTATGCATCCATGATTTCATTTATTGGTGTAAACTTCTCATATGCTGGATATACAATAAACAGGTTTGACGGGAAGCTGATGATTCCCATTATAACCGAGCCGACTATCGCACCAATGATGGCACCCTTTTTAGTCTTGTTCTTCTTGTATATAAGCCCTGCCGTTCCTGTAAATACTGCTCCGAGAATAAAGTTTGAAAGCTCTCCTACCGTAAAGCTCTGTGTTACTGTACAGTGAAGCAGGTTCTTGATAAACTCTACAATCACTCCTGCTAACGGTCCGTATGCAAATGCTCCGATAAGTGCAGGCAGGTCTGAAAAATCAAACCTAATAAAAAACGGCATGATTGGAATTGGAAACTCGAGGTACTGAAGTACAAATGCAAGTCCGCTTAACATTCCTGTGCCGACTAAAAGTCTGATGTTTACTTTTGATTTTGTGTTGTTTGTTGTTACGTCCATTTTACACTCCTTTGATGCTTAAGGAATCCTGAGGATATTGTGAGTGCAGCTATCTAAAATCTGAATAGCTGCTTTAAAAAAATCCCGGAAGAAAATCTTCCGGGACTTAATATCACAGTGTAATGACACCTAATAATCTTCTCTCATCCAGACTATACTGTCGGCTTCGGAATCACACCGAATCATGCCTTGCGGCTCGTGGGCTGTACCACCGGTAGGGAATCGCACCCTGCCCTGAAGAATTCCTATTTATTTACAAACCTATGATATGCACTTTGAAGTGTTTTGTCAAGGTGTTTTTTAATTATCAAGAATAATATTGTCAAAGAAATTATTTTTCTTGCCCTTTATGTAGTGTGGCTTTTGTTTCTGTTGTTATTATTCTTGCTGCCTGTACTATTTCTATCGTTTCTGCTATTCCTGCCGCCGTTATTTCTATTACTTCTGTCAGCCTTGTTATCGACATTGTTTTTGCCACTGCCGCTGTTTTCTGACTTACCTACTACTTGTCTGTGCCCTGTCCGATTTTCATGGTAAGCTGGATGCGCTGCTTTTTGAGGTCAACGCTCATAACCTGCACATCTACTATGTCCCCTACACTGACAGCCTCAAGCGGGTGCTTGATATAGCGGTCACATATCTCTGAGATATGCACAAGTCCGTCCTGGTGTACTCCTATATCCACAAAGCATCCGAAATCTATTACATTTCTGACTGTGCCCTTTAATACCATACCCGGTGTGAGGTCCTTCATCTCAAGGACATCGCTTCTTAGAATTGGCTTTGGCATATCCTCACGTGGGTCTCTTGCCGGCTTTTCAAGCTCTTTTACGATGTCACGCAGTGTGATTTCACCAACTCCTGCCTCGTCTGCGAGCTCCTTGTAATCAGATACTTTCTTTGAGATTCCAACTACATTTCTGTTCTTTACATCCTCCATTGTGTAGCCAAGCTTTTCAAGCACTGCCTTTGTGGCATCATATGACTCAGGATGCACGCCTGTGGCATCAAGTGGGTTCTTTCCGTCTGAGATACGCATGAAACCTGCACACTGTTCAAATGCCTTCGGTCCAAGCTTTGCTACCTTAAGAAGCTGTGAACGTGATGTGAATTTACCGTTTTCCTCTCTGTAGTCCACGATGTTTTTGGCAATGGTCTTTGAGATGCCTGATATGTACTCAAGCAGTGAAACTGATGCTGTATTTAAATCTACACCAACCTTATTTACGCAGTCCTCTACAACTCCTCCGAGGGCCTCTGAGAGCTTTTTTTCTGGTTCATATCGTGCTGATACTGTCCGACTCCGATTGACTTTGGATCAATCTTTACAAGCTCAGCGAGCGGATCCTGAAGTCTACGCGCCATGGATGTGGCACTTCTTTGTCCCACATCAAAATTCGGAAACTCCTCCGTGGCAAGCTTGCTGGCTGAATATACTGACGCACCTGCCTCATTTACTATGATGTACTGCACCTTTACCGGAATTTCCTTTAACAGCTCGACAATCACCTGCTCTGACTCACGCGATGCTGTTCCGTTTCCGAGTGAGATAAGAGTGACATGATGCTTGTCTATGAGCTTTTTGATTACGGCCTTTGCCTCCTCAACCTTGTTCTGTGGTGCTGTCGGGTAGATTACTGTGGTATCGAGCACCTTTCCTGTAGGGTCTACGACAGAAATCTTGCAGCCTGTATGGAATGCCGGATCCCATCCAAGCACAACCTGTCCTGCAATTGGAGGCTGCATGAGAAGCTGCTCCAAATTCTTTCCGAATACCTTTATGGCACCATCCTCTGCTTCCTCTGTCAGATTGTTTCTGATTTCACGCTCTATGGCAGGGGCAATAAGCCTGTCGTACGCATCCTCCACTACCTCTGTGAGTACGGCGGCTGTAGGCGCTCCATCATTTGTGATAACCTGCTTTTTAAGATATTTTATGATATCCTCTGTCGGTGCCTCTATCTTTACTGTGAGGATTTTTTCCTTTTCACCACGGTTAATTGCGAGTGTTCTGTGACCAGCCACCTTGGAAAGAGCCTCATCAAATTCATAGTACATCTCATAGACAGACTCCGCCTCCGGATCCTTGGCTGTCGATATAAGACGCCCCTTTTGCATGGTAAGCTCTCTGATTTTTGTTCTGTAACCGGCATTGTCGGATACGTTCTCTGCAATGATATCCTTTGCTCCGGCAAGTGCAGCCGCTTCATCTGCCACGTCTTTTTCTGCATCCACATATTTAGCTGCTTCTGCCATGATATCAACAGACGATTCCTGCGCTAAAATGATCTGTGCCAGTGGCTCTAAGCCCTTTTCCTTTGCGATTGTGGCACGGGTTCTTCTCTTCGGACGGTAAGGTCTGTACAAATCGTCAACCGCCACCTGTGTCTGTGCCTCAAGGATTGCCTTCTTAAGCTCATCCGTAAGCTTGCCCTGCTCCTCGATGCTTGCAAGCACTGTCTGCTTCTTGTCCTCAAGATTACGTAGATATGTCAGTCTGTCGAAGAGATTTCTGAGCACCTCATCATTTAATGAGCCGGTTGCCTCCTTTCGGTATCTGGCGATAAAAGGAATGGTGTTTCCCTCATCTATCAGCTTGACAGCGGCCTCGGCCTGTCCTTTTTTAATCTGCAGTTCTTCTGCAATTGCAGCAATAATATCCATTTTTTACCTCTTTAAAAAACTTATTCTTTTCGTATTATAAATGAAGTGATACAATAAAATCAACTTTATAGAAAGGAATTTTATTATGGATCCACAAAAATTTGATTATAATCAGGATTATAACTATAATTTCGGCAGCAATTATGGGCCGGGCTTTAATCCCAACAACAATTTCTACAATAAACGCTCACGCAATATGGAGGTTGCAGCACTTGTGCTTTCAATAATTGCCATCGCGTCGTGCAGCTGTATTTATGTGTCTATCATATGCGGCTCGCTTGCCATGATTTTTGCGTTACTGTCAAAAGGCGGTGCCACCTCAATGAGCAGCATGGCTATGACCTCATTCTGGATTGCGTTTGCCGCTGTTGTTATCACTCTTATTATCTATATCGGTTCGTTTGCCGCCATGCTTCACGAATACGGAAGCATAGAGGGTATATTAAAGGAATACCAGAACCTGACCGGTATCGACTACAATGAGCTACTTCAGCAGATGAATACCGCAAAATAATATAAGCATATTTTTGACTATACAGTTTACCACAATAAGGGCAAGTGCAAGCCACATATATAATGGCCTGAAGTGCATTCCGATATGCAGCCTGCCGCGGCTTATCCGCTGCAGTGTCTGTGACAGCATAAACCAGCCTCCAAAAACGGCTGTATACGGCACAAACGGATGGAGTACAAACGACCTTATCAGATGTCCGTGCAGCAACGCAAATGTGGCTCTCGTGCCACCGCACCCCGGACAATAGTAGCCTGTATATGCATGCAGCGGACATGGAGGCACCTTTGTGAGTATCTGCGTACCGCATACTCCAATCACTGCCGCAAGAGCCGCAAATACAGCTATGCATATCCAGCCCGTTATATAGAAATACCTGTCGATTGTTTCATCTGTCTGCATGATATGTGTGGTCCTTCCTGTGATTTTGTGTAACCATATGAATACAAGTATATGCTATATATCTGACAATTGTCAAAGTATTAATTTAAACATTAACTTAAGCCTAACTTAAGCATTAATTCAAAACTATTATTTCAGGAGAAATATAATGAACCCAAAAAAGAAATCCAAAGAATTAAAAAGAATATCAAGAGAGAACCTGAACGGAAGATACAGACTTAGCATGAGCGTTTTTCTCACTGTCACACTCATAAATCTGTTTAGTGACCTGCCGTTTACCTACCTGCTCGGAAATGTATATGCCACAAAGGTTCAGACCGTCATCTACTACATTGCCGAGGTGCTTTTATCTATCGTGGTCGGCGTGCTGCAGATGGGACTCATACGTTTCCATCTTAATATGGCAAGAAAGAAAGAGTGTCGTATCAGCGATGTATTCTACTGCTTTATGAATCACTCCAACAGATATTTTGGAGCATACATCATATATTATGCCATCTCTATGATTGCAAAGGCGCCTTTCCTTGTAGCCAGAAACCTTTTCAATCTAAGCGGCGACACTATGGGAATTGCTATCGCTTTATATGCTGCAAGTGCTGTGCTCAGCTTTATTGTACTGGTTCTGTTTCCGTTTTACCTGTATCTGGTGCTCTCTCGCGATGATTTATCAGTATTTGCATGCCTGACTCATGCAATAAAGCTGATTCGCGGCAACATACTCAGAGTCATTTACATTAACGTAAGCTTCATCGGTATGCTTGTGCTTTGCGTGCTGTCGCTCGGCATCGGCCTGCTCTGGGTGGAGCCTTACTATGAGCAGACCTTTGCAAATCTCTTCCTCGATGTGACCGGGGAGCTGCCGGCTGTGGACTGCGCGGTGTAACGGCTTATATAATCGCTAGTGCATGGAGCGCTTCGAATTCAGATTCTGTAAGTGCATGAAGCGCCCGGTGCACAGATTATATATCACTCCGCTCTCATAACTCCTTAGTCTAGTGGGAGTAAATGCCGTCATCCGCAGAGCTTATCAGGCGCGGAAAATCAAACGCGCATTTTACCTCAATATCTAAATTCAGGCTATGCTGCTTGAACGAGTATTTTCCGCGCCGCTTTTGCTGATGACGGCATATAACTCCCACACGACACGTCGTAAATCGAACGTAGCGACATACAATCTGTGCACCGAGCGTTCCATGCACTAATCTACTTCTTCTATTTATCTTACTGCTTCATGCACTTACTCAACTTTTATCGAAATTTCCGAACATGTGGGATATATAATCCGCATCCCACCCGCTCCACGCACCCACTCTCAACCTAAAATCGAAGCTCTACATCTGCAGCAACCGGTCCATAATCCTTGCTGCAACGCAGCTCTTGTCCATGATTTCAAGCTCTGTGCAGTCGTCAGCCGTAATGAGTGTGACCACATTCGTATCTGTTCCAAAGCCTGCGCCTGCCACCTTTAGGTTGTTTGCCACTATCATGTCTGCATTTTTCTTTGCAAGCTTTGCTTTCGAGTTTTCAAGCATATTCTGGGTTTCCATAGAAAAACCGCATATGAGCTGTCCCTTAGCCTTGTGTGCTCCGAGGTATGAAAGGATGTCCTCTGTGCGCTCAAGCTCAATTACAGCCTCATATGAGCTGTCATTTTTCTTTATTTTCTCATCAGCCGGATGTGATGGGCAAAAATCCGCTACTGCTGCGGTCATGATGATAATATCCTGTTCAGCAGCCTTTGATTTCACCACGTCTGCCATTTTGCGGCCGATGTCACATTTACCACATCTACAAACATAGGTGGCTCAACCGATACTGAAGCGTTGACCAGTGTAACATGCGCACCGCGGAGCATACAGTTTTCTGCTATGGCACGCCCCATCTTGCCTGTTGAGTGATTGGTGATAAAACGTACCGGGTCTATTTTTTCCTGCGTCGCTCCGGCTGTGATGAGTACATTCTTGCCCGCCAGGTCCTTTTCACAGGCTATTGTCCTCATTATGTAGTTGAAAAGTGTCTGTGGCTCCGGCATTTTTCCTGCACCGGTGTCTCCGCATGCAAGATATCCTTCAGCCGGCTTTATCATCTCAAAGCCGTAGTGTTCGAGCTTTTTGATATTGTCCTGCACAATCCTGTTCTCGTACATATTGGTGTTCATGGCAGGAGAAACAAGCTTAGGGCATTTGGCTGCAAGTATTGTGGTGGTAAGCATATCGTCTGCGATTCCGTTTGCCATCTTGCCTATCACATTGGCTGATGCAGGTGCCACCATAAAGATATCTGCTCTCTTTGCGAGCGCCACATGCTCTACATTGAATTCAAAGTTTCTGTCAAATGTGTCCACGAGGCACTTGTTGCCTGTGAGAGTTTCAAATGTGATTGGATTTATAAAATTTGTTGCATTTGTGTCATTATGACGTTGACATCGGCGTGCTGTTTTACAAGCATACTTGTTTGCTATCTTTGTTTGCCATAGCCAGCATTTTTGCATTCAGCCCCAAAACTACTGATCTGTAATTAATTGTAATCCAAGATTCCATACCCGCTATCTTGGATAAGTGTAAAAGTTAATAGTTATCAGTGTAAAAGAAAGGTATGGATTTTCTTTTACAAATGAATTGAGACTCTGGATAGTTGGTCTCTTTTCTGTTATGCTTTGATTTCTGGCGGCTGGAAAGGAGTCACCATGTCAAAGTTTTTATCTTATGAAGATCGAATGATTATTGCTCAACGCCTTCAGGAGAATGCATCCTTTGGGGCAATTGGCAAAGAGTTAGGAAAGGACCGTACAACCATTGCCAAGGAGATTAAAAAGTATTCCTATGACAAGAAAAGCGGTCGTCGTGGATATCCGTATAATCCTTGTAAATTCCGTGCTACATGCAAAGCAAAAAGGATTTGCGGAACAAGCTGTACACACCAATCTGCTTACAAATGCAGCCTGTGCTCTGAATGCACCTTACATTGTTCTGATTTTGTAGAAGATGTCTGTTCTGTCAAAAATAAGCCACCTTATGTTTGTAATGGCTGCAGTCAGCTGCCGAAATGCACGTTATTAAAACGTATTTATGATCCGGCAGATGCACATGAGCGTGCACATCATGCTGTTTCGGAAGCCAGAACCGGTATCATGTCCAACGAAGATGATATTGCAAGAATTAACGGGATCATCAGTCCTTTAGTTAAAAACGGGCAGTCGCTTCATCAAATCTATCTTGCTCATGTAGATGAACTGATGTGCAGTGAAAAGACATTGTATAACTACGTGGATGCCCAGCTCTTTGATATCAGGAACATTGATCTGCCCCGTAAAGTGAAATACCGTCCCCGTTATAAGAAGCCTGAATTTAAAGTTGACCGGGGCTGCCGTATTGAACGAAGCTACGCTGACTTTCAAAAATATCTGGGAGCAAACCCGGAAACGACCATTGTACAAATGGATAGCGTGATTGGTCGTGTGGGAGGAAAATGTCTTCTTACCATACACTTTGTAGAAAGCAGTCTCATGCTGGCTTTTTGCGGGACGCAAATACATCAGCCTCTGTAATAGAGATCATAAACTTATTGGATGAAGTCCTTGGGGCAAAAACATTTAATAGCTTGTTTCCGGTTATTCTGACAGATAACGGAAGTGAGTTTTCAAATCCAAAGGAAATCGAAAAACGTAGCACCATTCCATGCAATAGAACAAAGATATTTTATTGCGATCCAAGTGCTCCTTATCAAAAAGGAGCCTGTGAAGTCAACCATGAATTGATACGTCGTATCCTGCCAAAAGGAAGCAGTTTCGATGAGCTGACACAACAGGATATTACTCTGATGATGAACCATATCAATTCTTATAAAAGAAAAAAGCTGAACAACCGTAGCCCATACGAAACATTCAGCTTTTACTATGGAGAAGATGTGCTTAAGAGACTGGGATGCTCACCGGTTGCCGCCGAGAACATCATCTTAAAGCCTAAACTTCTCAAAAAGTAACAAATAAATTTGCTGAGTGCCGCCAGAGCCAGAATAGAACAACTCTATCCAATCAAAAAAAGGGATGGATTCTCCGAATACAAAAATTTCGAGAGAGAATTGATCTCTGGTTGTCGTACGCAAATTTATTGCTGAACGTATTATATCATATCGTAATAGAAATGAACATCCGGGAATCTTGCTTACAAACCTGGACTTTCATTTACAAACCGGGAATCTCGCTTACAAAACCGGATTTTCATTTACAAAGAGGGAGTCTTGGGTTACAAAGGGGATTCTCGGGTTACTATTTACCTTTTCTTATCTGTATCTATATCATATATGTCACCAAGTGCGTTCAGTGTCACCACTGCTCCAACCTTTAGTTCTCCAAGCTGTACTGCATAGGCTCCTATTCCGCTCTTCATGCTGCGCTCACGCCCCATATATTTGCCGACTGTTGCGCCCATTCCGGCTCCATAATTTCCCTGTAAAAGGTATCATAAGAAGCGTTCTCACAAGCCTTGTATGCCATTTTGCCATCAGGCCTTGCATTTTTATCACCTATTACCAGGTCAAAAATACACGACTGCACCACAAGAGGCACCTTTGTGACTCCCACATCAAAGCCTATATCGCGCTCCTCGAGATACTTCATCACGCCTCCCGCTGCATCCAGACCAAAGGCAGAGCCGCCTGACAGTACAAGAGCATGGATACCCTTTGCGTCTGCCACAGGATTTAAAAGTGGTGTCTCCCCGCGAAGCCGGTCCGCCTCCCCTTATGTCAACTCCCGCCGGTGACTGTTTATCAAAAAGAAATACCGTACAGCCGGTCAAGCCCTTAGTGTCCTCGGCTTGGCCTATTTTGAAGCCGCCGATATCCATTATATCTATTTCATGCATATGTTTCACCTTGTATCATGCCTTTCTTTTAACTCAAATGCTTTTTTACCGTTCCTATTCCAACTGCTTATAAAACAGGCGGACCTTATCAGTCCGCCGTACATACAATTTCACCTTTATTTTAAATCTATCTGAACTTATTTTACTGCAATTGGTTTGATAGTATTTAAAACCAATCCAACAAGGTATACGATGATTGCGGCAACTATTGCCTCAATTACTCCGTTAAAGCTGATGACTCCGGTGATAACGCCCAGCACCGCGTTTCCTGCCACACCGATTGCATCTGCATAAGCATCCTTGTAAAGTACGAAGATTGAGCCCATTACAAGCAGTGTGTTGGTCATGGCACCGGCTACACCTGCATATACAAACGGAATAACCTGTGTGCTCTTTCTGATAAATACAGCCTCAACTACTATAAATACTACAGCTCCGACTGCTATGCCGATTCCTAAAGCGGCTGCCTGTGAAAGTGACTCTGACATCTTGCCGAGGAATGCATATACTCGAATGCAAGGAATACTGACATGAGCACATTTAAAACTGTGCCCCAGAGATTTTTTCTTCTCTGACGCAAGCACCTTTTGATGCCTATATATACAAAATAAGGTATAACACCTACTAAAATTCTTGGAACAAATGCTATGAATAAGCTCTTAAATATACCTGAGGTTCCGACCAGGGATGCGGCAAGCACCGGCGAAAATACAAAGGATGAAAGAGTTCCTCCGACTATAGTTGCCTTTAGACAACTGGTAAATCCGAATACAAATCCAAGGAATGCTCCCTTTTTAGGTCCGCAGAAAAGTGAACCAAGGATTACCGGAATGTGAATAATCGTAGCGTTGATAACTACGAGCGGAATATATCCGAGTGGTGTGAATGCCATGATAATGATAATGGCTGTGAATAAACCTGTCAGTACAAGTTCGTTTGTTTTTGAATTGCGCATTGTTTTTCCTCCTTTTTGGTATAAGCCCATATGGGTCTCGTCCTAATTCTGTTATGCTGTGATTCTGTCACACGGCATAAGAGCGCACATGAAAATTGTATGGCTGCTGGATTCTCGTATGAGTAACCCGCATTTATGTATCATACCACCGTGCAAGAAGTGTGTAAAAGCAGTTTTTGTTATTTTTTAACAATTTTTAACAAAATGTGTTGGTGCCGTGCAAATCACTGACATATACATCGATGTCTTACATATGCTGCATTGAATCTCACAAGCGTGAAAAAAATCCCCGGACATCGTATAAATGTCCGGGGAAATTATTTATTCTACGGTAACTGATTTTGCAAGGTTACGTGGCTGGTCAGGGTTTAAGCCCTTTCCTGTTGATGTGTAGTAAGCGATAAGCTGACAGATTATAACTGACTCGAAAATCGCAAACTCATCCGGTGCCTGTGGAAGTGAGATATGCACATCACAGATTGACTTATCTGTAATATCCTTATCCTTGCTAATAAGGATAACGTATGCGCCTCTCGCCTTTACCTCGCGGATATTTGAGATGACCTTGCTGTATACATGGCTCTGTGTAGCAACTGCGATAACCGGAACCCCCTCGCTGATGAGCGCGATTGTACCGTGCTTTAACTCTCCTGCTGCATAAGCCTCAGCATGAATATAAGAAATCTCTTTGAGCTTGAGTGCGCCCTCCATGCAGAGTGTATAGTCAAGTCCTCGTCCGATATAGAACGCATTTGTTGCATTAACCATTCTCTTTGTGAGCTGCTCAATCTCAGGTGCCTGCGTGATAACTGACTCGATGAGATTTGGAACCTCCTGAAGATTCTCAATAAACTCTTTTGCATCTGCCTTAGTCATCTTGCCTGATACAAGACCAAGCTTGCAGCCTAACAGATAGAAGCTTGCAGCCTGTACTGTGTAAGCCTTTGTACTTGCAACAGCAATCTCAGGCCTGCATGTGTGTAAAGCACATAGTTGCTCTCTCTTGCGATTGATGAGCCCTTCACGTTTACTATAGAGAGTGTCTTCTTTGTGTATTTATTGGCAAGACGAAGTGCCTCTAAGGTATCAATTGTCTCACCTGACTGTGATACAAATACAACCATTGACTTGTCTGAGATAACAGGCTCCTCATATCTGAACTCTGATGCGATTGCAACAGTTACAGGTATATGAAGTCGGTTCTGAATCATGGTTTTTCCAATCATTCCCGCATACATGGCTGTACCGCATGCTACTATTGTGATGTCGCTTACATCCTCAAAGAATGAATCCGGAATGCCGTCCTCTGTGAAATCAGGCAGAGAATCCTTGATTCTTGGAGTGATAGTCTTTGTAATAGCTGCAGGCTGCTCATGAATCTCCTTGATCATGAAATGCGGATAGCCGTCCTTCTGAGCTGCTGTTACATCCCAGTTTACCTCAAGATACTCAGGCTCAACAGTCTTTCCGTCAAGATCCTCTATTGTAATTCCATCTGCTGTCATAGTCATGATAGCATACTCAGGTACGATGAAATATCGCTTTAGAGTATTTGATAAATGCTGTGAGGTCAGATGCGATAAATGCTCCGTCATCGCAATATGTTGCAACCATCGGGCTTACATTTCTGACGGCAAAAATCTTTCCCGGCTGATCCTTGAACATGATACAGAACGCAAATGAACCCTGAAGCTCTGCTACCGCCTTCTTAATAGTAGCCTTTGGATCTCCGTCATAGAGCTTGTTGATAAGAGCAGCTGCTACCTCTGTATCTGTCTCAGATATAAGAGAGTCTGCAAGATCAAACTTGTTTACGATCTCGTGGTAGTTCTCAATGATACCATTGTGGATGAGTGCGACATTTCCAACCTTGTGAGGATGAGCATTGGCATTGGTAACTCCGCCGTGTGTTGCCCATCTTGTATGTCCGATTCCACAGGTTGAATTGTTCTCATCATCGCAGATAGCGAGAAGATCCTTAACCTTTCCGACGGTTTTGCGAATAGAAATCTTGCCTGTATCCTTGAAATAAGCAATACCCGCACTGTCATATCCACGATACTCTAACGCTGCGAGTCCTTCCGTCAAAATCTTCTGTGCCTCTAAACGGCCTGTAAATCCTATAATTCCACACATAGTGTTAGATCTCCTTTTCGATATATAATTTTAAATGTACAAATATGTAACTGTTCTGTACTGAATAGCTACTTGATTTTTATGGTTCTCTCTCGCTTTGTTTTGATGTCTCCATCATATTTGGCTTGAGATGCGCATCCATATATGCGTCCAGGCATCCGCCGAATTTTCGATAACCTGAAACCTCGTTAACCGGCATCATTTTTACGTACCTGCCGGTGCATGGCGCTAAAGTTTTTAACTTTTCGAAATCCAATTCCTCCACATTTGATTGAACGTTGTTATTCTATCACATTGGGATAAATGCCTCAATTGTAAAATTAGCTGAATTTTTCATAAATGTGGGGGTAAATTTATAATATGCGACTATATATCGTATTATAACAAAACCCGCCTGTTCAAGATATTCTATTAGCTGTTTGATCTGATAAGCCTTAAGCTCTTCAACTATTTTTAGTTACAATTGTCAATTTAGTTCTTTCTGGCTCAAAAAATGGCGCATGCAAGGTTGAGTGCATGCGCCTGAATGATGTATATATTTTAACGCGCTTTGTCAAAATGGGGTTGATTTGCGCACCAAAATACCAGATTTAATTGAATGGTACCGTTTTATTTTACACCAAAGTGCTCGAAGAGAATTTTTTCTGCCTCTTCATTCCACAGACCACGATGTGCCTTTACAGATGCATCGAGCTTTGCGAAAAGCGGATCTGTTTTTCCAAGCGCCTCGAAGTCATCGATTGCTGTGAGTGGCATATCAAACTGCATGTATGTAAGCTTCTTGCCACCAGGGATTTCCGGAAGGTGGCAGGTTGCATCTGCTACTGCGTTGATTCCACCTACGTGTAATCATTACAGCCGGATTGATTGCGCCCTTTTGATGCAAGATCAATTGCCTCTACGAGGTCATCTGTGTTTCCACCTGTTGTTCCCATGATGTGTGTGCTTGTGTAGTGGCAGTTGTACAGATTAATCTCTGCCTTGAACTGGTTGTCTGTAGGTCCTGCAAAGAAGTTCATGCAGCCGTCAAATGCGAGAAGTCTGTCTCCCATCTCTGCAACAGGCTTGATTGGTACATATACGAATATGTCATCATAGCCCTTTCCGTCTGTTATTGCCATAAGCTCTGCCTCTGCATCCTTTGCCTTTGCTGTGTTGAAGTAGATGAGCTCTATGCCCTTCTCTGCTGCCTCTTCAACGGTGATGCACTGCTTTGCTCTCTCGATTTTTGCATCATCTACGTCTGTTACTACGATTCTCTTTGGCTTGTTCTCAAATGTAAGTCCATAGCTTACCGCTCCAAGTCCCATTGGTCCGCAGCCACCCATGATAAGGATGCTTCCGCCAACCTTTTGTGCCCATTGCATGGTCATAATTGTGCTTGTTTGTGTGATAATTTGCATGGTATCCACCGATGATACAGCTCATTGGCTCTCCGAGAGATGCCTTGAAATAGCTGTCTCCATCATATTTGAGGAGGCATCCAAGCTCCATTACCTCATGAGGCATGATGCAGTAGGTTGCTGCTCCACCGCAGTATCTGTATGAGTATCCAGGTGAGTCAAGCTTGCCCTGGTAGTTGAGTGCAGGCTGTAATGCAAATTTCTCGCCCGGCTTGAACTGATCCTGCCATTTTTCTTTCCTACCTGTACTATATCTCCTGAACACTCGTGTCCTACGATTACCGGATGGATATCCATATCCTGTGGTGCTCTCTTATGCTTCTTGCCCTGCTTTGCAAGCTTGTATGTTGACATGCATATGCTGTCGCTCATTACCTTTACAAGTATTTCATCATCCTTGATCTCCGGGAGCTCAAACTCCTCAAGTCTTAAGTCCATTTCTCCGTACATTCTGACTGCTTTTGATTTCATATTAATTTCCTCCTATTTCAATATGTATACTATGATATGTTGATATAACTATGTTATTTGTTGCCCTGTTCTTAGCTTAATAATGCATAACCGCATATCGCTTATACGCTGATTTTCCGCTTTTAAATCTGCGCTTTTTGTATATTTTATGTATTCTAATATTTTTTATTACATTACACTTCAGCTTCGATAAACAACTGATAAATCTCGTCTGCCGTTCCGTTCACTGCCTTGTCAACATTCTCTGCTTCTGACAAAAGTATTGCTATACTGCTTAAAATCTCGATATGCTCATTTTCTTTTCCTGCAATTCCGATTGCTATACGGACCATGTTTCCGTTGCCCCAGTCAACTCCGTCAGGAAGCGTTACTATCGCGATTCCGGCTTTATTTACAAATTTCTTTGTTGCCTCGATTCCGTGTGGGATTGCAACCCCATTGCCCATAAATGTATTGAATACCTTCTCCTTGTCGAGCATTCCCTGAATATATTCCTTCTCGATACATCCTGTATCGTAGAGCATCTGACCGAGCTTTTCAATTACCTGCTCCTTGTTTAAGCCTCTCACGCCTGTGACAATGTTTTCTGTTCTTAATACATCACTCATTGTAAAATCCTCCTTTTGCTATCTACTGCATTTTTGATATGTACTCGTTAAAATATGTCTTCAATGCTTTTTTGATTATTCTTCTCGTTTCCTCCACATTTTCTTCAAATATGGAAGGTAAAAGTCCTTCCTCTTCCACAAAAGCGCTGCTTATCCTTCCCATAATTTCTGTATCTGTTTCTCCCTTATCCATGGGTGCAGCAAGGAAAACTGCTGCCTTTATATTTTTCATGCTTTCATCTGTAAAGCATGCACCATCTTCAGGTGTCATCGTTTTAAAAACAATGCTGTTTACTGCTTTTGTCTTACAATGAAACAGTGCAAAATCAAGCTCCGGAAATACCTGCGTCATTACACGCTCTCTCTTCATCATGTCATTTTTCAATGTATCTGCAGCCGCCATGCTGTCGGTTATTACATACGACATGCTCTCAACCAACTGCTCCATGGTGCTTGCACTGTCAGCTCTGTAATTACTGTAATTTTTTGTCAGCCGTTTAATCTTTGAAACTATTTCATTTATCTGTGACAGCTGTTCGTTAAAGTCGATATCCTCCTGCTTACTTGGCATTCTGAATATTCATCAACCTTTAAGCGTATCGCCATGATGTCATTAGCATTTATTAACGGTGACACCTTTACTATATCTATGTCAGGATTGTCAAGTACAAGTCCTGATACAAAGAAATCGGTTTTCGATGCCACATATGGTGTGATTTCGTCACCCAGTAGGTCTTTATTGTGACATCCCTCTTAAAAAGCCTTTGATTTTGGTACTCATGAGTCTTGCGACTCCAAAGCCTCCTGCACACACGATTCCGATTTCAACCGGCCGCCTCCTGCGTTTTCTCTCGTGGATTCTCTCCATGGCTGCTCCAAAATGGATTGCAAGATATCCCACCTCACTGTCAGGAACCTTATGGCCTGTTGCCTTTTCTATAACATATGCTGCCTGTCTGCACTGTGCAAACACCTCAGGATACTCACTCTTTATCTGCGCCTCGAGAGGATTGTATACATACAGTTCATTTTCGATTCTGATTATTGCCGGCTGTAAATCCATCATCAGAGCATATATCAGCTCATCATCCTGCCTCATTTCACATGCATCTGTCGCATCAAACACACCTATCAGCTTGTCAATGATATCAAGCAGCTTTTCTGCTCCAAGTTCCTCATCATCCTCCATATTATACCGGTTCTGTTTGGAGCCCTTTATATAAAGCAGAATATTTGAAAATTCACTCTTTGGCAGCTTGATATCAAATTCACTTTCCAGTGCTTCTATGAGATGCTCTGCCGCCGGGTAATCATCATCAAACTGCACATTTACCGGCAAATCGGTATCTTCTATGACATTTCCCTTCATGATCCTGTCAACAGCTATTGCCGTGTGAATCAAGAGACCAATATAGGAATCCTCAGCCATATGGTTGAAACGGTTTTCATCTATGTCTTCAAATACCTGTATCACCCTGTCAACCACCGAGCTGTTTAATAGTCCATACACCTTTACACTGTTGTAATTTTTCATTGCCCTAAGCAGTGCTTCCCTGTTTTCAAAAACATGCTTCTCATGGATTCATCATCCATATTATCATTAACAAAATAATGAAGTGCTGTTCGTATATCCTTTTCTTTGCCATCAACTATAACACCGAAGCCCGGTTTTCTGATAAGAGAAAGCCTGTAGCCGGCAAGCTTTTTTTCCACAACATCAAGGTCATGGCTTATTGTTGCCTCGCTCACTCCGAAAAGGTTGCTGAAATAGAATAGCTTTTGGAACCTTTTCACGTAAAAGCTCATATATAAGATATTTTCTTCTTGTATTTTTATCAGAAAAATTATTATTCTGAGTTTCTGTTACTTCTTTTCTAAGGCGGTTCAGGTTCACGGCATCACCATCAATCCATACACCGATATTTTTCTTCTTGCACAGACTCAGGTCGTAATCCACCAGTCCTGCCGCTATATAATCAAACTCTCTTTGGACAGTCCTCTTGCTTACCCCTATATGCTGTGCTATGTCCTGCTCCAAAACAGGTTCATTTTTCTCAAGAACAAATTGTAATATCTGTTTGATTCTAGGTGTTAATTCCATGAACCCTTCCCCCTTTGTATGCTGAAGGATTTACTGTAAATTTCTATTAATTGCATCCCTGCAGCATACTTTTTACTTTGTATTACTCTTTATTTGTTTTAAGACTCTCCACCAGCTCATCATATTCAGGTGCTGTCATGAAGTTGGTAATTGTCACAAGTCTGGCCTGTGGCGCACTCTTCATGGCTCTTTCCTTTAAATCCTGATGTGTAACAACTATCTGTGCCTCAGGTGGAATGCTTGATACCGATGCATGAGTTACTTCTATATCAAGTCCGGCCTTTTGTAACTTTTTTCTTTAAGACACTGGCGCCCATCGCACTTGAGCCCATTCCCGCATCACATGCAAACACGATATGCTTGATTTCCTCAGCAGGGATAGCTACTGTCTGCTGCTCTATGGCATCTGCAGATGCGCTGACTGCCTCTCCCTTAGAGGCTGCCTTCATATCCTTCATCTTTGCTGATGCATCCTCTAGACTTCCCTCATGCTTGTTTCCTGTCAGCCTGATGATTGGTATTGCTATTACAAATGAAACTACTGCCGCTATTACTACTCCAAGGAGTACCGCAAGTGTAGAGCCCTTTGGTGCCATAAGCAGGAATGCGATGACACTTCCGGTGATGCAGGACCTGACAGGCCAAGATCAAATACTGTGTAGTATGTCATTGCTGCAAGCGAACCGCCGATTGCTGCAAGCAGTAAAAGTGGATTCATAAGTACATACGGGAAATAAATTTCATGTATTCCACCAAAAAGGTGAATGATAAGTGCTCACTGGTGCTGAATCCTTTGTCTTCTTATCCTTTGAGAAGAACATGTATGCAAGTAAGATTCCTGTACCTGCTCCTGGGTTTGACTCAATCATGTAGAATACTGATTTTCCTGTCTCAGCAATCTGCTCTGCTCCAAGTGGAGAAAATATTCCGTGGTTGATTGCATTGTTTAAGAAAAGAATCTTTGCAGGCTCTACAAATACTGTTACGAGTGGAAGTATACCGTGTGTTACGAGTACGTTTACTCCTGCGCTTAATGCTCCAAGTATAACTCCCATGAATGGTCCAATCAGATAGTATCCGATGACTGCCATTATCAGTCCAAGTATTCCTACTGAGAAGTTGTTTACAATCATCTCAAAGCCTGCCGGAATGTGTCCGTCTACTGCTTTGTCGAACTTCTTGATAACAAGTCCTGCGAGAGGTCCCATAATCATGGCTCCCATAAACATTGTGTACTCTGTTCCACAGATAACACCGATTGTGGCAATTGCTCCCATCAGGGCGCCTCTGTCGCCTCCAACCATTTTTCCACCCTGATATGCAATCAGGATTGGAAGTACATATGTAAGCATTGGATTTACTATACTACTAAGCTGTTCATTTGGGAACCAGCCCTTTTCTATAAACAGGGCTGTTAAAAGGCCCCATGCTATGAACGCTCCAATGTTTGGCATTACCATGCCGCTTAGGAAACGTCCGAAGGTTTGAATTTTTGCTTTCATGATATTCCCCCGTTCTGAAAGTATTTTGTTGGTTTATTAATAGTAACGTAAAATCAAATGCATTTGTTTTTCTTGTTAACTTTATTATATTAGGTTCAAGCTTTTTTTCAATTAATTGATTTTTAAGTTTGTCGTGTTTCAAAATGACAAATTTCGGGGAATGTGAAAATTACACATATCTTTATCATAAAAATGCCAAAAAAACACAGCACTGCGATAAACAGTACTGTGTTTAAATGTATTAGTAATGTAATTTTATTGCATTATTATGCGTCAGCATTTGCCTCTTTAAGAGCTGCTGTAAGCTGAGGAACGATCTTCTTTAAATCTCCTACTAAGCCGTAATCAGCTACATCGAAGATTGGAGCATCCTCGTCCTTGTTGATGGCGATGATGAGATCAGACTCCTCCATACCTGCTACGTGCTGGATGGCTCTGAGATACCGATTGCAAAGTAAATCTGTGGACGTACAGTCTTTCCTGTCTGTCCTACCTGATAATCCTGTGCTAACCAGCCGTTCTCTACTGCTGCACGAGAGCATGATACCATACCACCCTTTGAAGCATGAAGCAAGGTCACGAAGCATCTCGAAGTTCTCAGCGCTTCCAACTCCACGTCCGCCTGATACAAGTACCTTAGCGTCCATGATGTTCTCTACGTTGCCAACTGCCTTAACGATATCCATGATCTCAACATAACGGTTGTTTTCTCCTCGAGTGCAGGATTGAACTCGATAACCTCTGCTGCTCTGCCAGCCTCTTTAGGAAGCTTCTGCATAACACCAGGACGAACTGTTGCCATCTGTGGACGGTTGTCAGGACAAGCGATTGTTGCGATTGTGTTTCCACCGAATGCAGGACGTGTCATGAGAAGCTGGTTGTGCTTCTGCTCCTGTCCAGGCATAGCGTTGATTGGGAAATCACCAATCTCAAGCTTTGTACAGTCAGCTGTAAGACCTGTCTTAACTCTTGCTGAAACTGTTGGTCCGAGGTCACGTCCGATAGCTGTTGCACCAACTAACATGATCTCCGGCTTGTACTCGTTGATTACTGATACAAGAGCCTGTGCGTATGGCTCTGTTCTGTATGTCTCAAGTGCAGGATTGTCTACAACGATTACCTTGTCTGCGCCGTACTCACCGAGCTCTGTTGCAAGAGCCTTTACGTTAGATCCAAGAAGTACTGCAGTAACCTCTGTATTTAAATCTGCTGCTAACTCTTTAGCTTTACCGACTAACTCAAAGGCGATGTCGCTAAGCTTATTGTCTACCTGCTGTGCGTAGATAAATACGCCCTTATATTCTTCTAAACCCATTTTTGGTTCCTCCATACTAGATGATATGTTTCTCTTTGAATTTCTCCATGAGATAGTTTACTGACTCTGTTGGATCAAGGTTAACCTTTTCTCCAGCTCCCTTAGGTACCTTGTCAGATGCCTTAGCAATCTTTGTAGGTGATCCCTTAAGTCCAAGATCTGAATCGTCAACATCCTTAAGGTCAGCTCTGCCCCAGACAGTTACCTCTTTGTCACATGCATCGAAAATTCCACCCGGAGTCATATATCTTGGCTCGTTTAACTCAGAAAGAGCAGTGATCAGGCAAGGCATTTTAGCCTTAACTTCGTGATATCTGTCCTCGTACTGACGCTTAACGACTACAGAATCTCCCTCAACCTTGATATCCTCTGCGTATGAGATTACAGGAAGTCCAAGATGAACTGCGATCTGTGGTCCAACCTGTGCTGTATCTCCATCGATAGCCTGACGGCCTGTGATGATTAAATCATAATCGAGATTTCTTAATGCACCTGCAATTGTAGTAGATGTAGCCCATGTATCAGCTCCACCAAGTACTCTGTCTGTTACTAAAACTGCATCATCAGCGCCCATAGCCATTGCCTCACGAAGGATTGCATCAGCCTTTGGAAGTCCCATTGTAAGGACTGTAACCTTTGCGCCTGTCTCGTCTTTGATTCTAAGTGCTGCCTCAAGACCAGCCTTGTCATCTGGATTCATGATTGCAAGCATTGAAGCTCTATCAAGTGTTCCGTCAGGATTGAATTTTACTCCACCCTTTGTATCAGGAACCTGTTTAATACATACTACGATATTCATGTATTTGTTCTCCTTTATTTATTCTAAGTAGCTCTACAGTTATGATAGCTCTCTTAACTATCTGAGTAATGAGCCTGAAATAACCATACGCTGAACCTCTGAAGTTCCCTCGTAGATCTCTGTAATCTTAGCATCACGCATCATACGCTCTACGTCGTACTCACGGATATATCCGTATCCACCGAATAACTGGACACTTCTGTTGTAACAGCCATAGCGGTCTCTGCTGCGAATAATTTAGCCTTGGCAGCTTCTACAGAGTAAGAAACCTTAGGGTTCTTAGCAAACTCTGCCTTCTTCATAGCTGCTGCGTATACAAGAACTGAGCTGCATCGATACGTGTAGCCATATCAGCAAGCTTGAACTGTGTATTCTGCTGCTGTGCGATAGAACGGCCAAACTGCTTTCTTTCCTTTGTGTACTCGATAACGATCCAAAGCACCCTCTGCAATACCAAGTGCCTGGGCAGCGATACCGATACGTCCACCATCGAGTGTGTGCATTGCGATTGGGAAACCTCTTCCCTCTTTTCCAAGTAATGCATCCTTTGGAATACGTGCATCCTCGAAGATAAGCTCGTATGTAGATGATCCGCGGATACCCATCTTCTTCTCTTTTGTTCCGAATGAGAATCCAGGTGTTCCCTTGTCTACGATGAATGCAGAGAAGTTTTTTCTTCTTTCTTCCTCTCTTGTCCTCGGTAATGCTTGTGATTGCGATTACGATGTAAACATCTGCAACCTTACCGTTTGTGATGAAACACTTAGAACCGATTCAGTACCCACTCATCTCCATCCAGTACAGCCTTTGTCTGTGCACCCTGTGCGTCTGTACCGGCACCTGGCTCAGTAAGACCAAAAGCACCGAGCTTCTCGCCCTTTGCAAGCGGTACTACATATTTTTTCTTCTGCTCTTCGGTACCGAATGTCATGATTGGATCGATACAAAGAGAAGTATGTGCTGAAACGATAACACCGGTAGTTGCGCAAACTTTGGATAACTCCTCAACACATGTAACATATGTCAAAGGATCGCATCCCTGTCCGCCGTACTCCTTTGGAACCGGAATTCCCATGAATCCGTATTTTTGCCATCTTTAGCAACAGTCTCAGCCGGGAACTGTTCTGTCTCATCTGTCTCCTGTGCAAGAGGCTTTACTTCTGTCTCAGCGAAATCTCTGAAAAGACCGCGAGCCATCTCATGTTTCTTGTCTAAAGTAAAATCCATGATTTTAACACTCCTTAATTATGATTTATTTTTATTTATACTTTTCTACTGTGCGTCTACAGGTGTCTTTGTGCGGTCTGCATTGTAGATGTAGAATCCCTTACCAGACTTAGCACCGAGGTTACCACCACGAACCATCTTACGGATCAGTGGGCATGCACGATATTTGCTGTCGCCTGTCTCTTTGTAAAGTACATCCATAATAGCAAGGCAGATATCAAGACCGATGAAATCACCTAACTCTAACGGTCCCATTGGATGGTTTGCACCAAGTTTCATAGCTGCATCGATACCAGCGATATCGGAAACACCTTCCATCTTGATGAAAGCAGCTTCGTTGATCATTGGGATTAAGATACGGTTTACAACGAAACCAGCAGCCTCATTTACCTGTACCGGTGTTTTTCCGATCTCAACAGAGATTTTCTTAATAGCATCAACAGTCTCATCCGGTGTATTTACACCAGCGATAACCTCGATAAGCTTCATACGGTCAGCAGGATTGAAGAAATGCATACCAACCATTGGACGGGTAAGTCCGTTTCCGATCTCTGTGATAGAAAGTGATGATGTATTGGAAGCGAAAGATACACTCTGGCTTGGCAATCTTGTCTAACTCAGCAAATGTAGTCTTCTTTTACATTCATATTCTCGAAAGCTGCCTCTACGATCAGATCACAGTCTTTGCAAAGGTCTTCTTTTAAACCTGGAGTGATCTTGGCAAGAATGCCGTCAACCTTCTCCTGTGTCATTTTCTCTTTTGCAACAAGTCTTGCATATCCTTTTGCAATCTTGTCTTTTCCGCCTTCAGCCCACTCCTGCTTGATATCGCAGAGTGCTACTTCATATCCGTCAACCTGTGCGAATGCCTTTTAGCGATTCCCTGGCCCATTGTACCAGCACCGATAACTCCAACCTTCATTTTAGTTCCTCCTAAATAATAAATATATTCATAACATTTCAAAGGGGAATGCAGCGCACCCTCTATGTATCTTATCTGGCAAAAAATTAGTATTTCTCAACGATTGTAGAACATCCCATTCCACCACCGATGCAAAGTGTAGCAAGACCTCTGTTAGATCCACGCTTCTCCATCTCATGAAGCAGTGTAACAAGGATACGGCATCCAGAAGCTCCTACCGGATGACCAAGTGCGATTGCACCACCGTTTACGTTTACCTTGCTCATATCGAACTTTAAGTCTCTTGCAACTGCGATAGACTGGGCAGCAAATGCCTCGTTAGCCTCGATCAGATCGAAATCATCGATAGAAAGACCGGTCTTTGCAAGAACTTTCTTTGTAGAAGCAACAGGACCAACACCCATGATCTCCGGCTCAACTCCGCCAAGAGCTCCAGCTACCCATGTAGCCATTGGTGTAACACCAAGCTCCTTAGCCTTCTCTTCGCTCATAACAACGATTGCTGCAGCACCAGCGTTGATTCCGGAAGCGTTACCAGCTGTAACAAGTCCACCCTCTTTACCAGAGCAGCAACGTAACTTGGAAAGAGACTCAGCAGTTGTTCCAGGGCGAGGTCCTCATCCTTTACGAAATCAACCATTTCCTTCTTAACCTTTACAGGTACCGGAACGATCTCATCATCAAACTTGCCGGCTGCGATAGCTGCCTCGCACTTCTGCTGGCTGTTTGCAGAGAGAACTCATCAAGTTCTTCTCTTGTAATACCATACTTGTCACATACGTTCTCAGCAGTGATCATCATGTGGTAGTGGTTGAATGCATCTGTTAATGCATCGTTAACCATTGTATCGATAATTGTTGCATTGTTCATTCTGTATCCGAAACGAGCCTTTGTCATAGCGTAAGGAGCCATAGACATGTTCTCCATACCACCGGCTACAACGATATCAGCCTCACCAGCCATGATCATTGTTGCAGCATCGTTTACACATTTAAGACCGGATCCACAAACAACGTTGATTGTGATTGCCGGAACTTCGATCGGTAAACCAGCCTTGATGGAAGCCTGACGAGCTACGTTCTGTCCCTGAGCTGCCTGGATTACACAACCCATCTTAACCTTCGTCAACCATCTGGAGTAAATTGCTTAATGCTCCACCCAT
>VOFG01002698.1_pt1 | contig 34211 bp, 36 predicted proteins | sample 5384171 | NCBI WGS metagenome assembly VOFG01 (sample SAMN12384726, study PRJNA508395) | human gut metagenome | isolation source: healthy gut F | host: Homo sapiens
TCCATAAATCCATTCCTCCGTTTTCTGTTAATTTATACTACTGTTAAGAATCCGAGCATCCACGCAGATATAATTTGCAATGCAAATAAAACAATCGTAAGGACCGGTGCTCTGGTTTTTTCTCTTTACGGCATGGCTGATTCCCGTGAAAAACCCGCAGATGGCCGCTGCAATTCCTACACCTGCTACTATGTTCAGCTCCGTCGAAATAATTGTGTAAAGAGAAAACCAATGGAGCATTCCGGCAATCCCCGCCGCACCAGGAATGAGCCCACATATGGGAAGTATAATCCTTTGCCATTGAAAAGAGCTGCGTTTGCAAACGATCTTTGAGCCCAATACGATCAGAATGGCAAGCCACAGGACCGTCAGCAGGATATAACTTCCCAATGACAGAAAGCTGCCGGCAAAGCCGTTTAGAGGTCCTGCGGGAACATAGTCATGAGCCAGTCGGAACGTCATGCTCGTCACCCTACCGTCCGATACAGAGAAAGCAAGGCTTCTTTCCTCCGGGATCGCCTCGGCACAGTAGAACTTATATTCTCCCACAGGCTCGTACAGTAAATCCTTATCGGAAAGGGGCGTTTTCAGCCGGAGATTTTCTTCTCCCTCTTTTGAGATTTGGATTATTTGCATTCGCGCCTGTATCTTGCCTGCATATGACCATGCGGATCGTGCCGGAAGATAGTCGCCAAATAGCATAGAGAAGTCACGTGACCCTACTTCCTGCTTCGGCGGTCGCGCATCCTGCTCGATGACTGCCTCCATGATGGCGGAGCAGTAATCCGTTTCCATCACATTGGTCAGGATTAGGATTGCACGTTCAGCTTCCGGTTCCACCCAAAACTGCGTCTTGAAGCCATAGGTCCCACCCTCATGCCCGAGTATTCCGGGATGATTCGCATACTGCCAGAAGCCATGAGAAAGTCCGGCGTTTGCCCCATAGGAGCACCATGTCTCTTTAAACAACCGCTCCTTTGTTTCCGGGCTTTTGAAGAGTCGTGTCTCCTCTCCTGGCGCTTTTGCCAGCCACTCGGCAAACAGAAGCAGGTCTGCGGCTGTGCCATTCATGGCTCCTGCAGGATACATGCGGAGGTGCATCTCATCCTCCCGCCGAAATCCTTTTCCGGTATAAGAATAACCCTTCGCCTTGTGATCAAGGAGTCCATCCACATCCATCCAAAAGGGACCGACAGAGGTATGCGTCATACCCAGAGGCAAAAGAATATGTTCTTTGATATAATCCTTATAGCTTTGGCCGCTGGCTTCCTCCACGATCAACGCTGCAAGTGCCGCGCCGTAATTGGAATAGGCGCTGACGGTTCCCGGCGGATAGACCTGCTTGGGCTGGTGCGCAGATAGTACTTCTTTGAAGGGGATTTCCTCACTCGCGCTGTAATAGCGCAAATCCAGCAATTCTTCCTCAAATTCTGCCGTATGGTTCATCAGGTGGAGTAAAGTAACCGGCTCAGCGAATCGCAGATTTTTCAAAAAGCCGTCCGGCAGATAGGTGCGGATATCCGTTTCAGATCGATTTTCCTATCCTCAACAAGCTGCATCACGCTGACCCACACAAAGGTCTTTGATATGGAACCCCATTCAAAAACCGTGGTCTCCGGGTCCATAGCCGTATTGTTCTCTAAATCAGCAAAGCCATACCCCTTCGCAAATACCGTATTGTCATGCTCCGAAATTACGACACACGCGCCTGGAACCGTTTTGCCAATATATTTTTCGGAAACAGCGTTTGCGCTTGCCTCATATGTGTCCGGTGCACCGGATGCATATGCAGAAGGAGCGAGGAAGGCAATCATAACCAGCGCCGCAAGAAAGCATTGGAGGGTCTTGTATCTCATCAGTCTTTTCATAGGGTCATTACTCTATTGTCAGTCTGAAATCACAGCAGTCTCCGCCCTGTCCGAGCGTCTTTGTCCGTCCCCATTTGAGCTTTGGATGCATATGCCCGTAGGTCTCGTCATCCGCGCGGCAAAAGCCGGCCACAATCTCCGGGCAGCCGTATTTCACACAGGTGTCCTGATAGGGGCAGGCCAGCATGTCGAAGCACATTTCCTCTTGCTCCGTTCGTATCCAATTAGCCCGAAAACCGCAGTCCTCTCCAAAGGAGCTTTTCGTCATTTTGGCAAAGAACTTCGGCATCAGCTTATACAGACCCGGTATCCTCATTGCCCCTCGGATTTTTGCACCAACGCCCGCTGCCCGCTTTTCATAATATCTATTCAGAAAAGCCGCCGCTTCCTCCCGGGAGATTCCGCTGCCCGTCATGGCGTCAAAGGCGGCAATAGCAGGATAAATGCGTTTCCGCGTATGCATATACATCTTTTTCGGCTCGTCGGCGTTTTCATCCACGATTTCCGCATAACGCCTCCATGCATCTTCTATGATCGCGTCTGTCTTTTCCACGCCATATTGTTTTTTCATTGCAGATACCGCTCCGGTCAAGTATCTTTTGTCTAACCTTCTATCCATGTGCTTTCCCGCCTTTCAGTGTCCAACCGATTGCTTGGCTGCGCATTCCCACAAAGCGCCTGTACAGGCCGTCTTCGCGCATCAGCTCCTTATGGTTTCCGCGTTGAACGATCCTGCCGTTCTCCAGCACGATGATTTGATCTGCCGTGCGCACGGTGGACAGACGGTGGGCAATCATAAGGATCGTTTTGCCTTTTGTCAGCTCCCGGATGGCCTTTTGCAGCTCCTGCTCGTTTTCGGGATCCACGCTGGCTGTGGCTTCATCCAAAATGACGATGGGTGCGTCCTTCAGAATTGCCCTTGCAATGGAGATTCGCTGCTTTTCCCCGCCGGAGAGGCTGGAGCCGCCTTCACCGATCTTTGTCTGATAGCCGTCGGGCAGCGTCATGATAAAGTCATGGCAGCAGGCTTTCTTTGCGACTGCTATGATTTCATCCTCGCTTGCGTCCGGTCTACCAAACCGAATATTGTTCTCGACGGTGTCCTCAAAGAGATACACATTCTGAAATACGATGGCGAAATTCTTTAGAAGGCTGCCGCTGGTATATTCCCGCACATCCCGGCCGCCGAGCGTGATCTGCCCTTCCTTCACATCCCAGAAACGGGCAATCAGACCGACCAGCGTGGTTTTTCCGGCGCCGGAGGGACCAACAATGGCGCAGGAGCTTCCCTGGGGTACGCTTAAGCTGATTTGATGTAATACCTCCTTTTCCCCGTATCCAAAGGACATATTCTTCACTTCGATATTGAAATTTTCCGGCACAAGATCAGCCCCGTTTTCGTCCAGGGATGGAATGTCCATGATGTTATCCAGCCGGTCCAGGGAAGCCTCCACCGCGCGGGCAATGGAGGACATACTGCCCGCCACCTCCACGGCGGCATAGATCATGAAGCTGGACACGAGAAGCAGCAGGCACTTCTCCGGCGTGATGCTTCCTCCTGCCAGAAGATAGGGCGCAAAAACCAGAATAGCCGCCCGTGCGAGCTTGAATACCGTCTGATAGAGCGCCGTCATTTTGGAAAACGCCTTTTCAAGCACGATATTTGCCTCTTTGCTTTCCTCAATTGCGGCGTCAACTGCTTTTCCGGTGCGCTCCGCCAGCCCAAACGCCTTGACTACGCCCATGCCCTGCACATATTCCAAAACGGCAGTGACCAGGCCAGCCTGGGCTGCCTGACGGCGGGGCGCGTATTTCCTGCCGACCTTGCCGATAAGCGAATAAACAATGAGCGCCACAGCAAGTCCGGCCAAAGAGATCAGCCCGATCTGCCACTCATAGATCATAAGCCAAACGCCAATCACGATGGCGTGGATAAACCCGCCTGCCACATTTTCCATAATGGTAACGGACTGCTGCTCCAGATCACCAAGAGTGGTCGTCACCGCCGCAGTGATATCACCGAGCCTGTTTTCATTGAAATAGCCCATAGGCGCCCTTTTCAGGCGTTCGCCGATCTCTATGCGCTTTTCCGACCCGAACGCGAAGCTGCCAAGAGTTCTGGCATTGGCAGAAAAATTGACAAATACAATTCGCCCTACAATGGAAACGATCATGATGCCAAGCGAAATCCAGATCGTGCTTTCAGGCATAACATCGCCGGAAAGCTGCTTCAGGATCCCTGTGAGCACCGTTAGAATGGCCATGATTGGGATCATCTCAAAGAACGAGCTGACAAGGTATGCAAGAAAAGAGCGGATAAGACGCTTCTTCTGTAAGCCCGAGAACAACAAAAGCCTTTGAAACGACCTTATCATCACGCCACCTCCTCTGCGGTATCTTTGCCCTGCATATGGGCTTTCCATAATTCCTTGTATAGATCGCTTGTTTCAAGAAGCTCCTCATGGGTTCCTTCCGCAGCGACATTTCCTTTATCCACGACAAGGATCTTGTCTGCTTTTGTAATGGTAGACAGCCGATGCGCAATGACAATTAAAGTTTTTCCTGCTACAAGCCCTGCGATAGATGCTTGAATAACGGCCTCATTTTCAGGATCGGTAAATGCCGTGGCTTCATCCAGCACCACGATCGGGCTGTTCTTTAGGATTGCCCTTGCAATGGCGATACGCTGCCTTTCTCCGCCGGAGAGGTGGCTTCCCGCATCGCCCGCCAGCGTATCATAGCCCTCCGGCAGAGCGGCGATGAAATCGTGACAGCTCGCTTTTTTTGCCGCTGCCTCGATCTCTGCGTCTGTGGCCTCCGGTTTTCCGATGCGAATGTTTTCCCGGATAGACAGATGGAACAGGAAGTTATCCTGTGATACATATGAGACAAGCTCCATTATCTGAGGGAGAGGGATGTTCCGCACATCCACGCCGCCAATACGGACGCAGCCGCTCTCCGCCTCCCAGAAGGAGGCGATGAGCCGCGCAATGGTAGATTTACCGGAGCCGGAGGGACCCACAATGGCCGTCATTCCGTTTTTTGCGCAGTCAAAGGAAATTCCATGCAAAACCTCCGTCTCTTTGTATCGGAAGGTAACATGATCAAAGGATACATCGGCGTCCGCAAGGACAGCTCTCTCGGTCGGCCGCACAAGCTCTGGCTCATCCAGAAGATTTCCTACCTCTTTTACGGTGGAATCCACCATGGCCAGGCTGTCGGTGTACTGCAATGCCTGAATCAGTGGTTTTACGAGTCCAAGGGCGAGAATGATGCAGGTGATCAGCGTACCCGCTTCGACCCTTCCGTTTATAAATAACCAGCTTCCCAAAGGCAGCACGCCCACGAGCGTTGCCGTCAGGATGGATAGCCCCATCACATAGTAGCCGTTGGTCTGCTTGAACCAAGTCGCTTTGGCGGTCTCGTTCTCCGCCACGGCGTCGGCGTATTTTTTATATGAGCGTTCACCCTGATTGAACGTCTTCACCACTTCGATGCCGCCGATGTATTCCACCGTTGCGGCATCCATGTTTTTCCCTGCGGCAAGTACTCTGGCATATCTCTTCTCGTAATTCTTCATCATTCCCATATAGCAGAAGGCACCCACCGGAATCGTCACAAGAGAGATCAGCGCGAGTCTCCAATCAAGGCTAAAGAGGTAAACGAGCATTAGAATTGGGATTAGGATGTTGGCAGTGAGCTCCGGTACCATATGCGCCAGCGGAAGCTCCAGCTTTTCCACGGTGTCCACGATGATCGTTTTGAATTTCCCGGACGGCGTATCAAGGATCGTTCCCATGGGGACACGGGAGAGCTTCTCTGTTATCGCCATGCGGATATTCCGCAGAATGATAAAGGCAGACTCATGGCTTTTCATTGTAGAAAAAGTTCCGAACCACACCTGCCCGAGATAGCCCGCAAAAGCAATCAATGCCAGAAACGCCAACTTGCTGAAAGCATAGTCTTCGTGGCAGATCATAATGATCCCGCGGGACACCGCGATGTAGGGGATCATGCCGCATAGCGCCCCCAAAATCGCAAGTATGACGGAGCCGATCAGTTTCCCTTTGCACGGCTTCGCAAAATCCATCAGAATCGTCATCGCCGAATTTTCTTTTCCCGCCATCATTCCTCACCTCGCAAAAGTCTTACAATCTTTTCTTTCTGCCCGCCGGAAAGGTCCTCTACGATTTCTCCGTCCCGGATGAACAGTATTCTTGTGCAAATCCGCATCATAAACTCAATATCATGTGTGATGATCAAAAGCACCTTGCCTTGCGTCGCAAGGCTTCGTGTCAAGGTGCCGACCTCTTCCATGCTTTTAGATCCAGTCCGCTGGTAGGTTCATCGAACACCAGCAGCTCCTTGCCGCAGATCTCGCTCACCACAACCGCAAGGCGCTGCATCTGCCCGCCGGAAAGAGACAAGGGATGCCGTTCCTTATACGCCAGCAGATCCACCTTTTCTAACGTGCGGTCAATCTCGTCTTTGTTCGGAGCTTTTATGCCAAGCGCGCATTCCGCCGACACGCTGTCGGTAAAGAGCTGGTGCCCCACATCCTGCATGACCATGTATGCCTTTTTTCCGTCTCAACCGCCGGCTCATCGGTTTTCCAGCCCACAAAACAGTACCGGAGCCGGTCTTTTGCAATCCGCAGAGCATTCTGGCGAGGGTCGATTTCCCGGCGCCGTTGACGCCCGCAATGGCGATGATTTCTCCGCGGCTTGCCTGAAAAGAGATATCATTCAATACATTCCGACCGCCGAGACGGACACTGATTTTCTGAACGGAAAGCAATCCATCGGCAGCGATTGTTTTCACACCGCCCGATTCGGATACCGACAGATCCCTGACACGCAGTCCCATTCTGCGAATATCTGCTTCAGGCAGTGCCTTGAACGCTGCAGCCTCCATGTCCGATGCAATCCGGCCATCCTGCATATAAACGACGCGATCCACAATGTCCATCAGATACCAGATGCGGTGCTCTGCGATCAGAATGGTCTTTCCTGATATTTTCGCCCGTTGGATCAAATCAGCCAATTCTCCGATGGCCTTCATGTCGAGATTCGATGATGGCTCGTCAAACACAAGGACATTGGGAGCCGAAGCATACACGCTGGAAAACGCGATCTTCTGCTTCTCTCCGCCGGACAGTTCAAAGATATTTCGACCCCGGAGCTCGCTAAGATGCAACTCCTCCGTAAGTTCATCTAATCGGGAGCGCAGAGCCTCTCGCGGAATACCCCGATTTTCAAGCCCGAACACGATCTCGCTGTCCGTATCCGTATTGAAAAACTGCGTTCGAGGATTCTGAAAAACCGTCCCTACCGCATCCGATAGCGCAGCAATCTCTGTCTCCCGGGTATCCATACCGTTTACGCTTACCTGCCCCGAAAGATTGCCGTGGAAGAAATGGGGAATCAGTCCGTTTGCGAGCCGTGTAACCGTTGTTTTTCCACATCCGGACGGTCCGCAAAGCAGCACGCATTCGCCGGACCGGATAATAAGGTTCAAATCAACGACTCCGCCGTCCCCGCTTTCAGCATATGTAAAAGAGACATTCTGGAACGATATCATAATCAAAACACCCCTTTCATGCCCGCGTATATCATGCCGACAACGAGCGCCGCGTAAGCAATTACCACCAGCAAATCAGCAAACGAAAACGCGATTTCCTCTATACAGCTTCTTTCACCTGTGTGCTCGATGCCTCTTGTAATCGCTGCCTGCGTAATCTCGTCCGAAATTCTGGAAGCAGAAACAAGCAGGGGAACATAGACATACTCCATCGTCTGTATAGGATGGCGAATCAGCCCGGCCGCGGACGCTGATATCCCTCGCAGCGCCATGGCATCCCGTATGGAGGCCCACTCTTCTCTCATGGTCGGGAAATAACGGAGCGTAATGGCGAGAGATCGTGAGTCCTTTCGACAATCGGAGCTTTGTGATAGCCGCAAGAAATTTACTTACGCTGGTCGTTGCAATCAGAAAGCTGCCCAGCATAAAACAGGGAAGAAGCTTGCTGATATACACTGCAAACATATAGACGATTCCGCCGAAAGTCACAGGTAGCCTCGGTACGATAAAAAGCTGGATCAGCAGAAGCGTGAGAAAAAAAGCTGCGTATTTCAGCATCCTTTTCAGATTGCCGGAAACGCTCAGAAGTACAAGCGGAATCCCCGCAAGAACACACTCCACCGCGATGCTTTTATTCATAAAAACGGAAATGCTTGTGACCGCGAGAATCAGAATCTTCGTCCGTGGGTCGAGTCTCATTTATACGACCCCTGCTTTTTCAAAGTGTTTTTTCATAAGCTTCTTTCCAATCAGTCCGCCGATGATCGCGCAGACGAGTGTCCCGATAATCATTGCGGGGATCGCCCACCAGGTAGCCCCGATCGAATGAATCACTCCTTCAAAGGAGGCGAAGTCGCCTTTATTCTTCATAAAAGCATCAAACTGTGCGGGCATGACAACCATTGGAATGTATGCCCCCATCGGCGCAAGCGCCATGACACAGTAGGCAAGCAGGTTTTTCTTAAAGGATCTGAAATCAGCGGAAGCGCAGATAAAATCTGCGATCAAGCCGAAAACCAGGAAGAATACGGACATCATCCAGAACATTCCTGTAACAAACAGCAAAATCGCCGCGATTACACCGAGAATGGAGAGAGCACCCTTCTTCGGTATTTTTGCCACATAGAGCATGAAAACTGTCCCCGTAAAGAGCGCCACGATCATTGGCATAAACGGGAAAGTGACCGGCGTCATCTGCGCAACACCGCCAATCACAAACGCCACCACAGCATAGATGAGCGAAAAGATGCCCACCGATATAAAGTCCCTTGTTTCCAGCTTCTTCGCATCTGTTTTAAGCATAATAAATGACCTCCAATTTTATATTGTTCAGTTAGAGTAGGCTAACTCGCGTGTAAAAATTTAAAGTGATTGTATGATTGTGTATTATTCCAGCCGGAGCAAGCCTTCCCAGCCAGAGTTGAAGAACTTTGCAAGCTCCTCAATATACCGCATAGCTTCTTCTTTGGGCATATCATGGACAATCGTCTCACATACCGCCGTAAAATAGGCGCTGGTAATCATGTGGTGAAGCTGCTTTGTCATTTTCCCGGAGAGCTTTCCTCTTTTGCGGAGAAGTGCGTAGTATTCCTCTGAGCACTCTACCTCCAGTTCCACAAGCTCCTCCAAAAAATTTGCATAGCGCGTACCTTCCGCCCGGCAGAGGATCAGCTTGAAGGCATCAAAATGGGCGTACATATATTCCACAAAGACGCGCAAATACTCAGTGGACAGCTTCAGGCTGTCCTTCGTCTTTTCCTTGGAGACAAGATCGAAATGGGCGGCCTGTGCGGCTTTGAACTGCTCCAACAGTCCCTTTGCTGCCTCGCCCACAAGATCTTCAAAAAGCGCGGCCTTATCCGGGTAATAGCCGTAGAAGGCGCCCTTCGTGAAGCCGGCTTCCGCGACAATTTGGTTTAGAGATGCGTCCTTGAAGCCCCTTTTCCAGAAATTCTTTTTCCCAACTTCGAGGATCTTCCTTTGAGTTTCTGTACGTTCCATTGACTCTCCCCTTATAACATACCGATAGTATATACTGCTGGTATATTATAGCCGAGCAGATTGGGTTTGTCAATGGGAGTGACACATTTTATACTAAACACATATACCCTTGCCTGGAGGATTCGCGATATTCTTTTGCGCATGGAAGGGAGTTCATACAGCCATATATGGAAATCACCATCATCAGATACACAATATCCTTTATTCTGATTTTCAGAGGAACTCTCATCCCTCTTGGCACAGGATTTTCGATTGCACGAGTGACCGCAGCCGCAGATAATTCATCCGCTACCTTTATACAGCGCATGATAAAGGGAATAATCATGTATTCTGTGGTCATGGCAGGAGCTTTTGCAAAAGTAATCACATTTAAGGGGACGCCTCTTGTTTTCATGCCATTTCTAATCTGTGCAAGTTCATGGCGAATGGTGGGAATAAATCGCAATGCGACAGCAAGCGCAAGCGTAGCTGATTTAGGGCAATGTAATTTTTGAAGCCCCATGAACAGCTCACTCACGGTCAACGCTTTTAGCGACAGAATCATTACGCCCAGTAAGGGGAGAGAGCTTGCGTAATAGGAAAACGGGCTGGACTATGATTTGCGGAGCGTTGCGCTCATTCAGTAAGGCATACAATCCGACAAGGAACGCAAACCATACGCCCAGCCGCAAAGCCTCCTTCGGGTGTTGCAAATATAACAGAAAGCTCATCAGAAAAATCACTTCACAAAGCATGGCTAACGGCTTAAAAATCCAAAATGCACATATCCCTGAAAGCGCAATCTGAATAATCACTATCCGGGGTCTATGCGGTGCATTAAATCACTCCTGCTTTTTCAAAATGCTTCTTCAACATTCTCTTTGCAATTACAGCACCTATCACAATCGCGATCAACATAACCGGAATTGCAGCAAGCCCAGCCGTAGAATGTGCTGCTGCAATCATTACATCCACGGTTTCCTTTGGACGGTCAAATCCATACCAAAATACGCACATCTGGATTACAGCTCGAAGCTGACTTCGGCTGACGCAATGCTCAATGGCTTGGGCTTTGCACAGAACTGAAAAAGAAAAGCCAGCAGCCGGAAAAACCGACTACTGGCGTGATTTCTGGCAAAGAACCGTAATTTTGATAGAAACCCGTTAAGGGGGTGCAACTACGGTTTAGAGGGGGTGCATTTTTGATTTTAGGGGGGTGCAATTCGCCACTGAGGGGTTGCAATACTTTCTTCAGCAAAAATGCGCCAGTCACAGTTTGTTTGCTCCTATATGAGGGTTACAAAATACGTTCTGACTTGCTCGAGTGCTTCTGCCGTCCAACTGCCCGAGTCGGTAATTTTGCCGTTCTCAAAGAACAGGAATCGGTCGCAGCATTTCTCCACAAGCTCTGGGTCGTGGGTGATGACGAACTGCGTTTTCCCCATCTCAGAGAGGCGCCGGATATTCTCTGCCACGCGCTCCATGTTGCGGTAGTCGAGACCGCTGGTGGGTTCGTCGTAGAAGATAATATCCTTTTGTGCCGCCAGTGCGCCTGCGATGGCAAGCCTCTGCTTCTGCCCGCCCGACAGCGCCATGGGATGTGCCTCCCGATAGCCCCAAAGCTCCATGCGCCGCAGCATTTCTTCGGCAGTGGAACGCTTCTCATCCTCGGACAGGCGCAACCCCAGCGTCACATCCTCCGACACGCTCTCGGAGAAAAGCTGGTGGTTGACATCCTGAAATACCATGTAGGCAAGACTGCTCAGTTTTCGCCCTGCATAGCGTTTTTCACCGTCGATGATCTGTACCTTACACTTGCGGACAAGTCCGCACAGGCACCTTGCGAAAGTGCTTTTTCCTGCGCCGTTGTTGCCGAGGACGGCCACCACTGCGCCTTTGGGAATTTTCAGTTCCGGAATGTTCAGCGTAAATTCGCCATCGGAACTGCGAAACGGAGAGATGATATATTGTGCGTCTGCGCGGCGCTCTTTCACCTGCGGGGCAAAGCGGCAGGAACCGCGCAGCCCTTCCGCGTGAAGCTCGTCCGGTGTTCTGCGCCAGAACTCGTCTGCCGGTACATCTTCGACGATGCCGCCCTCTTGAAATACCACCACACGATCCGCAAGACCCCTCAGCCACCAGAGCCGGTGCTCGGCGATGAGGACAGTCTTGCCGGATGTCTTCCATTGGGCGACGATCTCCCGCAGCTCCCGAATGGCGGAAATGTCCAGATTCGAGGTCGGCTCATCCAACACGAGGATCGGCGGCCTAAGCATACTGACAGAGGCACAGGCAATTTTCTGCTTTTCGCCGCCGGAGAGCTGGGAGACATTCTTCCCAAGCAGCTTTTCAAGCCGGAAGTCCTGAACGGTCTCTGTGAAGCGGCGCAATATTTCCCGCTTCTCCATGCCGATATTCTCGCAGGCAAATATGACCTCCGTGTCGGTCAGAAGCGTATAAAACTGCGACTTTGGATTCTGAAACACGGAGCCGACCGTCCCGGCCAGCTCATGGAGTTGGAGTTGGGTGGTGTCATTTCCGTTCACCATGACGGAGCCCGTCAGCTTTCCCTCGTAATAGCAGGGGATCAAGCCGTTGACCAGCCGCCCGAAGGTTGTCTTGCCGCTGCCGGATTCGCCGCACAGCAGTACCGTCTGCCCCTGTGGGATGCAGAGACTGACATTCTTCAGTGCGCCGTCCGTCACGGCGTTTTCATAGGAATAGCTTACATTTTTGATCTCGATCATCTTACCGTCCTGTCACCTTTGCAAATATAAACAGCGAAACTACCGCCACGCAGAGCAGAAATACAGCGATGTCCTGCACACGAAATCCCATAGGGCAGACATTACTGCGTTTTGCCCGGTGTGTCCAGCCCTCGCGTCATGGCCGAGGCGGACAGTTCGTTGCCCACCTGCATCAGCTCCGTCAGCAGCGGCACCATCCGGTATTCCAGCATCTCCAACGGATGCTCCAAGCCTCCGACACCCCGCAGCCGCAGAGCATCCCGAATCATTCCGTATTCCTCACGGATTGTAGGAAAGAAACGAAACATGACGGAGACCGGAACGGAGAACTTTTTGGAGATGTGAAAGCCGTCCATGGCTCTGATAAACTCGCTGACCGTGGTGGACGAGAGCAGCACATCAAACATGGCGAGCCCCGGAAGCATCTGCGTGAAGATCGCCGACAGCGCACCGGAGATGATGCTGAAAACCGGCGCGTCCAGCTGGCGAAGGAGCATCGGAAGCATAAGGCAGAGCACATACACCATCCCATAGACTGCCGCTTTCCGATATCTTCGCAGGATCAGGAAGGATACAAAGGGAACCGCCGCCAGAACGGGGAGAACAAAGCGCATGACACCGGTATACTCGCAAGAGAACATGAGGAAAGACACAGTGAGGCAGAGAAAGATTTTCGTCCGTGCGTCCAGATAGAGCTGCCGCGCTCTGGGCTTTTCGGCAAATAATATCCCCTGCATCAGATCATTCCGCTCTTGGCAAAGTGCTTTTTCAGGACAGCTTTCCCCAGCAGGCCGCCCAGCGCGCCGCCCGCAAAGGCCGTAATCGCAAGAAGCGGCAGCATATAGCCATGGGAGAAGTATCCGGAGATAATGTCCATATATTCCTGCCCATAGTAGGCGGTCTTTTCCGCCAGCTGCGCCTCAGTCATAAAGGCAAAGCCCAGAACATTGGCGTTGGCGCCCACGCTGCAAACGGCATAGGACAGAATGGCGGCAGAGATGCTGGCATACCGCTTTGCCTTCAGAATAAATTCGGCGATGAGTGCGCAAAGGGTGCCTGCAATGAGGCTGTAAATGCCGACGCCTGCCAGTGTGAGGATCGCGCCGTAGATGATGTAGGTGATGAGCACCATGCCGAACTTTTTGATTTTGGAAAAGTAGAGCATCATGGGGATGCCCAGCACCAGAGAGCTGGCAAAGGGAATCATCATGTTAACCAACGGGATAAAGCCCATAGCCGCCGCGATGAGAAGATTGAGGATGAAATATACGGCGGTGAAAATGCCGATGCTGATCAGATCCTTTCCGTTCAGCTTGCTTTTTTATCTTTTGTGTTCATGTAAATACCTCCTGATTTATGCTCTGACCTTCCAGACCAGACTCTCGCTTTGCAATGTGTATAGCTTGTGATAAAGACCCTTTTGCTCCATCAGCGTCTCGTGGGTGCCTTCCTCCGCCACGCTGCCGCTATCCAATACCACGATCTTGTCGCAGCCGGCTACCGTGCGGAGCTTGTGGGCAATAATGAGGACAGTCTTATTCTGAATGAGCCGCCCGATGGCCTGCTGAATCTTCGTTTCATTCTCCGGATCAATGCTGGCCGTGCTCTCATCCAGCAGAATGACAGGGGCATTTTTCAGAAACGCCCGGGCGATAGAAAGCCGCTGCCGTTCGCCGCCGGAGAGGGTCTTACCGTTTTCGCCGATAACGGTTTGGTATCCGTCCGGGAGACGGTGAATAAATTCGTCACAGGCTGCCAGCTTGGCGGCGGCGTAGACCTCTTCCTCTGTGGCGTCCTCCCGTCCGATTTTGATGTTGTTGTAAATGGAGTCGTTAAACAACACCACATCCTGAAACACGATGGAATAGTTTTTCAGCAGCTCCTCTGGCGCGATTTGCCGAAGGTCAACGCCGCCAAGGGATACCGAACCGCTCTGCACATCCCAGAACCGTGCAGCAAGCCGTGCCAGCGTGCTTTTTCCGGAGCCGGACGGCCCCACCAGCGCAGTAATCTCACCCTGCTTCGCCGTGAAGGACACATCGTGCAGAACTTCCTCGTGGTTGTAGGCAAAGCGGACATGGTCGAAGCGAATGTCGAAGCGATCCACCGTAATGTCCTCGCTGCCGCCCTGCTCCGGTTCAGCAAGCAATGCAGAAACACGCCCCGCCCCGACCAGCGACGCGATAAAGTCGCCGAGATGCTCGCAGGCGCTGGTCAGCGGTTCGTAGATTCGGACAGCAGCATAGAGGAAGATCAGAAACTTAAACAGCGTGATCTCCCCGGCGGCCAGCATCCCCGAACCGAACAGGATCACAAGACCAAGCCCCACGCGCATCACATTATACGAGATGGAAATAGACAGTCCCGCCAGCAGTTCATACAGCACAAGCCCGGGAATGATACGCTTTACCTTTTTGCAGAGGCTCTGCTGATAATCGCCCAGGGCCTCAGTGGTGCGCAGCAGCTTGATGTTTTCCAGATACTCCTGCAGTCCCGCACTGACATCCAGCTTCTTGCTCCGGTTTTTCTTGTTCGTTCCCTCGGAGATTTTTCGGGACAGCGCCATCACGAGAAGCACCACCGGCATACATACCGCCAGATACAGCGCGAGCCGCCAGTCATAGATAAACAGCACAACCAATGCGACGATACCCGTTAGAATGCCGCCGATGAGCTCCGCTGCACTCTGGGAGAGCACGTGGGACATCGTCTGCACATCATCCATAATGATACCGGTGACATCGCTGAGATCGCGCATCCCGAAAAGGACAGCGGCAGCCGCCGCAGCTTATCCGCCAGTTCCATACGGAGCTTGTATTCCTCCTGCCCTGAGGTCAGATACTCCTTGTGATAGGCGACCTTGTAAGTGAGAAACATCACGGTGAGAATGACAAGAAGTGCCGCAGCATAGGGCAGTAAAGGGATATTTCCACCGTCTCCCGCAAAGTGCTTTGTCATCATACTCTCGCTGACCATGGCAAGCAGAACCACGGGCAGCAGCGCCGCAAGATTGAAGACAGCCAGCCAGATACCGGCCTGCATAATGGTTCTGGTGCCTTCTCTGCTCAGATGAAAGAATTTGCTGAATATCATGCCCGACCTCCGATCTTCCACGATATACTGTTTTCATATTCGTGATACATCTTTGCGTACACGCCCTGCCGCTGCATGAGATCCTCATGCGTACCCTGCTCGGCAATCCCGCCCCTTTGCATCACGATGATCTGATCGGCGTGAACAATGGTCTGGAGCCGGTGCGCAATCATCAGCACGGTTTTCCCCCGGAGCAGCACATCCAGCGCCTTCTGGATGAGATATTCATTCTCTGCGTCGGCAAAGGCTGTGGCTTCGTCCAGCAGAACGATGGGTGCGTCCTTGAGGATCGCCCGTGCCAGCGCAATGCGCTGCATCTCGCCTCCGGATAGATAGACGCCCTTGGCTCCGATGACGGAATCTACACCATTGGGGAGCTTTTCCAGAATATCCTCGCACCGTGCCTGACGCAGCGCTTCCATGATCTCTTCCCGTGAAGCGCCCGGCTTGTACATGGCGACATTCTCCGCAACGGACATCTTGAAAAGGTTCGTGTCCTGGAACACGATGCTGATGTGCTTCATCCAATCGGCGTAGTCCAGCTCCCGAACATCTACGCCGCCCACGGTGACGGAGCCTTCGCTCACATCCCAGAATCGAGCGATGAGGTTGGCGACCGTGCTCTTTCCGCCGCCGGATTCTCCCACCAATGCAGTTACAGTACCGGGGCGGATAGTTAGAGACACATCGTCCAGCGCCTTCACGCCTGCTTCGTATTGGAATGACACATGGTTCAGGCAAATCTCCCCGTTTTGAGGAACCGGCAGCTTTTTTGTTTCCGCAAGGGGCTTCTCTGCCAGCATTTCCTCGATAGCTGTGAACGAGGCGTCTGCCAGCATTAGGTTAGAGGAGCTGTGCATCAGCTTTGTCAGAATGGAAGCCACCAGCGGAATCAGTACAGCGAAGAACGCAAAGGTCATGATGGTTTTCTCCGCTCCGCCGCCAAGGTTATAAAGAACAATGCTGCCGGGAATAAGAAAGAGGAACACAGCGTTGACAATGGTGGTGTACAGGCTGAAGGCATTCTCCATGGAGAACGCATACTTCGTCACGAAGTCGGCGTAGTCCTTCACCGCCCGCTGATAGCGCCGGAAGGAGGATGCTGTCTGCCCGAAGGTCTTGACTACCGCGATCCCCCGGACATATTCCGTGGCGGCATTGCTGATGTCCTCCCCGGATTTCTGCACCTGCCCGATAAAACCGCTGCTCTCACCCTTTAGCATCGAGAAAAGGAGAATGAAACCAATAAGAATAGGGACAAGGCAGATGAGCGACAGCCGCCAGTCATACCGGAACATGAACACCAGAAACGCAATGGGCAGCACCAAAGACTGCACATAGTCCGGGATATTGTGAGCGATGAGGGTTTCGAGATTGTCGGTGTTCTTCTCGATGATCTTTCGCTGCTTCCCGCTGGGGTGCAGGATGTGATAGCCCAGCGGCAGGGTACCGAGATGGCGGATGAGCTGCATCCGTATCCGCGCCACCGTGTTGTAGGCGCTGATGTGAGAACACAGCAGTGCCATACCGTAGGTCCCAAAGCCCATACACACATACCAGACTGCCTGCATACCCAGTGCTTTCATGGCCGCCAGGTCCAGCGCCCCGAAATTGCCAGAGGACTGGATCAGCACCTTTGCGACCCCATATACGCAGAGATAGGCTTTGAGGTTAATGACCGCTGAAAAAGCAGAAAACACGGCAGACAGCAGGATCGTGATGCGGAATGGACCTGAAAATTTCAGGAGCTTTCCGATTGTTTTCGATGTTTGATTCATATCATTGCTCCTTATGAGTTAGAGTACGCTAACTACCGGGCCGTTTGAAACCATCCCCATAGTGGCGGATGGTTTCAAACAGGACTATTTCAAACTCAGAATATCGGCCCAGCCCACATCGAAGAAATATTTCAGCTCATTCACATAGGTGATAGCCTCGACTTTTTCCATCTCGTGTGCCACCGGCTCAAACAGCCCATAAAGATAGGAACTGATGAGGATATGCACGGTTTTTTCTCCGGCTTTTTTCCGTTGATAACAGCCTCATGGCCTGTGGCTTCCATGAAGCGGCGGGTGGAGCGCTCCAAGATGTCCACCAGATCATCCATATAGTGTTCATAGGACGAGCCGCCCGCACAGCACAGAAGAAGCCGGAATACATCGAAATGCCCGTAGATATAGTCCACAAAAGGATTTCCGTCCCGATCTGCGTGCAGGGCCGCGGCTTCCTGCTGTTCCTTCGTCTGGGCGTGAAAATCCTCGTTGCTCCGATCAGGGTCGCTTTGAATTCCTCTGCAACAGGTGCGACCAACGCACAGAAAAGCGCGTCCTTCCCGGAATACCGCTTCTGTAGAGCACCCCATGTTACCCCTGCGCTCTTGCAGATAGCATTGGTTGATGCCTTTTCATAGCCCTTCTCCAGAAACTCCTTTTTTGCAGCGTCCAGGATTTTCGGATCGAGGGTTTTATCCGGTTTTGACATGCTGCACCTCCGCAACGATAGTCATGCAATCGATAGTAGCACTATCATTATAGTAAGAGAATTTGTTTTTGTCAATAGGTCAGCGGTTTTTTCATTGTTGCTTAACGACGAATGTCCCGCAAAACAAGAATACGCCCAGCTACGCTGCGTCCATGGACAGTGAGAGCTTGTAGCCGGCAAACAGCGCGAGATTAAAAAGCACACACCGATCAGAAATCGGGAGCGCCGTGCCTCCGGTTTTCCGCGCAGCAGCAAGAATATGAGCAGCACCGCCGCTGCCGTCAGCAAAAAGCAGAAGCAAATGCAGCCCTCGAAAGGGCGTTATTGTAACGACATAGCTATGCGTTTTTGGACACACTGGATCAGTAATTTTTTTAATATTCTCTGCTATCTTTACAAAAGCGTGATGGACAGCGTCCTCGGCATCTTGCTCGTTATGTAAAATTTCGTAGGCCACATGATACATGAGACCACGGTACTCCAGATATATCTGCTCCAATATTGACTTCTCCTCTGGAGATCCCAGCATCTGTAAATAAATCAACATAGTTTGAGCTCCCAGTTATAGCTGTTTTTATTATACCATGTGGTACTCTCTTGCAACAAGTAGAAAGATTTGAAATATACACCGCTTTCTGTGGAGATAAGATATAGCAAAATTACAGCCCTTTATCCGCACCCACAACACCGACTTGAAGAAGCGGCTGCTTGCTTACAGCCGCCGCTACCCGGCGATCTGCCAGCAGACCGACACAGACCCGGACACGGGCTGCATGGAGTTTGTGATCCACAAGGGGCGCTTCTCCTTTCGGCTGACCGCCCCATACAGCGAGGAACGCCGGAGATCTGCAAGCAAAGCGGCGAAGAAAAACAGCGTAAACGGCATGGGTAGAAGCGTTCACAAAAATCTGCTATAATTTTTGAAAAAACCACGCGCAACCTGTAGTTTTTCGCCCTAAAACCGTACTTATATAGTGAAGCCGGAAAGGAGGCGGTGCGGATGATGGAAGATACAAGAATCATTGAGTTGTTTTTTGAGCGTGACCAGCAGGCAATCCGAGAGCTGGATACGAAATATGGCAAGATATGTCACAAGCTCTCATACAACATCGTAAATAACAGATATGATGCGGAGGAATGCGTCAACGACGCTTATTTAGGCGCATGGAACACAATACCACCGACAAAGCCGCAATCCTTGCAGGCGTATATCTGCAAAATCGTTCGGAACATTTCATTGAAGCTCCTTTACCGAAACGAGGCTGCAAAGCGGAAAAGCGTCTGTGAAGTTGCCATGCAGGAGATGGAAGCCTATCTGCCCGCCCAAAACACGGTGGAATCGGAAATTGAAGCAAAGGAGTTAGCCGCCATCATCGACGCTTTTCTTGATACGCTAAGTGTGGAGAATCGCATCATTTTCATGCGCCGCTATGCTTATTTTGATACCTATGCAGAGATAGCAAACCGTGTAGGTTTATCCGAAAAAACGTATCTCGTCCGACTTGCCCGTATCCGCCGGAAGATGAAGAAACACTTGATGGAAAGGAAGGTATTCGTATGAACACAAGACGATTTTTTGAAGCGATGAACGAGGTCTCTGACAAATATTATGAGGAAGCCGCAAACTATGCGAGCAAGCGAAAATCGCACAGTTGGTTGAAAGGCGGCTATATGGCTGCCTGCCTTGTTGTCATGCTTGCCGTTGCAATCTATGTTTTGCCAAACTTTCTGGGTCAGCATGGCATCACAAGCCCCAACAATCCGAACGGCACCGTTGTTGATGACCCGACCAATCCGGGCAGTTCCGTTGTTGACAAGACTGCGAACGTTATCAATGTGAATGAGGTTGCAGAGCTGCCGCAGATGCTGCTTCCCAATTTGAGCGAAGATACGCTCATCAGGAAAAGCAGCGAGGAAATGTTTGAATACTACGGAATCGACCTTGCCGACCGTTTGACCGCCATCGGAACATTTGCGGAGCAGGGAGAGTTGCACCCGCACGGTTTTTACTTTGACGGTACATTCGATTTGAACTGGTTTGCCTATGCGTCGGAGGACGGAACGCAGGAGGTTCTTATTTGCATCGGCAAGAATACCCGCGCCGGAGAATACCTGAACAGTTGGTATCAGAGCGGCGCATCAAAATCCAAAATTGGTGGAACGGAGATGTATCTCTGCCGCTACAAGGACACGTCCGAAACCTGCTACTACGCTGTTTTTGAACTGAACGGCTGTGAGCTGTATGTTGAATCCTTTACCGCCGATGAATCGGGCTTTGTCGCTATGCTGAAAGCTATTGTAGCAGATTAGGAATTGAAAAGTTCGCGCTTTGCATGGTACAATCATATTGGATAAGTTTATCCGCACAAAACGAAAGATGAGGATATGCCCGAAAGGAGGAACACTTTTATGAAACGACTGCCAATTATTGTGCTGACGCTTGCGCTCTGCCTGCTGACAGCGGGCTGCGGCGCAAAGCCAAACGAGCCAGCCGACGGGGACTCTGCAAAAGCAGGGGATTGTCGAACGGATGGCAACGGTAAAAGCAGAGGAAATCAAATATATCTCATCATTCTTTTCTCGTGAGCATGTAAGCGCCGAAGACATGGCCTCCGTCCTCAATGCCGCAGCGGAACACCATAGCGAGCAGCCCGGTCAAGGCTTGGACCATTATACGATGGAGATATACCTCTCCGGGGAGCCTGACGCATATAACTCATCTGACGAACACTTCGTTTTCTTTGCCGGATTGGATGAAAACCATATAAACGGCATTTATTTCAACGGAAAAGGAGACAGCCATCGCATGAGCTTTGAGGACGAAACGCTCTACTGGCTGATCCGCAACGGTTACCGCACCGAAGTACAGGTAGACAAAGACGCTTATGAATACCATCAGGCCATTCTTGACCAGCGGGCGCAGCGATTGGCCGCGCAGTGCGCCTCTCCCTCCCGAACGGATATCCTCACCGGCTATGAGGTTGTGCAGTTTTATCAAAAAGAAGTCCTTACGGATGAAAGCGGCAGCTACACGGTCTATTGCTGGGAACCCGCGTTTCTGACGGCTTCTCCCGATGATATTCCGTGGGCGGGCGGAATGTATCTCGATGCGGACGGCAGGCTCTGCGCCTATGAGCAGTACACCTATTTTGTGACAAAAGGGGAAACCGGAGACTTCCCACCCTACCGCTTCCTGCCGTGGGATTTGTATAACAGAGAAACCGAAGAGGCGGAAAAAGCACACACTTTGCAGCGTATCCGGCAGGCGTTTGAACCGGCGGTTCAGGCGCATTGGGCGGAGGATGTGTTGGTCGGCCTTTCCGATTACCACGAGTTTTCCGTCAGTACGGCAGAGCCGCTGGCCAGGGTGCTGCTTTCCTGCGAGTATGCCGTAAAGGACTTCAAGGTGCTGGGAATCGAGGCTTCTATGAGCAACAGCCTATCGTTTTTCACAGAAGAGCTGTACGCTCTGGACGAGCTGTCACCGGATCGTCCGCTGCTGCTGAATATGACATTCTATGGTCTGCTGCCGTATTACGGGGTATCCTATGTGAACGGTAGCGGCGAAACGATAAGCTATTCCATCAATATGAGCGGCAAAGACGGCTCTGTGATTTTAACCGAGTTTTTACCGTGCACACAGTGCGGTACAGCCTCGAACGGTCGATAATCAAAAACATCAAAGCGCAATCGACAGAAATCGGTTGCGCTTTTTCATTGCCTTCCCCATACAGCGCAGAACGCCGCAGGGCGGCAAGCGAGGCAGCGAAAAAGTGCGGCGTTCATGGAAAAAGACGCCGGACGGTAAGATAATTGCGCTTGACAAGTTTACTTGGCAACGATATAATAATGACAAGAAAACTTGGAAAGGGGCGATTCTGTTCAATGAATAAAGAGAAGATTTTGGAAAGCAGCCGCAGAGAAAACAAAAATAGAGATTTAGCAGAAATGGAAGTGACCGCGCAGGCAGGAAATATTGCCGGTCGTGTTGGTGCTGCGGTCTGCGTTGTTCTCACGCTTATCTTTCGTATCTTTACAAAAACATACTTTCTGAGTCCGTGGGTTGTTTATTTTAGCATCCTTACCACCCACACTCTTGTAAAGTATGCAAGGCTAAAGAGAAAAACCGACTTGATCCTCGGTATTCTCTATTTAGCGATGTGCCTTACATTTCTTGCCTTTTTTGTCCTGCGGCTTGTGGAGGTCAAGGGATGAATGACGAGCTGAAATTGAAAAACAACCTCAAGGAAGCACGCGCAGAGAAAAAGCTATCCCAAACACAACTGGCGGAAATGATTGGTGTATCGAGAAACACAATCAGTTCCATTGAAACGGGGCAATTCAATCCGACCGCAAAGCTGGCATTGATCCTTTGCATTGCTCTGGACAAGAAATTTGAAGAACTGTTTTATTTTTAAGGAGGAAGCGAATGGATAATATCGCTCTGTTGATCTTAGGCATATTCATCTCCGTTATTGGAATCGTGAATATGACTGGAAATATCAGCACAATACATTCCTACAACCGAAGAAGGGTCAAGGAAGAAGATGTACCGAAGTATGGGAGAGCCGTCGGTACAGGTACACTTATCATCGGTGCATCTTTGATAGCGGCATTTGTCACAGCTTTCTGGAGTGAAAAGGCAATGTCTTTCATTGTTATCCCGGCGCTCGTCATCGGCTTGGGCTTTATCTTGTATGCACAGTTCAAGTATAATAAGGGAATATTCTAACTCATTTTTTGAAAAAACCTATTGACTGTCACCTTGGGGGATAGCTTATCCTGTTTGTGGAGGCGTTTTCTCTAAAACTGGGTGATGTAAAAGCATTTTGACGGAGAAATTCCGACTTGTAAAAGTGCTTTGATAGACAGTGCTTTTCACATAGGGGATAATACAGATGAAGTTAATGTTAGGAGGCAGGCGTGTGGAAATTGGCAGCAAAATCAAAAAGTCAAGAATAGATGCGAAGCTCACACAGGAGCAAGCAGCGGAAGCTCTTGGTATCAGCAGGCAGACAATATCAAATTGGGAGAATGAGAAATCCTACCCTGATATTGTAAGTGTGCTTAAAATGAGCGATTTATATGGCGTCAGTCTCGACTACCTCTTGAAAGGAGATTCCCCTATGAAAAACTATCTGGATTATATCGAAGAAAGCACAAATGTAGTAAAAAGCAAGGTCAAGTTATCAAAGCTGATATTGATTTTATCCTATCTGGTGATATGGGCATTCAATATCATGGTGTCGTGGTTTTTTCTGCGGAAAGTATTTCAGAAGCACAGGCAGGCGCATTCCAATGGCTCGTGCTTCCGGTAGCAACGATTGTAATATCTCTTTTGATTGGGAAAAACGATTTTTGGGGAAAGCGCAAGTGGTTTGCTCCGATTGGATTTGGCCTCATGTTCCTGTTGTCTATCTATGCGAGTTATGGCATGAGAGAAAATTCAATCTTCAATCAGATCGATTTGCAAACAATCACCCTTTTCTTTATTGGAGCAATTGCTTCGGTTATAGGCATAGTACTTGGTTATGCGTTTTTCACGGTCGAAAAGAATACCCCAAAGAGCGAGTAATATATGCTTGCCAATACATTAACTTTAATGGGCTGTTTATAATACAGCCCATTGTTTAACGGTCAAGATTATGCTTGTGCGTGAGTTGCTCTTTGCGGTTTTCCTCCCGCAATATGGCGTAAACGCCCTTAGGGTTTTTGTCAAGAGGAACTTTTTAGGGGTAGGGAAAAGCTATACAATTAAGGGGAAGCAGGCAGAGAAGAAGGCTGAAAATGCGCTCTGCGGACGGCTGAAATGCGTTTTGGTGACAGGGAGTATAAAACCCCTGCCCACCTCGGAAAAGAGGCTGCGGCAGGGGTAAATACTCCATATTCACACGCTTTCCTGCGCTGTAAGGGCTGCTTCTGTTCCTTGTTTGAAGTCGGGGGTGCGGGGCGCGAAGCCCCGCAAAAGCCGACAGTGAACGCCGCGCAAGTGCAGACGGTTTTGCCGCTAAAATGAAGCGGACGAAAGCGGGGGCAGGGTTTACTAATCCTGTTCCCCGTTTTCGGCGGCGAAAAGGCAGCGGCAAAAATCCGGACGGTCAAGGGGTTAAGAGTGGAGATTTTTTTGTGCTGTGCGCGGAAAAATACGACTCGTCCCTTGACGGTCCGGATAGTCGGAACGGGTGAAATATATATTGCTCTATAAAGGACGAAAATGATAGAAGTATTCACAGAATTGTGCTAAAATTGAAACAGTTGGTCATAAAGCGTTTTGTCAAGTGCTTTTTTATTAACAGTTTTCTTTTGTTGAGTGGTAGGATTGTTCGTATTTATTTGATACACTGGCTTTGATAGTATAAATGAGAGGTAACACACAATGATAAAAAAGATTTTAAAGGAAAACTGGATATTTCTATTGTTTGTCTTAGTTGCCAGTTTAATTGGGGGATATTGTACAGGGTTATATGTATACGACACACTATCACCTGATATGCTGAATAGACTACAAGAGCAAAATGTATCTAAAAACTTGCTGGTAATTTCTACATTGCTACAGTATGGCGTTGTGTTTGGAGGAATACTTGCATTTATAGGATTGATTATCTCCAAGAAAGTTAATCTGTGGAAAGAATTTAAATATGACAAACAGGCGATTGTAATGACAGCTGTTATTACAGTTGCATCGGCGCTAATATTGTTTCCCGGAGATAAACTAATATTCGGATCCTTAAACAGCTGGGTATACGAACAATATGAAGCTGCTCCTGCCATTTCGAAAATACTGGCAGGCTTATTGACTGGTGGCGTAACTGAAGAAATAATAATGAGATTGTTTCTGATGTCATTACTTGTTTTAATAGCCTCAAAAGTAATGCTCATGGAGAATAAAGATATTTCGGAAAAAGTACATATTATTGTGAATGTTATTGTTGCTTTGTTATTTGCTGCGGGGCATCTTCCAAGCACGATGGCAATGACAACACTAACACCATTAATCGTACTGCGATGCTTCTTGTTTAACGGAGGAATAGGGTTAGCTTTTGGATACTTATATAGGAAATTTGGCATATTCTATGCAATGATTGCTCATGGAGCTGCTCATTTAATAGCTGATATCTTGCTGGCTATCTTTATATAAGATTGCGATGCAGTAAGCAAATTCAAGTTTGTCAAACTAAACCAGCGAAAAAATATGAGCGGCGGGACGGGCTTTACCGTCCCGCCGCTCTGCTTTTCAGCGGTCAAGGTCTTGCTTGTGCGTGGGTTGCTCTTTGCGGTTTTCCTCCCGCAATATGGCGTAAACGCCCTTTCGTATCTGCTCCGCTTTCCATGCCTTTAGCGGAATACCCGTCCTGCCGTTTATCACGCCGTCAAGGTATGGCTAAGATAGAAAGGGCGTTTGCACAATGGTATAATCGTATTGGATGATTATAAGTTAAGATACTGACATTCTAAAATTGTAAACCACCTAAAGGAAATGCTCGAACAATATCGGGCGGTTGCGGAATCGGAGGAATATAAGGCATCTCCCGCCTACCGACTGCAAGAGTATCTAAAGCAATTCCAAAGGGAGAGCGGCTATAGCGATGTATTCATCTCCGCAATGCAGAGGCTTAGCCCCGCTTACCGCGAGTATCACAAATCCCTGCAAGCGGCGAATGAGGTTTTCTTGCGGCATTTCCAGCAGGAGTGATTTTGCAAAAAAGTTCATAGAACAATTCCCACCCAGCAAAGCGCAATCGGCGAAAAGCGGTTGCGCTTTTTCACTGACCGCCCCATACAGCGAGGAACGCCGGAGGGTAGCAAGTGAAGCGGCGAAAAAGTACGGCGTTCATAGAAAAGTTGCACATTTGTATGGAGACAGGAATTGAAAAGTTCGCGCTTTGCATGGTATAATTATATTAGATAGTTATAAGTGATTTGAACAATCCTTCTGCCCGCCGACAAAGCAAAAGAAACCGACCTGATTCTTTGAGGTGAACAGTATGAAGAAAAAGAAGTTATGGATTGCGCTCCTCGTAGCTTTTGTAGTGCTTGCGGCATCCGTTGTTTATTTGAACCGGGCTGTAATTTTGGTCCCGTCAAGATTTATGCGCAAAATTGTTTGCAGGCTCCGGCTGAGTGAAGTCAGCCGGCAATAGAGGCGTCGTCCAGAGCCGCCTCCAAGTGCTTCATGTTCATGTATTTCTTGTTGCCCCACTGGGTACCTGCCACATGGCGCAGCCTCGCGCAGACCAGCATCAGGGCGGAGTTGCCGTCTGGGAATGTCCCCACCACCTGCGTCCGTCGGCGGATCTCACGGTTCAGCCGCTCGATCACGTTGTTGGTACGGATGCGGGTCCAGTGTTCGCTGGGAAAATCGCAGTATGAGTGATTTCCGGTTTCAGCCATGGCCGGGAACCATTGATATTACTACTCTTTTGGAGTTTTGCTCATGGCTGTGTGCTATGATGTGGAGGAGGTGATGGATCATGAAAAAATTGACGGGTATCGTGTGTCTGCTGGCATTGATGCTGACGCTGACTGCCTGCGCCGGGGCGGGGGATTGGAAATATGAGGACCTGCCGGGCGACTATGCCGTGTGGCGGATCAATAGCCAAGAGATCCCGCTGGTCTGTGTGGATGACGATGGTCTGACTGCCGAGCCGGTGGTGGAGGGCTATGTATACGCCGTGGCCTGGGACGAGAGTACCATCTATGTCCAGCAGCGTGCGGAGAAAGACAAGGGCGACATGGCCTATTACGCGGTGGCGCTGGATTCCGGCGCGGTCAGCGGCCCTTATACAGAGACGGAGTTTGCCGCGGCCTGCGCGGAGCAGGGCGTGGACGCGGCCAATATTGGTTGGCAGGCGCAGAAAGACTGGAACAAGGTCTATGACAGGTAAGGGGTGCGGCAGATGAAAACGCTGTTGGACTGCCTGTTTGTGGCGTTATTTTTGGAGGTGAACAGTATGAAGAAAAAGAAGTTATGGATTGCGATCCTCGTGGCTTTTGTAGTGCTTGTATCATCCGTTGTTTATTTGAACCGGGCTGTAATTTTTCAGCGCGGCAATCCCATTCCTTATCTTACAGCGGCTGCCCGGATTTCTGAAAAGAATCCCTATGTAGCGGTGGATGAAGCAAAGGGCATCTATATCTCCAAGCGTGGCGAATGCCCGGAGCTGCTTGAGTATTATCAGGAAAAAACAGGGATGGAATTTGTCGAACAGGCTGGGAGCAGCTATCTGTTTACTGATGGGAGCCGAAATGAAGTAGCCTCGTCTGAGGTTTATTGGGGGCGTTATACGGTCTGGGTGTTGCCCATCATGGAAGCTGCCGAGAACACCGATGCTGAGCAATACGACGCGAAGCCTGTCATTTATCTTTACCCGGAGAAGGAAACTGAGGTCACTGTGAAATTGAGCTATGCCGGAGAACTGACCTGCACATATCCTGCCTACAATGACGGCTGGAAGGTTTCTGCCAGTCCTGACGGCACATTGACAGACGCCGACGGGCAAACGTACAACTATCTTTATTGGGAGGGCGTAAACAGCGTTGCTTATGATTTTTCCGAGGGCTTCTGCGTAGCCGGAAGCGACACTGCCGCTTTTCTGGAGAACGCCTTGAACCAGTTGGGACTTACCCGGAAGGAAGCAAACGAGTTTATCGTTTACTGGCTGCCGCTGATGAAAGAGAATCCTTACAATCTCATTGCATTTCAGTCTGACAGCTATACGCAAACGGCACAGCTATCCATTGAGCCAGCACCCGATACGCTGCTGCGGATATTTATGGCGTGGAAGCCGCTTGAGAGCGCCGTGGATATTTCTACGCAGAACCTCACCGCCCCGTTACGCACCGGCTTCACGGCAGTGGAGTGGGGTGGCTGTCAAGTTAAGTAATCGTTGGAGTTAAAGAACGTCAAACTTCATTCGCAGGAGGACTGTTATGAACACAAAAACAAGCAAGGCGGGCTTGGCATCGTATCCATCCTGACGATTGTATTCATTGTTCTGAAGCTGTCAGGCGTGATTAAGTGGCACTGGATATGGGTGCTTTCGCCAATCTGGATTTCCGCATTGACTGCTGTTGTCCTCTTTGCCGGTATTCTGATTGGCGGAAGGCTGAAAAAGGGCAAGTGGTAATATGCTGTCAGGAATTTCAAACTCCCTTTAGGAACTAAAGGACGCACGTCCATACTCTCCTATCGGGAGTATCGCACGTCCTGCGGAGCTTCATTCCCGGTAAGCAGAAGAAAACTGCCAGACCGAGAATGCTTCGTCACTTCGTTCCGTTAAGTGAGGAGAATGACAATGAAGATTAAATGGATTGGAAAGTATGACGGGAAAAATCTTCCTACTGTTGATGTTGAAGTTGGTGCAAAAGAACTGCCGGAAGTAACAAGCAAGTCTGCAATCATACTTATTCCGATTGTTCTTTTGTTTGCTTGTTGTGTTTATATCAAAAAAACTTATCTTGGAGGGGTCGCATTTTCAAGAGTTGATTGGATGATAGGTCTTGTGATTGCGTTACTTTTCTTCCCGGTTCATGAACTCATCCATGCCGTAAGTTTTCCAGCGGGTAGTGAAGTCATTATGTTCTACACGACGCAGGGACTTGGAACGACATGTACATCACCGATGACAAGAAATAGGTTTATCGTGGTTAATATGCTTCCATCGCTAATTTTAGGTGTTGTTCCGCTAATTGCATATATGATTGTTCCACGCACTTATGCTTTTGCAAGCACTGTTCTCTGTGTTTTCAGCCTTGTTCATGTGGGGACTAGGGCGCACTTATACACCCTTGCGGGCGTGTGCGCTCTGCCGAGGGCTTTGTCTCCGCACAGGGATTTTATCCCGCGCTCCGATATGGCGGCTTTGCCGCAACAAGGGGCTGCACCCCTTGCGCCGCTTCGCGGCTATCCCTGCACACCCACAAAAACAGTACACCCGCCGTTGGCGTCTGTACCATTTTTGCGGGATTTATTATCCTATCCGGGAGGTGATACCCATAGCCATTTACCATTGGAACATCGGCATTGTGAGCCGAGGAAAAGGCAAATCAGCCGTTGCCGCAGCCGCCTACCGAAGCGGTGAAAAGCTGACAAACGAGTGGGACGGAATGACCCACGACTACACTCGCAAAGGCGGCGTTGTCCATACCGAGATCATGCTGCCGCCCCATGCCCCGCCCTCTTTCTCTGACCGTTCAACCTTGTGGAACAGCGTGGAGCTTTACGAGAAAGCCGGGAACGCCCAGCTTGCCAGAGAGATTGACGCGGCTCTCCCCATAGAATTATCCAGAGAGGAACAGATCCGGCTTGTCCGGGAATACTGTTCCTCTCAATTTGTTTCCAAAGGAATGTGTGTTGATTATGCTATCCATGACACCGACAGCGGCAACCCCCATTGTCATATTATGCTTACCATGCGCCCCCTTGACGAGCGCGGCGCGTGGGCGGCGAAATCCAAAAAGGAATATGACCTTGATGAAAACGGCGAGCGTATCCGCTTGCCAAGCGGCAGATGCAAGACGCACAAAGTTGACCTGACCGGCTGGAACGACAAGGGCAACGCCCTCTTGTGGCGTAAGGCGTGGGCTGACTATACCAACGACTTTTTGGAGAGGAACGGAAGCCCAGAGCGCATCGACCACCGCAGCAACGCCGAGCGCGGTATAGACGAGATGCCCACCGTCCACATGGGCGTGGCTGCTTGCCAAATGGAGAAGAAAGGTATTGCCACCGAGAAAGGCGAACTGAACCAGAATATCCAAAAGGCAAACCGCCTTATACGGGAAATCCGGGCGCAGATTGGAAAGCTCAAAGAGTGGATTGGCGAACTGTTCAAAGCGCGGGGAAACCGCCCCAGAACAGCCGTCGCAATCTCCCAACCTCGCAAATCTGTTGATGAAGTATTTGAGCGTTCAGAGAGAAAAGAGCCGGAAGTATTCGCAGCGTTGGCAACAACAGCACACAGCCGATGAACTGAAAACCATAGCGGCAGCGGTCAACTATCTCTCCGAGCATGGCATCTCTAATCTTGACGAGCTGGACGCTTCTCTTTCCTCTGTCAGTGATAGAGTCTATTCAATCCGGGAGGGAATGAAAACCGCCGAGCAGCGCATGAAAGAACTGCAAAAGCTCATGGAGTACGGGCAGAAATTATCAAACCTACAAGCCCATTCACGATGGACGAAAATCGGCAAAACCGCTGGACAAACAAGCGCGACAAGTTACGAGGAAGCCCACCGCGCCGAGCTTGCCCTATGGGACGCAGCAAACCGCTATCTCCATGCAAATCTGCCGAAAGGAACAAAGACCTTGCCTATTGCGGAATGGGAACAGGAATATGCTGACCTCAAAACGCAGAGGGACAGCGATTATACCAAACTGAAAGCTACCCGCGCCGAAGTTGCCGAGCTTCAGAAGATACGCAAGTGCGTCGATATTGCGCTGAAAGCCGAGCAACCGGAGCAAACACAGAGCCGCACCAAGCGGCACGATATAGACCGCTGAAAGGAGTTGAACTTTTATGTATTACAAGATAGACCGCGCCAAACAAACCGACCTTGTTTCTTTTCTGCAAGGACGGGGAGAGCAGCTTACCCGCGCCGGACAGGAATACCGCTGGAAGCGGCACGACAGCTTGACCGTCCGGGGAAACAAATGGTATCGCCACAGCCAGAGCAAGGGCGGCGGCCCCGTTGATTTTGTCATGGAGTTTTACGGCAAGAGCTTACCGAAGCCGTTGAAGTGCTGACAGGAGAAAAAGGCGCAGCCCCGCCGCCGGACAGATCAAGCCCCGCGCCCCTATCCGACTTCCGATTACCGCCCCGCAGCACCGACAACAGCATAGCGAGGAACTACCTCACAGCCGCCCGCCGCATTGACGAAGATGTGACGGGCTTTTTTCTTTGCCACCGGGGATATTTACGAGGAAGCCGCCCACCATAACGCCGTATTCGTCGGCAGAGATGAAAGCGGCATACCGCGATACGCCCATCAGCGCGGCACAGCCGGGAGCTTTCGGCTTGATGTGAAAGGCAGCGACAAATCCTTTAACTTCTGCTACCGGGGCGAGGGCGAAAGATTGTTTGTCTTTGAAGCCCCGATTGACCTCTTATCTTTCCTCTGCCTGTTCAAAAAGGGCTGGCAGAAGCAGAGCTACTTATCGCTGGGCGGCGTAGGCGAGAAAGCCCTCTTACGCTTCCTCTCTGACCGTCCGAACATCAAGACCGTGTACCTCTGCCTTGACAGCGACCAAGCCGGAAGCGACGCTTGCAGCCGCCTTGCGGAGTTTGTGCCGGAGGGCTTGACCGTTCACCGCCTTGTGCCGCTTTACAAGGACTGGAACGAGGTATTGCAGCACCGGGCAGAAATCGCGGACGGGAAGTATTTGCGGGAAGCAATCTACGGCTTGAAAGAGCCGCCGCAGGAAGAAACCGTTGAGATTATCCGCATGAGCGAGGTTGACACACAGACCGTTGAATGGCTATGGGAGCCGTATATTCCCTTTGGGAAAGTAACCATTGTGCAAGGCAATCCCGGCGAGGGCAAGACCACTTTTGCCCTACGCCTTGCCGCCGCCTGCACCACCGGGGGAACGCTGCCGGGAATGAAGCCCTTGCCGCCGTTTCAAGTGATTTATCAGACAGCGGAGGACGGTTTGGGCGATACGGTCAAGCCCCGGCTAATAGAAGCCGCCGCAGACCTTGACCGGGTACTTGTGATTGACGAAGCAAAACAGGAACTTACCCTCTCTGACGAGCGCATAGAGAAAGCAATCGTACAGAACGGAGCGCGTCTGATTATCCTTGACCCCATACAGGCGTACATGGGCGACAAAGCCGACATGAACAAGGCTAATGAAGTGCGCCCTATCTTCCGCCGCCTTGCCGATGTTGCCGAGCGTACCGGGTGCGCCGTTATCCTTATCGGACATCTCAACAAAGCTGCCGGAGGGCAGAGCGCATACCGGGGCTTAGGTTCTATCGACTTCCGCGCCGCAGCAAGGAGCGTCCTGCTGATCGGGCGCGTGAAGCGAGAACCGAATGTGCGCGTTATCGTCCATGACAAATCTTCCCTTGCGCCGGAGGGCAAGCCCGTTGCCTTTTGCCTTGACCCGGAAACGGGCTTTTCATGGATAGGCGAATACGACATCACCGCCGACGAACTGCTGTCCGGCGCGGGCGGGAACACCGCCACCAAGACCGAGCAAGCCGAACGGCTGATACTTGACCTGTTGGCAGACGGGAAAGAGCTTGCCAGTGAGGACATTGTAAAAGCCGCAGCCGAAGCCGGAATATCCGAAAGGACGGTACAGAACGCCAAGCGCAACATGGGCGGCATTTTAGGCGCAAGGCGTGTCGGCGGTCAATGGTACAACTTCATCAAGAAGAAGCAGCCACCCGAACCCGCAAGCTGAAAGTGCAAAACGCAGACCCTTTGCGCTTTGCACTTTCGCACTTTCACGATAATTTGCGTCAATAACTCAAAAAGCACTTGACAAAACGCTTCATGGGGCAAACCAAAGGACATCGAACCTTTTATTGACCCGGTATTCGAGAACAACGTCATCCTGACGCAGACGGAACGGCTGATGATGAGTGGTAGACCAAAGCATCCGAAGTATGCCCGGAACAAAAAAACGTCATCGTGATCGGCGGCCGGCAGCGGCAAGACACGATTTTACGTCAAGCCGAACCTCATGCAGATGCCCGAAAAGGTCAGCTATGTCGTGACTGACCCCAAGGGTACGATCATTATCGAGTGCGGAAAGATGCTCTCGGATGCCGGGTATAAAATCAAAGTCCTCAACACCATCAATTTTTCAAAAAATCCATGCGATACAATCCGTTCCATTACATCCGCAGTGAAAAGGATATTCTGAAACTGGTCAATACCATTATCGCCAATACAAAGGGCGATGGAGAAAAAATCCGGCGAAGATTTCTGGGATCAAAGCGGAACGCTGCTTTACTGTGCATTGATAGGTGTTGTATGCTCTAAAAGACTTCTTAATCAAGCAGTTGGGAAGTCTCTTAGAACACACAACCTAAAATCGAAGAAAGGAGCGCAAGTTATGAGAAAAAACGAGAAAATCACAGCTCTGTACGAACGACTGAGCCGTGATGACTTTGGCAAAGATGATGACCAACAGCGTGAGAGCAACTCCATTTCCAATCAAAAGGCTATGTTGGAGGAGTTCGCCGCACGGCAGGTTTTTTACAAACATTGTCCATTTCACGGACGATGGCATTAGCGGCACCTGCTTTGACCGTCCCGGATTTTAAGCAATGATGAAAGAAGTGGAAGCCGGGAATGTGGAGTACCTGTGTATCAAGGACATGAGTCGCATGGGTCGTGACTATCTGAAAGTCGGTCAGATTATGGAAATCCTGCGTCAGCGTGGCGTTCGCCTTATCGCCATCAATGACGGCGTGGACAGTGCCAGAGGGGACGATGATTTTACCCCTTTTCGTAACATCATGAACGAATACTACGCACGAGACACAAGCCGCAAAATCAAGTCCACTTTCAAGACAAAAGGCATGACAGGCAAGCATCTCACAGGCACGGTCATTTACGGCTATCTCTGGAACGAAGCCAGAGACCAATGGTTGGTTGACCCCGAAGCCGCAGAGGTGGTCAAGCGCATCTTTTCCATGACGATTGACGGCTACGGCCCGTATCAGATCGCCAGCAAGCTGAAAGAAGAAAAAATCCTCATTCCGTCCGCTTACCTTGCCCAGCACGGCGAGGGCGTGAACAAAAACAAGACTTTCAAGGATGTGTACGGTTGGGGTTCTTCCACTATCGTCAATCTGTTGGACAAGCGTGAATATCTCGGTCATACCGTCAATTTCAAGACCCGAAAGCATTTCAAGGACAAGAAAAGCCATTATGTGCCGGAGGACGAATGGACGATTTTTGAGAATACTCATGAAGCCTATCATAGACCAGCAGACCTTTGACCTTGTGCAGAAAATCCGTGGGAATGTCAGACGCTACCCGGACGGCTGGGGCGAAGCAGCTCCCCTCACGGGCTTGCTTTATTGTGCCGATTGCGGAGGCAAGATGTATGTCCACCGTACCAACAACGGCAAGCGTATTTCTCAATATACCTGTTCCCAATACAGCAAAGTCCCAGTTGGAAAGCTCTGCACGACACAGCACCGTATCAATGAAGATGTGGTACTGTGCCAGCAGACGGCAGAGGTCAAGAAACAGCGGACACGCCTTGCAACAGCAAAGCAGAGAGTTTCCGAGCTGGAAGTCCTGCTCTGCAAAATCTATGAGGACAACATTTTAGGCAAGCTGTCCGACAGCAGATACGCCACTCTGGACGCTCAATACGAAAAGGAACAGTCCGAGCTTACCGCTGAAATCTCTGTTCTGGAAAAGGCTGTCAAGAGCTATGAGAAGCACGAAAAGGACGCTGACCGTTTTATCGCTCTGATTGACAAGTATGAGAAC
>VOFG01003784.1_pt1 | contig 34117 bp, 42 predicted proteins | sample 5384171 | NCBI WGS metagenome assembly VOFG01 (sample SAMN12384726, study PRJNA508395) | human gut metagenome | isolation source: healthy gut F | host: Homo sapiens
CAAACGGATGACGGCGTGGGATATCCGCCAGTTTGCAGGATTTCCTTTTTTCGCAGGATTCTCTAAAATAATAACAGAGAATCAAAGAAAGAGGAGGTTACTCTCATGGCATTTTCTCTCGACAGCAAGGTAAAGGACATTCTGAGGAATCCGGCGGCAGCAGCTGTTCTGGACAAGTACAGCCCCGATGCTTCCAAGAACCCGCAGATGAAGCTCGTCGGCGGTCTGACGCTGCGCAAGCTCGCCAGCTTCCCGCAGTCTGCATTCCTCAAGCCCCATCTGGAGGAGCTGGACAAGGAGCTTCAGGCGATCGAGTAATTGTAGAAGCCTGCAGCTGATTTTGCCCGCTTCATCCCTTTAAAAATGAGGTGACTGCCGGATGGCAGCCACCTCATTTTTATCTTAATTTCTCAGAAGCACGTCCAGCCGCCGTCGCATTTGAGCTCTTCGCCGTTGACGTAGCGGGACTGGTCGCTGGCAAGGAACAAAATCGCGTCCGCCAAGTCCTCCGGCATGGCAAGCTCGCCGGAGAAGTCCAGGAGCTTGCTGGTGCGGCCGAAGCCGAACTCGTCGGCGGGCGGCATGACCAGCGGAATATCGGTCACGACGCCGCCGGGCGAGAGCGCGTTGCAGCGGATGCCCTCCTCCATGTACATGAACGCCGTGTTCTTCGTCGCCGCCAGCACCGCGCCCTTGCTCGCGCAGTAGGCCGCGCCCGCGGTCTGGTGCGTTGCGCCGACGGAGCAGATGTTGACGATCACGCCGCCATCACCCTGCGCCAGATACTGTTTGCATTCCTCGCGCAGGCCGTACATCAGGCCGAACGTATTGATGCGGAATGTCTTTTCCAGCATTTCGTCGGACATATCGGCGATGGCCGTGTTGTCGTCCATCACGCCCGCGCAGTTGACGGCAACGTCCAGCCGTCCAAACGTCTCGACTGCCTTTTTCACCATGCGCACGGCTGCCGCCGGGTCGCCGACGTCGCCCGCGTACCATGTCATTTCGCCGGGCAGCGCCTTGCATTCCTCCGCCAATTCCTTCAGCCGTTCTTCGCGGCGGGCGACCGCCACGACCTTCGCGCCCTCGCGGCAGAACAGCTCCGCCGTGGCGCGCCCGATCCCGGCGGAAGCGCCGGTCACGATGCAGACTTTACCATCTAATCTTCCCATAATGACCTCCTCAGCAGAAAACCTTGTTTACGACAACAGCGGGCGAATCGTTGCAGCCGACGGTCAGCTCCGCGCCGTCGGGCACGTCCGCGCGAACGGTTGCAAAGCCGATGTTTTTGTCCACGGTGTAGCCGTAGATGGTCTGCGCGCAGCGGCCGACCTCAACGCCGTACCAGTATACCCGCTCCCAGATGGAGATGTCCTCGGTCGATTCGCGGGAAAATTCCAGCCCGACCATGCGGTATTTCGGGTGCTCCTTGCGCGCGAGCGCCGCTTCCTTGCCGATAAAGTCCTTGTCGGCGGCGACGGCCCAGCCAAGGCCGCACTCATACGGGCTCAGGTGCTTGAAATCCTGCTTGAGCGCGAAGCCCTTTTCCATCGGGATGGAGCGGACGTAGACCTCGAGCGTCTGAAGCTCCCGGCCGCCGACGGACTCGACGGCTTTGAGCGCCAGATCGTGAATTTCCGCGCTCTTGTCGAACGCAGAATAAATCTCATAGCCGTTTTCGCCGGTGAAGCCGGAGCGGTGGATGTAGACGGGAATGCCGCCGAGCTTGCGTTCGCAGATGCCGAAGCGCTTGAGATCGTCGACCGGCGCGTCCAGCATGGCGTTCATCGCCTTGAGGCTGTCCGGGCCCTGCACGGCGTACATATCCCAGTCGTAGGTGATGATCTTCGCGTGAATATCCGCCTCGCCCTTGTGCTGCTCGATCCACGGCAGCAGGCGCGGGCCGTAGAGATCCGAGACCCAATACAGGCCGTCCGCCATGTGCATGACGATCACATCGTCGATGATCTCGCCGTTTTCGTCCAGCGAGGCGGTGTATTTCGAGCGCCCGACGGCGACCTTGGAAATGTCGCTGATATAAATTTTTTGCAGGACTTCCAGTGCGTCCTTGCCGGTGATCTCCACCAGATCATGCGTCCAGCGGTAGAAGCCTACACCCTTGCGGATGGCCCCGGCGTCGGCGCGTGCGACTTTATCTTCTCTGAATAACATCGTTCGGCACCTCCTTACAGCATCCGCAGGTCTTCCTTGCGGATGACCTTGATGAGCATATCTTCCTCGTCGCGGTCTTCGATCACGCACGACCATTCCGGGCTGACGAGCGTCTTTGCCGCGCCGTTCCACTGCGCTTCGTAGGCATCGACCAGCTCGTCGAGCGGCGCCATTTCATAGCGCGCCGTAAAGTCCTCCGACTTGACCTTGATCCACGTCTCGTCCTTCGTCCAGCGTACCATCTCATACGGCACCTGCTGCACGTCGAGCATATAGCGGATATAGCCGCCGAGGATCCGGCCGTCATTTTCGTCCATCTCATGCGGCACGCCGAGGTAGCTGCGCAGCCCCTCCTTGGCAAAGGGGTCAATGAACTGGTTCTTACCGGCAGTAGCAAAGACGATGCGGAACACGCGCAGGAATTCATCTTCGTCGGGCGCCATGTCCTTGATGGCCATCATCGGGAACTGGATGGACCAGACCCAGCCCATCTGCGCGACCCAGTGGTACGCTTTTTCGAGCGACGTTTCCTCGCCGAAGTTCTGCGTGTACTGACCGTTGCGCAGGCACTGGCCTTCCTTGACCATGCGCTCGCGCGGGGTGTCGTGGATGGGGTCGACGGGCTGCTGCATGTGGTCGAGCCATCCCTGCTTGGGAAGGCCGTACACGTCGCGGCGCTCTGCCACGACACGGCAGTGCTTGTTGCCGCAGCCGCGCGCCTGACACATATTGAGTGCGACCTCATTCTCCGTGCCCTTAGACGAAGCCAAGTCAAAGTTTGCCGTGAACATACTGGTCGTCATGTTGCACAGCTCGCTGCCGACAATGTCCCACGGACAGGTATCAAGCTCCTTTTCCACACGGTTGCGTGTGAACTGCACGACGCGCCCCGCCATGTTCTCCCACTCGTCGCCGGAGTCGCCGGTGATGCCGCCGAGCCAGCTCGACTTTTCGCACAGCTCCGGGATGTTGAACGCCTCATAGAGCGACGCATTGACATAGTCCTTCTGTTCCTCCGGTGTACCTGCGACCGCCATATTCATCATGTTGGCGATGTCGCAGATGGCCTCGGTGCGCTTTTTCCCAGCTCGGCTCAAAGATGCGCATGACCTGAAACAGATTCGCGGTCATGGCCGCGATCTGGCGGTTGAGCTGCCGGTAGGCTTCTTCCTCCGGGATGAGCTTGCCCCACGCGGTCGGGAAGCATTTCCGCTGCTCCAGTTTTTCCTTTAGCATGGTATTCCTCCTGTTTCTTTTTCTATGTTATCTTTATTATAGAAAAATGACCATGCCGCGGAAATGCTGCAAATTGCGCGGTTTTTGCCGCTTCTTGCCGTACAGTTTGTATGGAAGCAAATCATACAATTTGTATGTGCAGATTTTGTGCAATACCACTATTTAAGCGGCAAATAGTAAAGCACCCATACAAATTGTACGGGTGCTTCGTTGACAGCCGCTTTCCGTCGGATTATAATAAAAAGCAGAAAAGAAATTGGAGGAAGATCCCATGAAGCTGTGCGCGGACATTCTCTATTGGAGACTGAAGGAGGAGCTGAAGGCCGTCGAGCTGCACGGCGCGGGCAGTCTGGATCTGACACTGAGCCGCCCGGAATTCTATCCCGACCGAACGCAGACGTTTGAGAAAAACCGCGTCTACGTCTGTTCTGCCGACCATCTACCCGCACGCCCGGCGCTCAGCGAAAATGTGTGCCTCGTCTGCCTCGGGCAGCACTGGAATCTGACCGCGTTCTATGACCGGTGCAGTGTGATCGTGGTCGAGGCAGATACGGATATTTTTCGGGTGTTCAATCTGGTGCAGCGCATTTTTGACCGGTATGAGGCGTGGGAGGAGCGCCTTTGGCACATTCTCCGCCACGGCGCAAATCTGCCGCAGATGCTGGAGGTCAGCCGGGATATCCTTTCGAATCCGATGCAGCTCATCGGTTCGGATTTCCGCTATCTGGCCGTGACGGACGAGGCATATTTCCAGAAAAATCTCGGCATCCGGCTGGATACCGAGACGTTTGACGCGGAGAAAATGGCGACGTTTTTGTCGCTGCACGACCTTTCCACCCATGTGCATGAGCCGCTGCTGCTGGAACTGCAGGACACACGGACGCTGTCGGTCAATGTGTTCGATCAGAAGGAATACCTCGGCTGTCTGACGATCTTTGAAGCCTTCCGCCCGCTCCGGGACTCTGATCGTTCTCTTGCGGTCTTTCTGGTCAAACTCCTGCGGCAGGCGATCCAGCAAAACCCGGTGCTCGCCAGCACCCGCTCTGCCGTCCGGCGGGCGCTGCGCAGCGTCATCGCCGGGCAGCCGGTCGATTTTGAGCTGCGGCGGGCGCTCAGTCAGGAAAACGGAAAAACGGACTGGGTCTGCGTCCGCCTCCAGCCGAAATCCGGCGCGGTGCCCCTGCCCGGTGCGTATCTGTCCGCCGCACTGGAGGAACGGCACCCCGGCGCGATGGCATTCGAGTTTGAGAGCACCGTCGCCGCGTTTCTGCCCGCCGCGCAGGCCGAGCGCGAGACGACGGCGCAGCTGCTGCCGCTTCTGGATAAACTCGGTCTGATCTGCGGCGTATCCGGCGCGTTTTCCAATCTGTACGAGGCAAATCAAGCGTGGTTTCAAGCGTCCAGCGCGCTGCAAAACGGACTTTTGCAGGACGGAAGCTGCACGGTCTTTTACTTTCAGGACTATCTGCTGCCGCAGCTTCTCTCCGGCGCGCTGGCCGGGCGGCCCTCGTGGGTCTATTATCCGGATGGCCTGAAAAAGCTGAAGGCGCACGACGAAAGCTCGCAGGTCTCGTATCTGGAGACGCTGCGCGTCTATCTCGATAATAACCTCTCCGTTACCAAAACAGCGGCGGCGCTCTACCTGCACCGCTCGACCCTGCTGGATCGCCTCGCCCACATCACGCAGCTGCTCGGCTGCGACCTCAAAAACCCCGACTTCTGCCTGACCCTCGGTATCCTCCTCCGCGCAGAATTGCAGCAAAAGCGAATCACTCAGCCAAGACCATAATTTTCGCATCTGACTACTGTTTGACTACTACCATGAGTACAAGCGCCGCTTCGCATGGATCCGCGCTGGCAAAATCTCTCAGGAAGCGTTCTCGGCTTGGAGCAGGGAAGCGCAGAAAGAGAAAGGAAAAGTGCGAGAACGGGGAGATCTCACAGGGGAGTTTGAGAAGTGGCTGAAGCAGTTATATTCATCAGCCGAATGATGCGCAGCCGTGTGGATTGCCGCTCAGAAAGCAGGTCAGGGCACTTGCAAGGGCATACGCATAGAGAGTTATATGCTCCATAGGCGGGCAAGTGCGCAGGTCCATTTTCCTATATCCGTACTTTTTATATTTTCATCGCAGATATAAAAAGATTCCCAGTCTGTCGCGGGCTATATAGCTTGCGGGAACGCCGTTTTCATATTGACAGTAGTGGTGTGCACGGAAATTCCAGAATGGCGTGCGCACCGCCGACGATCAGACACTATATGTGCTCGCGGCGGTATTGCCGCCGTGACCCGTCCAATTCGTGTGGAAGAACTGACCGCGCGGCGCGTCCAGCCGCTCATAGGTATGCGCGCCGAAGTAATCACGCTGCGCCTGCAACAGATTCGCAGGCAGGCGATCGGTGGTGTAGCCGTCGAAGTAACTCAGCGCCGCAGTCATGGCCGGAGCCGGAACGCCGTAAGAGACAGCCGCAGCTGCGACCTTGCGCCACGCGGGGATGAGTTTTTCCATCGTCTCCTTGAAATACGGGTCGAGCAGGAGGTTACGAAGCTCCGGATTTTTGTCATACGCTTCCTTGATCTTGCCGAGAAAGACCGAGCGGATGATGCAGCCGCCGCGCCACATGAGGGCAATGCCGCCATAGTTGAGATTCCAGCCGTAGGTCTTCGCCGCCGTGCGCATGAGCGTGTAGCCCTGCGCGTAGGAGATGATCTTGGACGCATACAGCGCCTGCCGGATTGCCTCGACCATCTCGGCTTTATCGCCGGTAAACGCCGGAATCGTGCGGGCGTATTCTTTGGATGCTTCGACGCGCTCTGCTTTCATCGCGGACAGGCATCTTGCAAAGACCGCTTCACCGATGAGCGTCAGCGGGACGCCCTCATCGAGCGCCGCAATGCCCGTCCATTTGCCGGTGCCTTTCTGACCGGCAGTGTCAAGAATTTTCTCGACGATGGGCTGTCCGTCGGTATCCTTGTAGGCCAGAATGTCGCGGGTGATCTCAATTAAGTAGGAATCCAGCTCGGTTTTATTCCACGCGGCGAAAACCTCGTGCATTTCGTCGTCCGACATCCCGAGCAGGTCGCGCATGAGCTGGTATGCTTCGCAGATGAGCTGCATATCGCCGTACTCAATGCCGTTATGCACCATCTTGACGAAATGTCCTGCACCGTTTTCGCCGACCCAGTCGCAGCACGGAGAGCCGTCCTCGACCTTGGCGCAGATGGCTTGGAAAATCGGCTTGACGTATTGCCACGCGGCAGGGCTTCCGCCCGGCATCATGCTGGGGCCCTTTGAGCGCCCCTTCCTCGCCGCCGGACACGCCGGTGCCGATATAGAGCTTGCCCTTGCTTTCCACATATGCCGTCCGGCGAATGGTGTCCGGGAAATGGGAGTTGCCGCCGTCGATCAAAATATCACCGTCGTCGAGCAGCGGAAGAAGCTGCTCGATCATGTCGTCTACGGCCTGTCCCGCTTTGACCATCATAAACACCTTGCGCGGCTTTTCCAGATTGTCAACCAGTTCCTTGAGACTGTGGCAGCCGATGATGTTCTTGCCGGCGGCTCTGCCGTTTACGAATTTGTCCACTTTTTCCGTCGTGCGGTTGAACACGGCCACGGTGAAACCCCTCGACCCATGTTCATGAGGTTTTCACCCATGACGGCAAGTTCATGAGGCCAATATCTGCTTTCTTCAAAATCGCCCATTCAAACCAAATCGAAGCCCAGCGCAAGCGGGTTCGATTTCAATGCTGGCGGTCGATGCGGCCGACCTTTTTTTCATCTCACAGCGTTGTTTTGACGTCATCGCTGCACGCGGGCGTTGCCCTTGTAGATGTCCCAGACCTGCTTTTCATCCGCAGGTTCGGCATAGTCGTTGAGACTCGAAGCCGCCATCACGCCGCTTGCCCAGCCGAATTGCAGGCATTTTTCCGCTTCCCAGCTGTTCAGCACGCCGTACAGAAGCCCACCGGAGAAGCCGTCGCCGCCGCCGATGCGGTCGAGCACCTGAATTTTGCGCGGCTCCTCGACGTACCATTTTCCGTCCGCCAGCAAAATTGCACCCCAGAGGTGCTCGTTTGCCGAAATGACCTGACGAAGCGTTGTGGCAAACATCTTCGCGTTCGGATACTGCTCCTGCACCTGCGAGATCATGCCCTTGAACGATTCAATCTTGGAGGACAGATCTTTTCCGCCCGCTTCGGGGCCCTTGAAGCCGAGGCAAAGCTGGAAATCCTCCTCGTTGCCGATGAGCACGTCGGCCAGCGACGCAATCTCACTGAACGCCTTGGGGAGTTCCTCCTCACGGCCTTTCCAGAACGTGGCGCGGTAGTTAAGGTCGAAGGAGACGAGCGTACCGTACTGCTTCGCGGCCTTTGCCAGCGCAAGGCTGCATTCCGTCGTCTCGTGGCTCATGGCTGCAATCAGGCCGGACAGGTGGAGAATGCCAACACCCTCCTGCCCGAAGATACGCTCGATATCAAAATCTTCGATAGAAAGTGTCCGACCAACTTCACCAGCACGGTCATTCCAGAGACGCGGTGCGCGCATGCCGAAGCCGGAATCCGCAATGTTGAACTGGTGACGGTAGCCCCAGGGCCCTCCCTGCTCTACTTCTAAGCCCTCAAAGCGGATGTTCCGCGCGCGAAGCTGCCGCTTAATAAAATCCGCCATGGGACTTCCCTTGACGAATTTGGTAAGTACAAGGCATTCCTGCCCAAGGCTCGACGCGACATTCAGCACGTTTGTTCCGCGCTGGTCGCCTGCATATAAAACAGGTTGCTGTTCTGTACCGCCATCCGCTCCGGCGGCGTGATGCGCACACCCATGCTCGTCGGGCACGCGAGGGCGTAGCGGTGGTATTGCTTTGTATCCATAGACTCCTCCTCAAATGCTGCGGTATTGCCTTAAATCGTTTCCGGGTCGGTGCGCTCCGACGTGTAGCTTTTGCGGAACGCTGCGGGTGACGCGCCCGCCGCGGCCTTGAACACCCGGTAAAAGTATTTCGGAGACTCAAAGCCTACCTGATAGGCGATCTCATTGACGCGCAGCTTTCGAGCCGATCAGCAGCCGCTTGGATGCCTCCACGCGCAGGCGGTTGACGTAGCGGATCACGCTCATCCCTGTCTGCTGCCGAAAGCGCCGGGACAGGTAGGACTTGCTGATATGCTCCATCTGCGCCAACTGTTCCAGTGTGATCGGTTCGGTGTAGTGCGCATGGAGATACTGCACCACATACGCCAGTACGCCCTCGGCAGCCTTTGCCTCGCTCTGGCTGCGCAGCATCAGCATCAGCAGCGTTTTGATCTCCTGCTCCAGCAGCAGCGGCTCCGGGCGTTTGCGCTTTGCCTCGCCGTAGATCATCTGGAACAGCCGACCGATCGCCTCATCCCGGTCATGGAGATGGATCGGCGATGGCAGGCGCAGCTCCGGCAGGTCGATCCACAGGCAGATCACCTCCCGCCTGCGTTCAGGGGTGATCTCCTCCTGGTGCTTCCATCCGGCGGGGTATGCAACCGCATCAAACAGGGAAACAGACAGCTGCATGCCGGATACCTCCAGCTCGCTTTTGCCATCGAGAAAGAACAAAAGTTCAATATAGGGGTGACTGTGCCGGGTGTAGTTCCAGAGTGGGCTCTGATCGTCAAAGCGTTCGCAAAACCGCAAGATCGGTCTGCTGCAGGCAATTATATCAAAAAACTGCTCCATAGCCACTCCTTTCTTTCGTTAAGGCGATCATACCACGCCGAGACCGACCTGCGCAAGCGGCAGTTCATTTTGTGCACATTTTGTGCCCGATCGTGAGTGTGAAGCAGGTGCGCTCATGTTATAGTCAGAGAAAGGAGGGAGCGACGATGGATACATTCAAAATCATTGGTGCGCTGCCAATGTCCGAGCGGATCGCGGTGCTCAAAAAGGAAATGCTGGACGAGCCGCGCTATGCCACCATTGAGCAGGCGCGTATCATCACAAAAAGCTACCGGCAGACGGAGGGACAGCCCCGCTGCATCCAGCGTGCGAAGGCGCTGAAGGCGGCGTTGGAGGAGATGACCATCCGCATCGAGCCGCATGAACGGATCGTGGGCAACCGAACGCCCGGCGTTCGGGGCGGCGTGGTATTTCCGGAGACCGGCGCGTCTTGGGTAGACCGGGAGTTTGAGACGCTCCCCACGCGGCCGCAGGATCGATTTCAGATCCATCAGGAGGATGTGGCGGAGTTCAGAAGCGAGATCCTGCCCTATTGGCAGGGGAGATCCTTGGAGGATCGGGTGCGCGAGGCTGTCGGCCCGCAGGTGGATGCCATCTCAAAGGTGGTCAAGATCAACCAGAAGGATCACTCGCAGGGGCATATTTGCCCTAATACCCGCAAATGGCTGGCACTTGGGCCGGATGGCATCCGCCGTCAGGCGCTCGACCACATGGCGGGCGCGGCGGGCAAGCAAAAGGACTTTATGAGAGCGTGGTCGTGACGATGGAGGGCGCCTGCCGCTTCATCAGCCGTTACGCAGAGCTTGCCCGAAGTATGTACGAACAGACCGGCAGAGAAAATCTGCGCGAGGTCGCTGAGATCTGCAAAAAGCTCGCCGTTTCTCCGGCACAGACCTATCAGGAGGCAGTACAGGCTGTCTGGTTTCTATATGTGATCTTGCAGATGGAGGGTAACGCCTCTTCGTTCTCGCCCGGACGGATGGATCAGTACCTGTATCCCTATTTTACCCACAGCCGCGCACACGGGATGACGCTGGAGGACGCGCTGGAGATCACAGAATGTCTGTGGCTGAAATTCAACCAGCTTGTCTATCTGCGCAATTCCAACAGCGCCAAGTACTTCGCCGGCTTCCCGATCGGCTTCAACGTTGCCATCGGCGGACAGAAGCTTGACGGCTCTGACGCCTCTAACGAGCTGAGCTATCTGTTCTTGCAGGCGCAGGCGCATCTGCTGCTTCCGCAGCCGAACCCTCTCTGCGCATTTATAACGGCTCGCCGCAGGAGCTTTTGGATGCGGCCACCCGCGTCATTGCCATGGGCAGCGGTATGCCGCAGATCTTCAACGACGAGGCGGTCATTCCCGCGCTGGAGGCGCACGGCATCCACCACGAGGACGCTGTCAACTATGCGATCGTGGGCTGCGTGGAACTGACGACCCACGGCAATACGCTGGCGTGGAGCGACGCTGCCATGTTTAACCTCTCAAAGCACTGGAGCTGACGCTGAATCACGGCGTCGACCAGCTCACCGGTGAAAAGACGGGCCTCGATCTCGGTGACCTGACCACCTACAAGACCTTTGAGGAGCTGGAGGCCGCCTACGCAAAGCAGATCGACCATTTCTCCGACCGCATGGTGACGTGCATCACACAGGTCGAAAAAATGCATGAGCTGCTGCCCACGCCGTTTTTGTCTGCGGTGATCGACGACTGCCTGACCCGCGGGATGGATGTGACGCAGGGCGGCGCACGCTATAATTTCGCAGGCGTGCAGGCGATCCAGATCGCCAATGTTGCCGATTCGCTGGCTGCCATCAAGCTGCTTGTCTACGACGAAAAAAGCTCTCCGCGCAGGAGCTGCTTCACGCACTGCAAACCAACTTTGAGGACGCGCCGCTTGTGCGCACGATGCTGCTGAACAAAGTGCCCAAATACGGCAACGACGTGCCGTGGGTGGATGAGCTCGGCGCGAAATGGGTCAATTACTTTGCCGACGGTCTGAGAAAATACCGAAATGGACGCGGCGGTATCTATCAGATGGGGCTGTACACCGTGTCCGCGCATGTGCCGATGGGTCAGAATGTAGCAGCCTCCGCCGACGGGCGATACGCCAGAGACCCGCTGGCAGACGGCGGTGTGTCCGCCATGTACGGAAGGGACGTCAGCGGTCCGACGGCACTGCTGCACTCCGTGTCCCGCCTGCCATTTGAAAAGGCGAGCAACGGCACGCTGCTGAACATGAAGTTTTTGCCGCAGTTTTTTAAAACGCAGACCGGCATCGTCAAATTCACGCAGCTTCTGCGGGCGGTCTGCCGGCTCGGCATCAGCCATATCCAATTCAACGTGCTCAATGAGGCGGATCTGAAGGATGCGCAGGCGCACCCGGAGAATTACCGTGGGCTGACCGTCCGCGTGGCGGGCTATACCGCCTACTTTACGGAGCTGGCGAGAGATCTTCAGGACGAGATCATCGCCCGCACCACCTATGAAGCCATATGAACGGGATCATTTTTGACTGCAAGCGCTTTGCCGTGCACGACGGTGCGGGGCTTCGCAGCACGTTGTTTCTCAAGGGTTGCCCGCTGCGCTGCCCGTGGTGTCAGAACCCGGAGGGTATCGACCCCAAGCCCGCACTCTGGCACAGCCCGCAGACGTGCGTGCGGTGCGGAGGCTGTGTGAACGCCTGCCCGGAGGGAGCGCTGACGCTCGGCGAGCGCATCCATGTGGACAGAACACGCTGCACGCTGTGCTGGCGCTGCGTGGATGCCTGCCCCGCCGCCGCAATGTCTGTGCAGGGGCGCAGCATCAGCGCCCAAGAGGCGGCGGAGCTTCTGCTGCGCGACCGCGTGTTCTTCGGCGAAAGCGGCGGCGTGACGCTCTCCGGCGGCGAGGTGCTGATGCAGTGGCAGTTTGCCGCGCAGGTGCTCGCACTCTGCAAGAACGCAGGCGTACATACCGCCGTTGAGTCCTGTCTGCTCGCCCCACTGCAGGCGATCGAGGCGCTGCTGCCGGTCACGGATCAGTTCCTTGTGGACATCAAATTTCGCGATCCCGCGCTGCACAAAAAGCATCTCGGCGCGGACAACCGGGCGATCCTGGAGAATTTTGAGCATCTGCTCGCGCGGGATGCCGACGTGCTCGTGCGCACGCCGCTCATCCCCGGCTATACGGCAACGGACGAGAATCTGCGCGCCATCGCGCGTTATCTGCGCCGAGTCGCGACGCATACGCCGTGGGAGCTGCTGAATTTCAATCCCCTGTGCCGTGGAAAGTACGCGGCGTTGGAGAGGGACTACCCGGTCTCCGGCGGCAGTCTGACGCAGGCGGAGCTGCAGCGTTTTTATGACATCCTCGAGCAGGAGGGCATTACAAATATTGTAAAGGAGTGACTACTGTGCTTTCACGATTTCTCGAACAGGCGCAAAGCGACCGACCCGTGTACATCACGGATGTCCGCAAGGCGTTTCAGATCTATGGCTCTCGCCCGTTCCACATCCATGTGACGCTCTACGACGGCGGCATCCGCTGCTTTCCTTTGATGCTGCCGGAAACGGTCTCGCCGGAGGAGGCGGAGTTTGTCCGCTCCTATGTCCACGCAATGCTGTATAACATTTTATCCTCGCTGGGTGCGCTGCACATCGACCTGTATCTTGATCCATCGGACAGGGAATGCGCGGAAATGGCGCAGTCGCTGGACGCGGTGTTCCAGACCGATTTGCCCAAAGCCCGCCGCACCGGCTTCGGCAAGTGCCTGAACGTGAACGAGCGGACGGTCCTTGCGCTGACACAGGGAAGAGAGCGCTTTTCCTTCCGCATCTGCGATATTGCCGGAGAGCCGCAGGTCTTCGCGCCGGAGAAGACCGAATGCAGCAAGCCGGTGTTTTCTATGCTGCCTGCCATGACCCGCGGCAAGCTACTTCTGGGCATCGACATCGGCGGTACCGACATCAAGCTGGCGGTCAGTGTTGACGGAAGGCTGGCATTGTGCAAGGAATTTGACTGGTTTCCAGCGTCGTTTGCGACGGCGGAGGAGCTGATCGCCCCCATTTTACTGCTGACAAGGCTGCTGCGCGCCGCAGGCACGCTGTTTGCGCAGGGAAAGGCGGCGCAGCTCGACACGGCGGCGCTGTCCAAGACCGCGACCTTGGAAGAGATGGAGCGCGGCGCAGTGGCGATGGAGCAGGCCGCGGGCACGCTGCGCGGCTTTGATGCCATCGGTCTGTGCTTCCCGGATGTGGTGATCCGCAATCGGATCGTGGGCGGCGAGACGTATAAAACGCGCGGGATGCGCGAAAACGCGGCGCTGGACTACGAGGCGCAGTTTGCAAAGATCACCGATCTGTGCATGCTGCTGCAGGCATATACCGTCCCCGGCGGTGTGGTGATGAACACGAATGACGGTCCTATGGCTGCCTTCACCGCCGCTGTGGAGCAGGCTGCCGCCGGTGCGGACGTTTCCAAGGGCTTTTTCGCCCACACACTGGGCACGGAGCTTGGAACGGGCTGGGTACGCCCGGATGGCTCGATCCCGGAGATCCCGCTGGAGGTATACAACTTCATCATTGACCTCGGCAGCTTCCGGCAGAAGCAGTATGATGCCAACGACGTGAGAAGCATCAACAACTTCAACACCCTGCTGCCCGGGACTCTTCAGAAGTACACCTGTCAATCCGGCGTTTTCCGCCTTGCTGCCCGCGACCTGCCCGGACAGGATGCCGAGGCATATGAGGAAGCGATCGCGAGGGGGCTGCTTCTGCCGCAGGGCGACCGCCTGATCGTCCCCACCGAGCCGAAGGATATGCGCAAGCCGTGCCTGGAGTATTTCATGGACAAGGCGGCCGATTCCGCACATCCCGCCTGCGCCGAGATCTTCCGTCAGATCGGAGAATATCTGGCGGTCACATGGAGCGAAACGCAGTACATCCTCCTGCCGGAGACACCCGATCGGACGCTGTTCGGCAGGCTGGTGAAAAATCCGGTCTGCTTTGACCTGATGTGTCAGGGCGCTGCCCGCCGCGAACCGGGGCTGCGCCAGTACGCGGCGGACGGAGGTCTTGCGAATACCGCGCTGATGTGTCAGCTCGATAGCCACCCCGACTATACCGTCGCGCAGTTTGCGCAGGCCGTGGGCGCGATCTTCTACGGCTGTATGGGACTGCTGTAAAGCTGCCCGTGTAAGCAAAAAAGGCTTCCGCTAAAGCGGAAGCCTTTTTGTATTTCATTCCTTTGCAGCGGGGTATTCGTTGCAGAGCAGACGGTAGGGCGGCTCGTCCTCTTCGATCCTAGGGAAGCGTCCGACCGGGGATTGAAGCGATTGTCCGTATTGTCGTCGTTGCACTGGCTGACCTCACCCAGCAGCACCGCGCCCGTCCCTTCCTCCACGGAAAAATCGTGATACAGCCGCTGCTGCACATGGATGCTCTCGCCCGGCGTCAGGCGGATCTGCGTTCCGGCAGGGACGTGATAGGCACGCCCATCCGTGTGGACGGTGACGTCGCTTTCATAGTCGATCTCCTCGTCGGGCAGGGAGTTATAGACTCGGATGAGCACATTGCCGCCGCCGCGGTTGATGATGTCCTCCGTCTTGTACCAGTGAAAGTGGTTTGGCGCGTACTGACCCTCCTTCAGATACAGCAGCTTTTCCGCATAGACCTTGGGGTATTTGTCTGGCAAGGCGCGATTGCCGTTGCGGATGGTAATGAGCGAAAAGCCGAATTTGTCAAAATCGCCCTTGCCGTAGTCCGTGATGTCCCAGCCGAGCATACACTCGCGCACCTCGTCGTACTTATGCCCGAGCGTTTGCCACTGTTCCGGCGTAAAGCCGCAGAAGGGCGGCAGATAGCAGCAGTGCTTCCGGCACATCGCCTCCAGCTCCTTCAGCGCTCTGTTGATCTCCGAACGTTTCATATAGCTTCCTCCAATATCCTGTTCCGGCGGCTTTAATGGCTCAATAGCCTATCTGCCGGTGTGCTTCCTCGATCAGCCTCTGAACGGTCAGCGACTGCTGTAGCAGCCGCTGCTGCGCCGAAAGATCCTCGCCGCGCACCCAGCGGTCGAAGCGGCGCACGACGCGCTCCTGCACGCCGGGGAGCATCGCCGGGTTGGCGATCGGCCAGCCGGGGCAGGAAATGCCGCAGTCATATTCCTCGCAGGTGTTCATGGTGTGCTTCTCCACGCCGAGCACCACAGACAGGTTCTTGAGCGTGTAGGTGGCGCGATCACACTGAATTTCGCTGCCGATCATGCTGTGTGCGCACTTGGATACGGTGACGCTCACGTCAAAGCCGTCATAGTGCAGCGTGAGCACGTCCGTACCGTCCACCTCGCCGAGGAAGACGGCGGAGGCGTCCAGCTTTTTGGGCGCGCCGAACAGGTTGACCGCAAAATGCAGCACATAACAGCCAAGGTCTGTCAGCACGCCGCCGTAGAGCGCCCGGTCAAAGCTCGTGATGCGCTCGCCCGCACGCAGCCGGTCCAGCTTGCTGGAGCGCTGGCTGTAATCCAGACGGGCGGAGACTACCGAATCCTGCGCCAGCTCCGCGCGCAGCCGGTCTGTGACCGGGGGTAGAAATTCATCACCGCCTCGGCAAAGATGCGCCCTTCGGTCCGCGCTGTATGGAGGATCTCCTCCATCTCAGCGGCGCTGACGGTGGCAGGCTTTTCGCACAGCACGTGCTTGCCTGCCCGCAGGCAGCGCAGCGCAGCATCCGCGTGCAGGACGTTTGGGATGCAGAGGTACACGACGTCAATGTCCGGGTTTTTCAGCATTTCGTCCAGCTCGGTATACACAAGAGCCTTGCCCTGACCAAGCTCCGCCGCCCGTTCCCGGCTGCGGGAGCAGACGGCAGCCACCCGATCTCCCGCCGCCTCGATGGCATGATAATAGATATGGCTCAGCCAGTTGGTACCCACGATCGCATAACGAAGCATAGCTGCTCTCCCTCCGTTTTTTGATGGTTTGATTATAGGCTTTTTGCAAGGCTCTGTCAATCTTCGCAAACGGAAAAACTCCATACGAAAATATTTTTTATGCGAATGAAAACGAACTCTTTACACAGCCAGCCCCGCCCGGTATAATAAGCACAGATCAGGAAGGGATGTGCAGGCGCATGACAGGCAAACTGTTCAACATTCAGAAATTCAGCATCAACGACGGTCCCGGCATCCGAACTACGGTTTTTTTCAAGGGCTGCCCGCTGCAATGCAAATGGTGCTCCAACCCGGAATCGCAGAACCGCAACGCTGCCATCGCGGACGCCATGGAGGACGAGACCTACTCCGGCAGGGAATACACCGTCGAGGAGGTCATGCGCGAGGTGCGCAAGGATAAGCCCTTTTATGACGAATCCGACGGCGGCATGACCATGTCCGGCGGCGAGGTGCTCCAGCAGGCGGATTTCGCCATGGAGCTGGCGGACGCCGCGAAGGCCGAGGGCATCCACGTCGCGGTGGAGACGACCGGCTATGCAAGTCCGGCGCGTTTCGCCGCGTTTATGGAGCACATCGATCTGTTTCTGTTTGACTTCAAGCATGCGGACAGGGGAGGCGCACTTCGCGGGCACTGGCGTCTATAACGATGTGATCCTCGAAAATTTGCAGCAGCTTTTTGCGCGCGGGCAAGCCCGTGATCGCCCGCATCCCGGTGATCCCCAGATTTAACACCAGCCTTGCCGCGGCAAAGACGATGGCGGCGTATCTGCGCCAGGCCGGCATCGGGGAGGTGCATCTGCTGCCCTTCCACCAATTCGGTCAGAACAAATACACCCAGCTTGGCATTCCCTATGAGATGGAGTCTGTCAAGCAGCTCCACCCCGAGGTCCTCGGAAATTACCAGAAGATATTTCTGGATGAAGGGCTGAACTGCACCTTTCACTGAGCATACGCTCCGGACAGGCGCTTCATGGCGGACGGGATACGGTCTTATTTCCGCCGTGGTGTGCGCCCTGTGCGTCATTCTGATCTGTACGCTCCCCCTGTGGGGCAGGGCGTCCGGCGGTGCGGGAGGTCACCAAAGAGCCGCCCCTATATGCGTCGGGCATATTTTTCCGCCGCAGGGACGTGCTGCCGCTGCTGTGCGGCTTTGCTCTCTACAATGCGATGGAAGCGACCGCCGGGCTGTGGGGTGCGACCTTTGTGCATGACAGCTTTGGCATTTCCACCTCGGACGCGGCGCTGACCTCTACACTGTATTTCGGCGCCCTCACCGTGGGGCGGATCGCCGCCGGATTTGCGGCAAGCCGCCGGTCAGACCGGCAGCTCATCCGCGCGGGGCATGGGTATTTCCGCGCTGGGGATGCTCCTGACTTGGTGCTCCGGCAGCGCATGGCTGGCGATGGGCGGCATTTTCCTGATCGGTCTCGGGTTTGCACCCATGTATCCCGCCATGCTGCATACCACGCCGTCTTACTTCGGCGCGGAGCTGTCACAGCAGGTGATGGGCGTGGAAATGGCGCTCGCGTATGTGGGAAGCACATTTTTCCCTCCGCTGTTCGGTATGTTGGCAGCGCCTCTGGGCACGTACATTTATCCGGGATTTTTACTGATCTGTCTGCTTCTGGCGGTGACGGCAACAGAATTGACCGATCGTCTTTTGAAAAGCGAGAATCCTATGGCAAATGCAGTTGAAAAGTGGTATAATTTAAAACAGGTATCAAGCGAGGAGGGTTTTCCGTTGAAGAAGCGTGAAACAATGATTCTGGAGCTGCTTTCCCAGCATGGAAAAATGGAGGTCACGTCCTTAGCCGAGCAGGTCGGCGTGTCCCAGGTCACCATTCGCAAGGATCTGGACGCTCTGGAAAGCAGGGGTATCCTCAGGCGGGAGCATGGCTACGCCTGCTTTGGCGGAAACGATGACATCAACAACCGTCTGGCGTTCCACTATGAGGAAAAACGGCTGATCGCCAGAGAGGCCGCGAAGCTGGTCTCGCCCGGGGAAACGGTCATGATAGAAAACGGGAGCTGCTGCGCCCTGCTGGCGGAGGAGATCGCGAAAACGAAACCCGGCGCCAAGATCATTACCAACAGCGCCTTTATTGCCAGCTATATCCGAAAGGTCAATGGCATTCATGTGGTCCTGCTGGGCGGAGATTTTCAAAATGATGCACAGGTCATGGTCGGACCGATCCTGCGGGTATGTGTATCGCAGTTCTATGTAGATAAGCTGTTCGTGGGGACTGACGGCTATTCTCCCGATCGGGGCTTTACCAACAATGACCACTTGCGCGTGCAGGCTGTTCGGGATATGGCGGAGCATGCCAGTCAGGTCGTTGTTGTGACAGAAAGCGTGAAATTTTCCCATCAGAGTGTCGTCCCCATGGGGCTGGACAATCGGATCAGCGCCGTGGTAACAGATGCGCAGATGCCTGACGAGGCGGAGGCAGCGCTGTGTGCAAAGGGTGTCCGTGTTTTCAAGGCAGCCTTGCGGGAGAAGGACAATGAAGCGTGATATGGGGCGCTGGGTCGTTTTCTCCGGCGGCTACACAGAACCGATCCAAATGGCCTCCGGCGAGATCGTGCCCGGCAGAGGTAAGGGTATCGGCGTGTGCGCCGTAGATGCGGTGTCCGGGCGGATAACGTGCAGCGCGATGCTGCCGTCCACGCCGAACCCGTCGCATCTGACGACCACATCGGACGGTCGGTTTCTCTACTGCGTGAGCGAATTGAAGGAACCTGCGGCATCTGCGGCTCGACGGTCTCCGCCTACGCGGTGGAGGAGAGCGGCGCGCGGCTGCGTCTGCTCAGCCGTCAGGCGACCTGCGGCGCGGATGCCTGCTTTGTGTGCCTGTGGCATAACGAAAAGTGGCTTCTCGCCGCAAACTACTCCGGCGGAAGCGTCGCAGTCTTCCCGGTCGAGGCAGACCACGCGCTGGGATCGGCTTCCTGTGTCCTGCGGCACAGCGGCTGCGGCACGGACGTGCAGCGGCAGGAAAGCCCACATCCGCATCAGATCCTGCCCGCACCAGACGGACATCACGTTTACGTCCCCGATCTGGGGCTGGACCGGCTGGTCTGCTACCGCTTTGATGAGGAAGCGGGCTGGCTGATAAAAGACGACTGGCAGGACATCTCAGGGCTGCCCGGGCAGGGCATCCGCCACGGCGTATTCAGCGCGGACGGAACGCGCCTGTATGTGATGACGGAGATGGCGGCGCAGGTGAATGTTTACAGCTATGACCCCGCTGACGGCAGCGCAGAGCTGCTGCAGGTCTGTGACACTGTGAGCGGCACGACGGACAGCTTGGGCGCGGCGATCCGGCTTCACCCGAGCGGAAGGTGGCTTTATGTGTCCGTGCGGGGCGCGGATGTGCTGGTGCGCTTCCGCATCGGCGAGGACGGCTGTCTTACCGAGCAGAGCCGCATCAGCAGCGGAGGAATGATCCCGCGTGATTTTGACCTGACGCCGGACGGGCGGTTTCTTCTGGCGGCAAATCAGGACAGCGACAGCCTGTGCGTCTTTGAAATTGACACCGAAGGCACTCTGCATCCCCGAGGATGCTGCGATACGCCCATAGGCGCGTGCACCGTGCTGCACATCCTGTAACTGCATATCATACGGCTAAAAATCCCCCGGCGGTTCATTTTGAACCGCCGGGGGATTTGTGGTCGTGCTGTTTTCAGAGCGTCTGCTCGGTGCGCTCAATGATGTCATCCTGCGTTTTTTTGGAAAGCACATTGAAGAAAGCGCTGTACCCCGCGACGCGGACGATCAGATCCTTGTGATCCTCCGGGTGAAGCTGCGCGTCGATCAGAGTATCCCGAGATACGATGTTGTACTGCACATGATAACCGTGAAGCGTATTGAAGAAGGTGCGGATCAGCATCTCCAGCTTCTGACGGTTCTCGGCGGTGGAGAGCATCTGCGGCGTCATTTTCTGATTCAGAAGAACACCGCCGGTGATCTTATCGGTGGGGAGCTTGGAAATGGATTTGAATACGGCGGTCGGACCGTGCTTGTCGGCGTTGTGCGCCGGGCTGCATCCCTCAGCCAACGGCTCAAACGCATTTCTGCCGTCGGGGGTGGCCTTCGTACCCATGCCCTGACCCACGTTTGCGCTGATGGAGGAGGTGCCCGCATAGCGGATGCCGCCGATTGGTCCTCTCAGGTGACGGGTGTTCGGATACTTTTTGATCTCGTCGATATAAGGCGCGTATGCGTCCACGACAAGCTGATCCACTGCATCATCGTCGTTTCCGTATTTCGGCGCGTCCTCGATCAGCATCCTCTGGATCTCTTGATTCTCGGGGACTGGAAGTCGTCCAGAATGGCGTTCCAGAGCTGCTCTCTTGTGATCCTTTTCATCGTAGACCAGCTTTTGATGGCGGAGAGGCAGTCTGCCATATTGGCGATGCCGACCTGCAGACCGGAAATAAAATCGTAGACAGCGCCGCCCTCCTTGATGGTGCGGCCGCGGGCGATGCAGTCGTCCGTCAGCGCCGAGCAGAGCACGTCGGGGACGTCACGCTCAGATGCCTTGTCGATAAAGTTCTCTACGATCACGCTGTATCGGGTCATTTCACGCAGAGACTTGTCCCAGGCTGCCATCAGCTCATCGTAGGATGCCATATTCTTAAAGAACCCATAGCCCTTGACGAACCGCTTGCCGGAGGTCATATCCACACCGTCATTCATGACGCACAGCAGCAGGCGAGGGAAGTTGATGTAGGACATACCTGTGCAGCGGTAGCCCCACTTGCCGGGAACGGCAGTTTCCACGCAGCCGATCGCGCTGTAATTGTAGGCGTCCTCCTCGGAAACTCCCCAGTTGATAAACGAGGGAATGATGATCTCATCGTTATTGAGTGCCGGCATACCGAAGCCAAGACGCATGACCTCGATGCACTCGTCAAAGAACTTCGGGTCAAGGTTTTTGTGATAGCGGACGGTCAGGTTGGGCTGCGTCAGGCGCGTCTGCGCGACGGACTGAAGCACCACAAAGCTCAATTCGTTAACGGCATCCTTCTTATCGGTGGTCTGACCGCCGATGGTCACATTCTGGTACATCGGAGAGCCGGCGGAGCTGAGCGTGTGCGCCTGCGAGCGGAGCTTGTTGATGGTCAGGGTCTTGATCCACAGGCAGGTCAGAAGCTCGAGCGCGTCCTCCTTGGTGAGCTTGCCGGACTGCATATCCGCCCGATAGTAAGGGATACATATACTGGTCGAAGCGGCCGTAGCTCAAGGAGTGGCCGTTGGACTCGATCTGAAGGATGAGCTGGATGAACCAGACTGACTGGACGGCCTCGCGGAACGAATCCGCAGGCTCGTAGGGGACCTTTGCACAGATGCGGCTCATTTCCAGAAGCTCTGCACGTCTTGCGGCGTCAGCTGCTTTTCAGCAAGCTCCTTGCCAGCGCGCTGTAGCGCAGCGCGAAGGTGCGCACCGCGTCGATCACGACCAGCACAGCCTTGTAGAACATGGTCTTGTCGATGCTGTCCGGGTCAGTCAGATCGAGCGCGGCAAGACAAGCTCTGGTACGCCTTTCGTATCCGCAAAGCCCCTCCTTCAGGACTCTGGGATAGTTGACCGCCAGATGCGCATCGCCCGCGTTGAGCTTGCCCTCCATGCCAAAGACGCCGGTTTCCATGAATACACTGACTTCCTCAGGCAAAAGCGCCTCACCTCTGGCGCGAAGATTGTTATTTTCCCAGAACGGCGCGATGTCGCGCAGCTGCTGCTTGGTCTCCTCCGTGATGTAGAATACGTCGCCGTCCCGCTTTTCAAACAGATCCAGCTCCTTGAGCACAAAGCCCATGGTGTATTCCGGGAAGATCGGCGCGTTCACGTTCTTGGTCGCCTGATTGCCGGCAAGCAGCGTTTTGTCCTCAATATAGATCGTCATGTTCTCCAGGATCTTTTTGAGCATAAGCGCCCTTGCCATGACGCGGGGCTGATTCTGATTTTCCTGATAAGCCTGCGTTGCCAGAATGGCGCGCTCGGCATCGACGTAAGGCTTTTCGTCCAGCACTTCTTCACGGAATGCCTTCATCCGCGCAGTTAAGCTTCCAAAGTGTTCCCTATTTTCCATAGCCGTTCCTCCTATATCCCGGTGAGTTCATTCGTAATAGTTTCATCTTACGTTCGTAACACAATAATACTACACGATCGTTTTCCGTGTCAATAGGAAATGTGCCGGATGTCAGCGTTTTTTATCATACTATTAAATATTTATATGCTTATCGGCTTAATGCAGCTGTGCACAAGATGCAGCGACAGCACTTGCCAGGCGCAAGAAGATCTGATCGCCGGTTTTTCTGCGATTGAAGCGGAAGCAGAACTCGTCCAAATAGGACTGAAGCTGTGTGCATCGACCGTGGTAAGTTCCCAGCAGGAACGCTTTCAGGTTGCTGATGGCTTTGTGCAGCCAGTGCAGGTCGCCAGGTTCATACTTTTTCGCGTCCAGCTCCACGCCAGACAGGTTTATAGCTTCTGTAGCCGTCGCATTCGATTTTTGCACCTGTCGCAACAGTTTTGCCAACGACTTGCTGAAGTGTTTTGCTCGTGACGTCTTTCACGACCTGCATCCGCGTGAACAGCGCAGCCCCGTTTTCCGTTTTTGACAGCGCCACCACGATTTTCGCCTTGTCCGTCCCGCGACGACGTTTACCGTTGCGCGTTGCTCCGCCCACGTAGCCGTCGTCCATCTCAACGATGCCGGAAAGTGCGTATTTCTCGTCTATTTGAGACATCGCACGGCGAATTCGGTGCAGAAGATACCATGCTGACTCATAGCAGATACCCAGCGTGCGACTCAGCTGAACAGCGGAAATGCCGCGTTTGTCCGTGGCACAGAGATAAATCGCCCAGAACCAGACTGTCAGCGGCAGGTGCGTGCGATGCATGACCGTCCCAGCCGTGACGGACGTTTGATGCCGGCAGGCGCGGCACTGGAACGCATTTCGCCCGCGAACCGGGTAGTATTCCGTACAGCCGCATTTCGGGCAGACGAAGCCGTTCGGAAACCGAAGCCGGAATAATTCCGCCCGGCAGATTTCTTCCGTGCTGAATCTGGTGCGAAACTCCCCAAATGTGATGATCTCTGCTCATGCCATGCCAATGACCTCCTGCGTTTTCTGAGATCATTGTAGCATTTTTAATATCCCATATTTCGGACTTTTACATCTATTTTTCGTTCAGCTGCCTGAAGCCGATAAGCACATATATTTATATGCAAAACTGTTTTTGCTGTGCATTTCACAGAAAAAGGCGGACGCCTTTGCTTCTGGGCGAGCGGGTTTTTGTGATAACGCACAAAAACCCGGGTGCTTTTTTGTTTATAGCCACATATGCTTTCGTTCGTAAATAATATTGACACGAAACAAAGCATTTGCTATTATATAAACAACAGTTCGGACCAAAATGGAGGGCAGTTCAGTGCAATATCGAATTGGAATAGATGCCGGCGGCACAAAGGTTGCCTACGGACTATTTGACGCAGATCATGCGCTGGTGGATCGTTTTCAGCACGCAACGCCCATCACGGCAGATGGACCTGCCTTTTGCGACCTTGTGATCGAGAGCCTGCACAGGCTGCTCCAGAAAAACAACATCGGTGTTGACAGCTTGCAGGGCATCGGTATTTGTATGCCTTCGTTTATTCTGTTTGACGAGGGCTATGTGTGCATGACCTCCGCCATGGTCAACATCCGCGATTTTGCGATGCGTGATTATTTGCAGGAACGGCTGAACGTGCCGGTGGTTCTGGACAACGACAGCAATGTCGCCGCGCTGGCCGAGCATCGCTACGGTGCGGGACGGGGACGCCGGCACATGATCTACATGGCGACCAGCACCGGCATCGGCAGCGGCTTGATCCTCAACGGCGAGCTGTTTCGGGGCAGCTACGGTTGGGCGGGGAGAGAGCGGTCATATGCTGATCACCCCCGACGAGGGGATAGATTGCGGATGCCGCAACTCCGGCTGCTTTATGTCGTGGGCATCTGGCCGCTATATTCCGCAGCACATCCGCCGCATGGCGCAGGGACGCCAAACCAGCATGGAACTCGGTCCGGAGCTTGACTGCGTGGCGCTGCACCGTGCCTGCTGTGAGGGCGACCCGCTCGCGCTGGAGGTTCTGGATCAGACGGCGCACTACCTTGCCGTCTGTGTGTTCAACATTTATCAGCTTCTCAATGTAGATCTATTCGTTTTCGGCGGCGGTCTTGTGAACTTTGGACCGATGCTCTACGACCGCGTTCGCGCCGAGTTTGACCGCTACAATCACATTCCGCAGCCGGTCGAATTTCGGTTTGCCGAGCTGAAGCAGGATTTCGGCATCATTGGTGCCGCCGAGCTTGTCCGCGGCATCTGACACGTCATTGACAGCGCTCGCTGTTAATAAAAACAATTTTGGAGGAAAACGAAATGAAGAAACTCATCGCTTTGCTGCTGGTCTTCGTCATGGTGTTGACGATGGTTGCCTGTGCCGCAAAGACCAACGCGCCCAAGACTGACGCGCCCGCCACCGACGAGAGCAAGACCGAAGCACCCGCCGGCAAGATCAAGGTCGGCTTCGTTACCCAGTCTCTGACCAACGCCTCTCAGGCGTATGCGTGGACGCAGTTCCAGAAGTACGCGCCCGAGTACGGCTTTGAGGTCACTCTGTTCGACGAGGATTACGACTCTCAGAATGGCGTTGCCGCTATCTCCACCTGCATCGCGGAGGGCTACACTGCTATCTGCCTGAACCCCACCGACCCTGCCGCGCTGGTTCCCGCACTGAAGGAAGCCAAGGAAGCCGGTATTATCATTGGCCTGTATTCCTCCGATCTGCCTGATGAGTCCAAGCAGTACCGCGATTTCATGTGCGGCACCAACGATTTCCTCTTTGGCGAGATCGCTGCGCAGACCATGATGGCGGCATTCCCCAACGGCGTCAAGATGGTCGAAGTCGGCGGTCAGTCCGGTCATGACGCGCAGATCAAGCGCCACGACGGCTTTATGTCCGCCATCGACGACAGCGTCACGGTCCTCGACTCAAGGACGTTGCGCAGTGGGCGACCGAGGACGCCATGGCGATCATGGAGGACTTCATCTCCCTGTACGGCGATGAGATCCAGGCTGTCTTCTGCCACTGGGATACCGGCGCTACCGGCGTTATTCAGGCACTGAAGAATGCCGGGATCGAAGGTGTTTACGTCATCGGCATCGACGGCTGCTCCGTTGGCTACGACCAGGTCCGCGAAGGCACGCAGGCTCTGTGCATCGGTCAGTCCTTCTCCCAGATGACGCAGGACGCGTTTACCTGCATCACCAAGCTCATGAACGGCGAGACGCTGGAGAGCGACGTTGTCTGGACCGAGCCCGACATCGTCAACGCCGAGACCATCGACAACTTCCCCTATCCCGAGTGGTAATTGAACGGTCATCTTTTAGATGGCATATATAAACGATCTCTTTGCCCCGGCTTCGACCGGGGCAAAGCTGATTCTCAGTAAAATCCAAGGAGGAGCCGCAGAATTGGAAAAGCGCGATAACATTTTGGTCGTCAAGGATGTCTGCAAATACTTCCCCGGCGTTGTTGCTCTGGATCATGTTTCTCTGGAGATCCCGCGGGGCGTCGTGTACGGCATCGTTGGCGAAAACGGAGCGGGCAAATCCACGCTCATGAAGATCCTCTCCGGCGTCTATGAAAAGGATGGGGGCACCGTTATCTTTAACGGTGAGACGATTGAAAAAACAACGCCGATCCAGGCGCTGCGCCGCGGCTTGAGCATCATCTATCAGGAATTTAATCTGGTCAACAAAATGACTGTCGGCGAAAACATCTTTTGGGACGCTTCGGCGAAACAAAAGGCATGAAGGGTACGCACCAGAGGGCACGCGCGCTGCTTGATTCCATCGGCAGCACCATCGATACCCACACCATCGTGGGTGACCTGAGTGCATCGGAGATGCAGATGGTCGAGATCACCAAGGCATTGTCCTTTGACTCCAAGCTGATCATTATGGACGAGCCGTCCAGCTCCCTGACCGCAGAGGAGCTGAAAAAGCTCGGCGGCATCATCAAGGATCTGCGCAGCCGCGGCATCTCCATTATCTATATCAGCCACAAGCTGGACGAGATCTTTGATTACTGCGACATCGTGACCATCATGCGTGACGGTCATGTGATCGACACCAAGCCCATGGGCGAACTGACCCGCTCCGAGATGATCGCAAAAATGGTCGGCCGCACGATCGATAATGAGTATCCCCTCAGAGCGAGCTTCGTCGGTGAGCCGCTGCTGGAGGTCAAGAATCTGAATACGAACAAGCTCCACGACATCAGCTTTACGCTGCACAAGGGCGAGATCCTGGGACTGGTCGGTCTGGTCGGCGCGGGGCGCACGGAGATCGTCCGTGCGATCTACGGCGCGGATAAGGTTCGCGGGCATGAGATGACGCTGAACGGCGAAAAGCTCCGCATCCGCACGCCCCATGACGCCAAGCAGGCGGGCATGGCGCTGGTGCCGGAGGATCGTAAGCGTGAGGGGCTGGTTTTGCCGTTTTCCGTGGAGAGCAACATCGCCATGGCGTCCTACGAATATATGACCAAGCTCGGCTTCCTGAACGCCTCCAAGGAAGCGGAGATAGCAGACCGGCAGATCAAGGCGCTGTCTGTCAAAACGCCCACCGCGGCAACGAAGGTCGTGTCACTCTCTGGCGGTAATCAGCAGAAGTGCATCGTCGGCCGCTGGCTGGAGCGCGAGCCCAAGATCCTGATTCTGGATGAGCCGACCCGCGGCATTGACGTGGGCGCAAAATATGAGATCTATGTTCTGATGAACAAGATCGTGGCAGAGGGCGGCGCGATCATCATGATCTCGTCGGAGCTGCCTGAGGTTTTGAATATGAGCAACCGTGTCCTGACGATCTGTGAAGGTCGGATCACCGGGGAGTTTGACCCGTCGGTGGCATCCGCGGCGGAGATCATGGACAAGGCGATCGGCTAAGATCGGAGGGAAATGACGTGAAAAAGAAAACAGCGACTCCCGCCGTGAAGTTTTTACAGGAAAACCTCGTCTCCATCGGCATCATTCTCCTGATGGTGGTCACCGCCGTCATCAATCCAACCTTTATCAGTGCATCAAATCTGACCAACGTCCTGCGTCAGTTGGGTGCGCTGCCGTTTGTCGCGCTTGGCATGACCTTTGTCATCATCGGCGGCTTCATCGACCTCTCCGTTCCCGGTATCCTCTCGCTGACCGCTGTTGTGGCTGTTACGCTCGTTGACCCGCTGGGTCAGGTCGGCGCCATCGTAGTCGCGCTGCTGCTCGGTGCGGCGCTGGGTTATCTCAACGGCGTGGTCCTCACCGGCAGCGGCGCCATGACACAGGCGGAGGTCCTGTTCATCACCTACGGTATGAGCTCCGTCTTTATGGCGATCGGTCTGCTGTTTACCAACGCGGAGACGCTTCGCCTGATGCGCTCCACCAAGCCCATCACCATTTTTGAGACGCTTTCTTCCACCGTGGGGATCGTGCCGGTGATCGTGATCGTGTTTGTTGTGCTGCTGGTCGTCATGCACATCTTCCTCAATAAGACGCTCGCCGGCCGAAGCGTCACACTGCTGGGCGGCAACAAGGATGCAGCATACCTGTGCGGCTTTAACACCAAGCGTGCCATGCGGATGATCTATTCCATCAACGGCTTGTTTGCCGCCATGGGCGCGATCGCACTGGTGTCGCGTGTCACCACTGCCACCGCGACCTGCGGCACCGGCTATGAGACCAATGCGATCCTCTGCGTTGTCGTCGGCGGCACGTCCCTGAAGGGCGGAAAAGGCAGTGTCCTGCGCACGATGCTGGGCGTTATTCTGATCACCCTGCTCGGCAACTGCATGAACCTGCTGGGTCTATCCACCTATATGCAGTCGATCATGCGTGGCGCGGTGCTGGTCATTGCCATCTGGCTGGACAACCGCCGTGAGCTGTAAAAGGAGGACGACACCGTGAAAGCTAGTTCTATTGGAAAGAAAACCCTAAGAGTCATCACCAGGCAGAAGGCTGTCGTCGCCATCATCGTTATGATGGTCATGATGCTCTTCTTTGATACAAAATTCTACACATCTTACAGTATACTGGAGATGCTCCGTTCTGCGGCTATTCTCGAGATCGTGGCTTTTGGCGTCACGGTCGCGGTTATCTGCGGCGGCTGTGACCTGTCCGTCGGCGGGACGCTGTGTCTGGGCGGTATCCTGGCAATTATGGTCATGAATGCAGGTCTTCCCATCTGGTTGGCGTTTGTGGTCGCACTGGCAGCCGGTGCAGCTGTTGGCTTTATCAACGGCTTCCTCGTGGTTCAGCAGAAATGCGAGCCGTTTATCATTACACTTGGCATGGGTATCCTCTTAAAGGGTATTTGTCAGCAGATCACCAATGCCCATCCGCTCGGCTGCAAGAATCCCAGCTTTATGGACATCTCCAATGCAAAGCTCTTTGGCGCTGTTCCGTCTCTTGTTGTGTATATGCTGCTTTTGGGCGCTGCGTTTTACTATCTGATGCGCTATACCAGCTATGGTCGCAACTGCTACGCGATCGGCGGCAACTACGACGTCGCGAAATACTCCGGCATCAAGGTCATCCCGATCAAATGGACAGCCTTTGTTATCAGCGGCATGACTGCCACGCTGGCAGGCGTTTTGCTGTCCTCGCGTATGAACACCGGAAACTCTGTTTACGGCGATACCACCGGTATGCTGGTCAACTGCGGCGTCGTCATCGGCGGCACGTCCTTCGCTGGCGGCGAGGGCGGCATTTTGCAGAGCTTCATCGGTCTGATGGCGGTGCAGATGCTCTCCACCTGTATGTCCGCGCTGTCTGTTGACGGCTTTTGGCAGAAGCTGATCGAGGGTCTGATGATCGTCGCCATCATTGCGGCAGACTGCTATTCCAGAAAACGCAAACGCGAAAACGTCTGATGCGGAGCGAGGGAGCAGCATGAAGGAACAGAATTATCTGGATCATCTGGTCGGCGTGTTTGGTCAGCCCGTAGCGGAGAATCCCGGCGTCGTCATTCAGGATGCCGCCTTCCGGGCGCTCGGTCTGGAGCGGTGGCGGTATCTGACGCTGGATGTGGATAAGGACAAGCTGGGCGATGCCATCCGCGGGCTGAAGGCACTTAAAATGCGCGGTGTCAACTGCACCATCCCCCACAAGATCGCGGTCATGGAGTATTTGGACGAGCTCTCCGAGAGCGCCCGTCTGATTGGCGCGGTCAATACGATCGTAAACGACAACGGCAGGCTTTACGGCGACAACACCGACGGCAAGGGCTTTATGATGTCCTTGCAGTCCAACAGTGTAGACGTCAGGGGAAAGCGCGCCGTAGTATTCGGCGCCGGCGGCGCGGCCCGCGCCATCTGCGTGGAGATGGCGCTCGCAGGCGCGGTGGACATCACCATCGTCTGCCGCCCGAGGGGGCGCCCTTGGCGAGGCGCTTGTGGAGATCGTGCAGAAGAACACCCAAACGGCGGTACGCTGCGAGGACTGGGTCGGCGAGCACAGCATCCCCGCTGGCACGGACATTGTTGTTAACGCAACGCCGGTCGGTCTGTACCCCAATGTGGGAGAGCTGCCCAAGATCGCGCTGGACTCCATCACGCCGGATATGTTTGTGCAGGACATCATCCCGAATCCCACGGAAACTGCACTCGTCAAGGAGATGCGCCGCCGCGGCATCCCCTGCGCCACCGGCGCCGGGATGCTCATCGAACAAGCTGCGCTGAACATTGAGATGTGGACTGGGCAGAAGCCCGACCGTTCGGTGATGCTCAAGGCGCTGGAGGAGGCGCTGGCGTAAGAGATGAAAGTGCAAACGCGCGTGAGCGAAAAGCTGCGGGACTTCCCTATGTGTATAACGACGAGACCATTCTGAGAGAACAGTACGCCTATTAGGATGCGTTGGCAAAATACAATCGGACGCTTCCGTCTGAACACGAAACGCGCGCCAGAATGCTGCTGTCGCTGATGGCGGAGGGTGGGTGAAAGCTGCACCATTGACACGCCGGTCCATGCCAATTGGGGACTGCGTCACATTCATTTTGGCAGAAACATCTACTGTAACGCAATGGTGTCCTTTGTCGATGATGCAGACATTTATATCGGAGACGACTGCATGATCGGTCCCGGCACGGTGTTTGCCACAGCCGGGCATCCAGTCAACCCCCGCCTGCGGGAGCTGCGGTATGTGTATAATCTGCCCATCTGCGTGGGGCGAAATGTTTGGATCGGCTCCGGCGTGCAGATCATGCCCGACATCACCGTCGGCGACAACAGCGTGATCGGCGCAGGCTCCGTGGTCACCAAGAATATCCCACTCTAACGTGGTGGCAGTTGGAAATCCATGCCGTGTTCTTCGTGAGATCGGCACCCATGACAGAAAATATTTCTACAAAAATTTCGAGCTGGATTTTGACCCGGAATTGGAGCATCTTCCTCTGTAAAAATCCTTGCCGGATCGCCGTTTGGCTCATACTGCAAGCGCCTTCCGATCCTTCGGAAGGCGCTGTTTTTTTAAAACGCTTTGGATGCAAATGACCTTTTAGGGCATGAAAATTAAAGAGGCCACAGAAACACGCAGCTTCGAGCAAATTCCGGCTGCTGCGCGTCACTACACAGAAGCATAAAACAATGTGTAAGATGGCATCGCGCTTACCCTGCATTGCCCCCCACCGTCAACGGTGGGGCATGACTACTGTTTGACTACTATCGTCCAAGAAACAAAAAGCCGGCCCGCCCAGCGTTTTCAATGGTTTCGAAATGTTCGGAGAATCTTGACTTTATCGCCGGAAATCCGTATAATGATTGAAAACACAGCATTTTATCAGGATGCGCCTGAAAACTCCGACTCTGTAGGTCGCACGTTCGAATCGTGTCGGGCGTACCAAAATCCCTTGGAATTGTAAAATTTCACAGATTTTTCCTACAGTCCGCTTTCTCTATGCCCTATATACAGATGAAGTGAAGGTGACACGGGTTATGGCATTTCAAGCGCTTGCGATCGAAGGCTCCAAACAATATTATGCGTATCTCGACCAATGCGGTAAGGGCGTTGTTTCGATTGATGTTCTGAAGGTTTCATGCGCAGAAGGTTTCGTATTCGCGGAGCAGGCTTTCCATCTCGGCGGAGAAGTACACATAGCGATTGCCAGCTTTCGTTTTCGGAGCCTTTACGATGATCTCGTCGCCGGTCGTTTTGACCGCGTTTCTGCAGACGTGGATGCTACGCTCGGCGTAGTTGATGTCCTCCCAGAGCGCACAGCACTCACCGCGCCGCATCCCGGTCGCGATGATGAGCTTGAAGTAAGTTTCGTACAGGATGCTCACGGCCTCCAGCGCCTGAATCAGCTTTTTCACCGTTTCATCGTCCGCAATCTTTTTCTCTTTCTTCTGCCCCGCATATTTGTACGTTCGCCAAGCCGGGTTATGATCAATATATGAGAAAGCGGCTGCGGAACTGGAAAGGTTGCAAAACCTACACACCGCCCGCAGTCAGCAGGACAAGAAGATGGCGCTTTACATCCGCACAGCGAGTTCACAGGGGCACAGTTGACGACTACTTGTTTAATAAATAGGTGCTGTTCATCTCTGGCGGGATTCGCGCACGTTTTCCATATTCAAAATGGACCGAGTTGTGCTGCACCATAGAAGATATGGCGCCTGCGGGGACGAGCCGCCGGAGGCATCCCGCACCGTTGGTGCAGAACTCCAGCCCGCCTGCGGGCTATTTTCTGCTCGTCTGCCCTGCAGGGCATCGTCCGGGATCTCCAGAATATAGGTCTCGCCGACATTGATGATATGCGTGCCGCAGTAATTGTACTCCTTGCGCATTCCATGGCCGTAGCTGGCATGGACATGCCCATGCAGAAGATATTTCGGCATGTATTTTTCGATCAGCTTCCGGAAGCAGGCAAAGCCGCGGTGCGGCAGATCCTCCAGATCGCCGAAGCCCTGCACCGGCGCGTGGGCCACAACGATGTCCACACCCTTGCGCAGCTTCCATGACATACGCCGGATACGGCGCTGCATATCTGCCTCGGAGTACTGGTATTCCCCGGGCCGGTAGCGGAGGCATCCGCCAAGCCCGACGATGCGCAGGCCGCGAAAGGTCACGACCTTGTCGTCGATACAGTCGCAGCCCTCCGGCGGACGGGCGCGGTAGCCCCGTCATGATTTCCGTGGATATAGAGCAGGGGCGCGTGGCCCATGGTCACAAGAAAGGTGAGATACTCCGCCTTCAGATCGCCGCAGGAGAGCATCAGATCGATGTCGTCAAGCTTTTCCTTGCGGAAATAGTCCCAATACGCTTTGTTTTCTTCGTCGGCAAGACACAGTATTTTCACAGAGGGGCCTCCTGCTCGGGTGGGATTTGATCGCGGTAAACGCCCTGAAGGCGTACCATGCTGCGCGCCATGGGCAGAATTTCATCAAACTTGGGATATGGCCGCTGACGCAGCTGCAAAGATAATCCATGTGCAAGATCTCGTCGGCTCAGCTTTCCGCCGCCGGCATTGATCAGGCGGCCGTCCTGCGGCGAAGCTGCCGGTCAAAGGGTGAAGCTGCCCGGACTGCAGCTCGCGCCGGCAAGCGCCTGTGCCAGCACCTTGACGCCCTCCGGCAGGCATTCGTCGAGCATGACGTCGATCACGCCGCTCGACATGCCCCACCAGTAGTTGACGGCGCGTGCGCCGTCGGCCTCGCGGTACCAGCTGTCGTCCAGAATGCTGCGGACGATGCGCTCATAGAGTCTGCCCCAGTTCCAGACCGGCGATGCAAGCGGCCAGAAGCTGCCGCTGTCGTCCATCAGAGAAAATGCCGTATTCGGTGTATTTCCGCCCGGCGTGGGGATATCGCGGTTGGAGACGATCTTGACGCCGCGTCTTGCGGAAATCTCCGCAGGTGAAGTCCCCGGGCAGGCAGCTCCAAGCCAACTCGATCTGCACGTTCGGATTGACCATCTTCGCGCCCAGCGCAAAGGCGTTGATGCTGGCGGGACACCGTAGATCGGATAGTCGGCGACATAGCCGATCTTGCCGTCACGGCCATCGCGCCCGCAATAGCGCCGAGTGATGAATTTTCCCTCGTAGACGCGGCCGTAATACGTCCGCACGCCGGGATACGGCATATCGACCGAGCAGTTGAGCATCCGCACGCCCGGATGCCGCGCGCCACGCGGAGCGTCGCGCCGATGAGCGGCGGCGTGGTCGTGAAGATCACGTTGCGCGCCGTCGCGGATGGCCTGCTCCATGATCTCCTCGGTGCTTGGGGAACGGCGTCCGCCGCAAGATAGGTCCGACCTGCGGCGGTAAATACGGCCTGTCCAGATACGCCGCCGGTTTCATGGGCCTTCGTCCATGTGCTGCGCTCCGCGTCGCGCTCATGCACAAACGCCGCGCGGTGCTTCGGACGCGTTCCAAATCATCCGCCCGCCAGGCGCGAAGCCCGGAGCCGCTGGCCGCCGGCTCCGCGTGACTGCGACGGGATTTGGATGCGCCCGCGCGTATTGGCGGTCCGACTGGTCAGACCCGCGGATTTTCAGCGTGTCCGTGTCCATCTCCCGGATCGCCGAGAACGGATGGTGCGCAGGAACACCAGCAGAGCGCTTCCGCCGTGCTCAGCCCGCGCGGAACACCTGCCCGAGCTTCTTCAAAGCGGCTGTGCGGAAGGATAGGAACGACTGGTCGAAACGCACGCCGGTCCGACCAGATGTGGTCGTGCCTTCGAGCTTTACCAGCAGCTTGCGGTAGGGTCGCCGAAGCGGTAAACTGCACCTGATACAGGCCGCACAGCCCGGTAAAAGTGCAGAAATTCATAATACCCGCATAGCGCGGATCATCCGGATCCGTGGGCATCAGCCGCGTCACATAGGCTGGGACCGTCGGCGCCTCAAAATAGCGCAGAACGGTGACGCGCTTGTTGCCCTCCTGCACATAGAATTTTCCATAATATTCAAAGCAGCGGATCGGTTCGCGGATGCCCTCCTCCCTCAGATGGGCGTTGCAGAGATTGATCCATTTGCAGCCGAACTCC